>Ga0256846_1000589_pt1 | contig 14129 bp, 10 predicted proteins | sample TevniametaG_FD_189098 | JGI IMG/M metagenome (GOLD analysis project Ga0256846, IMG submission 189098) | Tube worm associated microbial communities from hydrothermal vent at the East Pacific Rise, Pacific Ocean - Tevnia | ecosystem: Host-associated > Annelida > Integument > Unclassified ...
TCAGGAAGATCACCTCATTGAAAATGCGGAAAAAATGGGGAAATACCTCCTCGAGAAAGCCATCGAGTTGAAAGATAAACATCCCTGCGTCGGTGACGTCCGCGGGCTGGGGCTTTTCGTCGGCCTCGAGCTGGTCAAAAACCAGAAAACCCGCGAACCGATCATGCCGCTCAAGGCCCGGATTCAGCCGGGGCTGAACCCCAAACTGGCAGTGGCCAAAAAACTGGGTGAACTGGGCATGATGGCCATGGCCGCCAATCCCAGCAATGTGATTGCCATGGCCCCGCCGCTCATCATCACCAAAGAAGAAATCGACGAGGGGATCGCCATCATGGATCAGGCGCTCACCACCGGAGATGCGTTTACCGATTAATTACCGGATTTTCCGGGAAGGGTCGGCCACGGATTTGCCGCAATCCGTGGCCAATTTTCTATTTTTCGGATGGGGCGTCTTTTGGCCGTTTATCTCCGGGCGTATCGTGATGAGCGTGGACCTGGCGGAGTTTCTTCCATATCTGGCCGGCCTGCGGCGGACAGCCATTGCAGTGATATCCGGAGTGATCACTATCCCGTGAAGCCGCGCAATTGCCGACATAGACCGTACCGGCGGGATACTGCGGCCCCTCCGGGCCAATGGAAAATCGGAGCATTTCACGTTCCGGTGTCAGTGCCGTGTAGCGATGCTCTAAAAACTGGTAGAGCGCATTCTGGCAGGACGTACACCCATTGTGGTTACAGATGGTCACTGCGGCAGATGAGACCGGAAGCGCGGGACCCGGCAGCGTAAAAGGGGTGACCCATTGTTTCCAGTTAGGGGGCTGGACTGTCGCCTTATGTGTTTCATTATCCGGGTGATTGCCCCGATCCTTTGACTGCCGGGCCACCTGGTTGATGAGGTAAATCTTTGCCGGGTCGATCCCCATTAATTCACAGGCCACCCTGTCGGAATGCAGGGCATTGTTTCCGGCAATCACCAGGCCGGCATTTTTCGGATGGCCTTGTGAGGGCCCATTCCCTTCCATACCGATCATGCCATCGATAATGGCCAGATCCGGATACAGCACGCGCGTCAGATCGGCAATGCGCCTTTCCCGGTATTGGTCGTCGGTGGCCGACCCCGTGCGGATATGGCGATGAAAATGCAGTTTGTAATGACGGGTCACCAGAGCGGACAGGTTGTCAAGACTCAGGGCGACGCCACCATGACCACAGGTGCTCAGGGTCGGCATGGAGACGATAAAGTCGTAATCGACCAGTAATTCGGTGGTCATCACGCGGTCTATGGCCAAACTGTCAAAAATATCGATCCAGAGGGTCGGATGATGATCGATATTGACCAGCCGGGCTTTCTTCTGGCGACAGATTTTGGCCAGTGACGAAAAAAATGCTTTTTCAGATGACACCCCCAGATCAGGTGATCCGGCCACGGCAATCGATTGGGCCTGGTTTTCATAAAGCCAGTCTATGGTGGCCTCGATAACAGCGGGGTGGGTACTTCCACCGGTTTCCGGAAGCATCGGGCTGCCTGCCCGGGGAACAAGCAGAATACGCCGGCCGGCTACCGGCGCAGAAACCATTCGGGAAAGCGCCCGGCAGGTAACATCATAGGGATTTTGGCCGTGGGCGACACTGACCGGCATGGGGCTGATTGCCGGCGGCCGCGTTGGGTCCGAATGAGACGGTAGATCGACGTGTGATGAAAAAAAGTGATCGGCCGATACATGCCGGGGGAAAAGCCCGTACCGGCCGTCCTGGTGCAGGTAGCCGTAAAAGGCCGCGTCCCACTGGCAATGGCTGCAGGACATGTTGATGAGAAATACGCCGGCCGTCTCGGTGCGGCCCCTGGCCTCCACTTCAAAACGCATGGAAAACCGGCCGCCGCAAAGATGGCAATGGGTATGGTTGATTTCAAGCGTGGCGCTGCGGGTCATCATGCCTGTCATTTTGGTACGGATATCATCGCGACGATTGTTCAGAATATGCAGCGCCGCGCGGTCTATGTGCCGGGCCTGGACTTTATTCAGATTTGATGCATGATGGTGCATGGCGGACTCGTTTTTTAGTGTTCCGATGCATGGATGATGGATAAAAGATGATGTATTGTCGGCCTAATATCTGATGTATCAGTGATTTGCAAGTCCTTTTAAGGTCCCCGCCGGTGGTGATAAATTACGGCCAGCGGCTGTGTCTGACAGCCAGTTTAAAAGCCTTGACAGAAGATGGCCGATATTCAGCGACTTCCATTTTCTGGACAGATGCCGTATATAAGACACAAAGATGCCTGTGACATGTTGGGAAATAATCTGCGCGCTGGGATGCTTTTGCGCACACATGCATGATTGAAAGGAAAACGTTGGATACGTCGATGGCAAAAAACAAAATACTGGATATCAGATCCCTCCGGGAACAGGTATACGAATACCTTCGCAGTGAAATTCAACAGGGTCGCATTGTGCCCGGCTCCTTTATTCAGCTCAATGCCATCAGCGAGCGTCTGGGGGTCAGTAAAACCCCGTTGCGGGATGCCATTATCCAGATGGAATGCGAAGGATTTGTGACGATTTTGCCCCGTCGCGGCGTTGTCGTCAACAAACTGACCCTTGCAGAGATTAAAAATGTACTGGAGATTGTCGGTGCTCTGGAAAGTGCCGTGATTGTGTCGGTTTTCGATGAGATCGGGCCGGCCCAGCTCCGGCAGATGGAGAAAATCAACCGACAGATGCGGGCCCAGCTTAAAAGTGACCAGTTTGACCACTTCGACCAGGAGTTTTACCGGTTGAACATCACTTTTCATGATGTTTTTCTCGATCTTTCCGCCAACACATCCCTCCGGCAGATTATCATGCCCATCAAGCAGCGCCTCTACGATTTTCCCAGGCCGTCGTACATCCGGGAATGGGAACGGGTCAATTGTGACGAACATGACCAGCTGATCGAATATATCAAGGCCGGCGAAAGGGAAAAAGCGGCCAGTCTGTGGCGGGATGAACACTGGTCTTTTACTGCTCACGAAGCATCGATTCGAGAATTTTATTCGCTGGGCAACAAACAGATCCAGGCACAGCGCGACCAGGACCGGCATTCATAACCGGCCATGGCGACCGCGTCCATCGTATTTATCGGAGCCATGATCCTTCTGGCCGGTATTGTACGCGGATACAGCGGGTTTGGATTTTCCATGATTGCCGTCATCAGCCTCTCTCAGGTATTGCCGCCGGCACAGGTGGTTCCCGTTATTCTGTTGCTTGAAATTGTTGCCAGTGTGTCATTGCTGCCCCAGGTCTGGCGACAGATCGACTGGCACTCGCTGTCGTGGCTGTCGGTCGGTGTGATACTGGGCACCCCGGCAGGCGTCTATCTGCTGGCGACGATTCCGTCCCGGCCCATGCGGATGGCCATAGCCATATTGGTGATGATTCTGGCCGTCAGTTTACTGAGTGGGTATACCCGGAAAAAAATGCCGGGCCGAACCGGGACCGTGGCCACCGGCATTGCTTCGGGCGTATTGAATGGGGCGGCCACCATTGGCGGGCCGCCGGTGATTTTATTCTATTTTTCCTCTCCCGCGGGAGTGGCCGTATCCCGCGCCTCGCTGATTGCCTTTTTTTTCGGGACGGATTTTTTCGCATTGGCGATGTGCGTATGCCAGGGTCTGATGAACATTCAAACCAGTATCATGGGTGCGGCCTGCATGGTGCCGATGTTGATCGGGGTTGGCGCGGGGAGCTGGCTGTTTAAGCGGACAAATATCGAGGGGTTCCGGCGGAAAGTCCTTATTTTATTGATTGTGCTGTCCGTTCTGGGTTTAATGCGGGCCTTATATGGTTCATAGGGGGCAGATTTCGTGCATGTTCTGGTGATTAACACAGGCAGTTCTTCGGTAAAATTTACCCTTTTCAAGGGGAAAGAATTACGGAAGAAGGCGTGGGGCCAGGTGGAGCGGATTGGTCTGAGCCACACAACGATTCACTACCACCGGTCCAATGGGGATAAAATCACCAGAGAAATCCGCATTACCCAGACGCATCAGGCGGTGGAAGCGATCACCGGATTTCTCACAGATGAACAGGTGGGCGTTGTTAAGAAAAAAACCGACATTACCGGTATCGGCCACCGGGTGGTGCACGGAGGAGAACGGATTCATGCCCCGGTTCGCATCACCGCCGATGTTAAACGGATTATTGCCGACTGCATCCCGCTGGCACCGTTGCATAACCCGGTCAACCTGGCCGGGATCGAGGCCTGTGAAACGATTTTCGATGATATTTCCCAGGTGGCTGTTTTTGATACGGCCTTTCATGCCGGTCTGCCCGCGCACGCTTATCTGTACGGGTTACCGTACCAATTGTACCGCGAAGACGGGATTCGGCGGTATGGCTTTCATGGCACGAGTCACCAATATGTCTCCCGAAAAGCGGCGCGGCTATTAAACCGCCCCCTGGCGTCCTTGAAAATGATCACCTGCCATCTGGGAAACGGGTGCAGTCTGGCCGCCGTGGATGGTGGTAAAAGCGTGGATACCAGTATGGGGTTTACCCCGCTGGAAGGGGTATTGATGGGCACCCGCTGCGGCGATCTGGACCCGGCGGTGGTCTGTTATCTGATGGAGAAAAAGCAACTCGACAGCCGCCAGATCAGCGATCTGCTGAACAAACAAAGCGGCCTGCTGGGGCTGGCTGATATTGGCAGCAGTGATCTGCGGGATATTTCCCGGGAAAGCCATGCCGGGAACCGGCAGGCGGGCACGGCCATCGAAACGTTTATTTATCGGATTAAAAAATATATCGGTGCGTATACCTTTGCCCTGGGCGGCCTGGATGCCCTTGTGTTTACCGGGGGGATCGGTGAAAACATGCCATCGGTGCGGTCCGGTATCTGCCGGGATCTCAGCGGGTTTGGCGTGTGTATCGATACCGACAGGAATGCGATGGCAGACATGGCTGCTTCAAAAATCAATCAACCGGACGCCCCTGTCGATATTCTGGTCATTCCAACCGATGAGGAATATGAAATAGCCCGTCAAACCCGCGCCCTGATTGGGGATGGAAACCCGGCTTAGTGTGGCAGTCTGGCCGGGAGCCGATCAAGCGTCTGTTGCAGCAGCGGAAAGGAAAAATGCACACGTTGCGGAGGACACTTTGAAACCGGTTTTAACAAAAACCGTCTGCATTGTGCTGATCGGGCTGGCTCTCGGCCTTCTGCCAGGGATCGCCCGGGCCGGCACGCCTGGCGCTGCTGTTGAATTTACACCGGAAGAAACCCAATGGCTGGCCGCTCATCCGGTCATCCTGGCGGCGCCGGATCCGGATTTTCCCCCCACGGAATACTTTGACAAAGAAGGGCACTACCGGGGAATTGCGGCGGATTACCTGGCGCTCATTGAAAAAAGAATCGGTATCCGGTTCAAGATTGTCCGTCTGAAAAACTGGGATAAAGTGCTGGAAAAGGCGCAAAGCCAGGAGATCGATATGGTCACGGCGGCCGCGCGAACACCCCAGCGGGAAAAATACCTGCGTTTTACCAGTTCGTTCATTAACCTCCCGTCGGTCATCATTGTTCGTCAGAATGTCAGCCGGGACCTGACGATGCCGGATCTTATGGGAATGAAGGTGGCAGTGGTCCACCGATACGCGTCCCATGACTATATCAACAACCGGTATCCTGACATGGATCTGTATCCGGTGCCCGATAATCAGACCGGGCTGCGGAAGGTATCCTTCGGTATGGTGGATGCCATGGTGACCAATATCGCCACGGCTTCGTATAATATTGAAAAGGAAAAAATTACCAATCTGCGGATGGCCGGGGAAACGGGATTTGTCTATCGGCTGGCATTTGCGCCGATCCGTGCAAACTGGGAACTCAACGGGATACTTGAAAAAGGTCTGGCCCTGATTACTCCCGGGGAGCGGCAGGCGATTTATCAAAAATGGATTACGCTGGAGCGTCGATCCCCCTGGAAAAGTAAAAAACTATGGATCACCGTCGGCAGCATTTTAGGAGCGGTTTTCTTTTTTGCCGTGGGGGTTCTTGTCTGGAACAGGTCCCTTCGCCAGAGAGTGGATGAACAGACAGCGGCACTGAAGCTTGAAGTTACACAACATGAAAAAGCCAAACAGGCAATTGCAGAGAATGTGGCGCGATATCGGCAGATTATCGAGAACACCAAAAACGGCGTGGCCGTGTTTAAATCGGCTGAGCGGGGGAAGGACTTTATTCTTCTCGAGTTAAATAAATCCGGTGAAAAAATCGATCAGGTCCGAAAAGAAGATGTGATCGGCCGCAGGGCGCTGGATGTTTATCCGGAGCTGAAAACATTCGGTCTTCTCAAAGTAATGCAGGAAGTCTGGACCACCGGACAGCCGCAATACCAGCCGGTCGCACTGTATAAAGACGAACGTATTGCCGTCTGGCGGGACAGTTTTGTGTATAAACTGCCATCCGGAGAGATTGTTGTTGTGTATGGAGATGAATCCAGGCTGAAAAAACTTCAGGCGGAAACCATGCGCGCCAGTCATCTGGCGTCCATTGGCGAGCTGGCAGCCGGCGTTGCCCATGAAATCAATAATCCGGCCAACAGCGTTATTAATCTGGCCCAGATTCTGGTCAATGAAAATGAATCGGACAGCCCGACATATGATGTGGCCGGTCGGATTCTGAAAGAGGGCAACCGTATTGCATCGATTGTCGGCAGTCTCCTGGCGTTTGCGCGGGATCGAAAAGTGCGGAAGCATTCAGTCCGCCTTGTTGATATTATCGACGAAACCCTGGCGTTGACCGAAGCTCAGGTACGTAAAGACGGCATCACCCTGAAGGTGGATGTCCCGGATACGCTGCCCCTGCTCAATGGACATATGCAGCAGATGCAGCAGGTGTTTCTCAATCTGATTACCAACGCGCGCCATGCACTCAACGAAAGATATCCGGACCGGGATCCCGACAAGATTCTGGCCATTTCGGCGGGCACGGTAACCGACGAGGGGCATTCCCGGCTGGTGGTCTGTTTTACGGATCATGGGGCCGGTATCGGCAAAGAAATCATGTCTCATGTGATGGACCCCTTTTTTACGACCAAACCACCCGGTATCGGCACCGGACTGGGGCTGAGTATTGCGCATGGTATTATTGTTGACCATGGCGGCAGGCTGAAGATGGAAAGTGATCCGGGAAAATTTACCCGGGTCACCATTGAATTACCGGTTGAGGAAAGCAATGAACGCAAAAATTCTTATCGTCGATGACGAGGAAAATCTCTGTTTTACCCTGGAACGATTTCTGGTGGCGGAAGAATACCATGTCGTTACCACAGACAGCTATGCGGGCGCGATGGCGGCCCTTGAACAGAATGATTTTGATCTGATTTTCGTCGATATTCTGCTGAAAGGTAAAAACGGGATCGACCTGTTGCGGGAAGTAAAGCAGCGGAATCTCACCGGCGCAGTGGTGATGATCACCGGCGCGCCGACCGTGGAAAGCGCGTCGGCGGCCGTCCGGCTGGGCGCCTTTGATTACCTGCCCAAACCGGTCACCCAGCAGTCCTTGATCCGCGTGACCCGGGCGGCGATGCGATTTAAGGCCCTGACGGATGAAAAGGAGAAATATCGGCTCAACCTCGCCGCTATTTTCAAAAGCGTCAAAGATGCGATTTTTCTGGTGGATGAAAACCAGACAGTTATTGAGGTCAATGCGGCGGCAAAAAACATCTGTGGAGTAACGCGCGAGAAGGCCGTCGGGCATCCCATTGCCGCCTCTCGGTCCGGTTGCTGCCATATCTGTCTCGAGGCGCTGTCCAAAACCCTTGCGACCCGGCGTTCTGTTGAAATTGAGCACGTGGAATGCCGCCTGTCGCATCGCCCGGGCCAGGTGGTCTCCGTTTCGACCTATCCGCTGACCGGCAATCGGAATATCAAAGCCGGCGGCGTTATGGTCATCCGTGATAATACCCGCCTGGCAACGCTGGAGAAGAACTTGAACGCGCGCCGCGGATTTCATCACATGGTCGGTAAAAGCGAGCAGATGCAGAAAATCTATTCTCTTATCGAAAATCTGGCGGATGTCCGTACGACGGCACTGATCACCGGAGAAAGCGGCACTGGAAAGGAGCTGGTGGCAGAGGCCATCCATTATCAAGGCCCCAACCCGGACCATCTTCTCGTTAAAGTCAATTGCGCGGCGCTTTCCGAGGAACTGCTGGAGAGCGAACTGTTCGGCCACGTCAAAGGCGCGTTTACCGGCGCGATCCGGGATAAAATCGGCCGATTTCAACGGGCCGATGGCGGTACGATCTTTCTCGATGAAATCGGAGAGATGTCTCCCCGCATGCAGCTCCATTTTCTGCGGGTTCTTCAGGATATGGAGTTTGAACGAGTCGGGGATTCAACCCCCATCAAGGTCGATGTCCGGGTGATCGCCGCAACCAATAAAGATCTGAAAAAAGAGATCGCCGATGGCGGTTTTCGGCAGGATCTATACTATCGTCTGAAAGTGGTGGAGCTGCGCCTGCCGCCGTTGCGGGAGCGGCGGGAAGATATTCCGCTTTTGATTGACCACTTCCTGGAAAAATTTAACCGGAAATTTACGAAAGAAATAATATCTGTTTCCGCCGATGTCCGGGATCTGTTCATAAAACATGATTGGCCTGGTAACATTAGGGAGCTGGAGCATGCGGTTGAACATGCCGCCATCCTGTGTCATGGTAAAACAGTCACCGTGGATCACCTGCCGGCGGAACTCAAGGCCCTGGCTGCCGGCCGGCGGATCGATGATGACGGCCGGGCGATTCTCCAGGCCCTTGAAAAAGCACGCTGGAACAAGACGGAAGCGGCCCGGATTCTGAAAATCAGTCGCCAGAGCCTTTATCGCAAAATCCAGACCCTCAAAATACTGGAAGACAGATAAGTTCACTGGAAAACGGGATGTGGGTGTCACCTCCGGACAAAGTGTAACCCATCTCCGGAGCTTTTTTGACAATCAGGGATGAATCGTCCTTCCACAACGGACGTGCCTGTTACATGGCGATATGACAGGAAAATTAAATACAGCGGCACTTCCGGCGATCTTGTCTGGCCCCGCAGGAGTATCTGTCGGGTGACTGTTTGTTACAATATGTAACATTTCAGTCGGTAACCGGCGGGCCGGCTCTGGCATTGCCCCCATTATCTTTTCGCTATCTATCTGTAATAACAGGGGGGCGATATGAATTTTGATACCTGTTCAACTGGCACGATTATTGATATATCAATTAAGATTCACTTTTAATATCGGAAAATACATGTAACACCGTAGTTTAGAAAGTTATTTTAAGTACTTACAAAATTAAAACGTGAGGAGAAGAAAATGGGGAATGCGCAGGAATTTATCAAGATTAAAAATTTTATTGATGGGCAATGGGTGGAAGAAACCGGTGTTGAATATGTCCCGCTGTATAATCCGTCTACCGGTGAGCAGATCGGGGATGTCCCGCTGTCCCGGCCGGAGACATCGGCCAAAGCCGTGGAATCTTCCTATGCGGCGTACGACGCCTGGCGGCGCATGTCCATTTCCAGCCGCATGAATTATGTTTTTGACATGCGCAAGGCCATGCAGGATCGTGCCGAAGAACTGGCACAGGCCATTGCGCTGGATCAGGCCAAGCATATCAGTGAAGCCCGGGGCGAAGTCCAGCGGGTGATTGAAATCATCGAAACCGCCTGCGGTATTCCCACCCTGATTCAGGGGGAAACCCTGGAAGGCATCGCCGGAAACATTAATGGCCGAATCATTCGTCAGCCTCTGGGCGTATTCGGCGGTATTGCCCCGTTTAATTTTCCGGCCCTGGTATTCGGCTGGTTTATCCCTTTTGCCATCGGCGTCGGCAACACTTTTGTATTCAAACCGTCCACCCAGTCTCCTTATTTCATGCAGAAGATGGGGGAGATTTTTAACGATATTGATCTGCCCAGGGGGGTGGTCAACATCATTCATGGGAATCGGACGGTCCCCCAGGTCTGGTATGACCATCCGAAAATTTCCGGTGTCTGTCTGGTGGGATCCACGCCAACGGCCAAAAAAATCGCCGAGGGCTGCGGCCGGGGCGGTAAACGGACCATGCTGCTGGGCGGGGCCAAAAACTTTCTCGTTGCCATGGAAGATGTTCAGACGGATATCTTTATTCAGAATTTTATCAATTCCTGCTATGGTTCGGCGGGCCAGCGCTGTCTGGCCGGGTCCATTGTGGCCGCTGTGCCGGAAGTATACGATTCACTGATTGAAAAAATGGTGGCAGCCTCCAGGGAAGTCGTTGTCGGCGACGCCATGGATGCCAACGTCTACATGGGGCCGGTTATTTCTGCCGCGGCCAAGGAGAAGATTGAAAAATACATCGAAATTGGCATTGAAGGCGGTTCAAAACTTGTTCTTGACGGCCGCAACCCCGAGCTTCCCGAAAAAAATAAAAACGGTTATTTTGTCGGGCCCACGATTTTTACCGATGTGACGCCCTGTCGGCGCATTGCCCAGGAGGAAGTCTTCGGGCCGGTGGTTTCCGTTATGAAAATCAGCGGGATCGATGATGTGCTCTCGCTCATTCGGGATCAGAAATTTGGCAATGGCGCCTGTATTTTCACGCAGAATCTTTTTTATACTGAAAAGTTTATTTCCGAAGCGGATGTTGGTATGATCGGTGTCAATGTGGGCGTTCCCGCCCCTCATCCGTATCTGCCTTTTGGCGGCATCAAGGATTCGCATCTGGGTACCGACAAGGTCCAGGGAAAAGACGGCATTGATTTCTTTACCCAGAATAAAATCGCGACCATTCGCTATGCGCCGCCAACCGGATATTATTCGGAAAAAGATGGCCAGAAAGCGGCGACAGGCACCGCCAAGCCATCAAATGTGCGCAGCTGTGTCGCGCAATAGCCGTTCTGCCTGACTATATTTTTAGTCAGGAAAGATGGCAGATAATAGCCGATGAAAGGAGGTGGAAAACCGACGCTGAACGTAACTTTTAATAACAGCATCTTACTTTAAAAATTGGAGGAGTAGATAAAAATGAAAAAAACGTTACTGGTTATTTGTTTGAGCTTGGTTTTGGCTATCGGTTTTGCCGGTCCCAGTTTTGCCGGGAAAAAAATATGTAAGCTGGGACATGTGAATTCTCCGGCGTCTATTTTTCAATTCGGCGCACTGGCTTTCAAAGAGGCCGTGGAAAAAGAACTTCCCGACTGGACAGTGGAAGTGTACCCGGCCGGCCAGCTGGGCGGGACGCTGGCTCTGATTCAAGGGCTGACCCTGGGAACGGTTGACATTTATACCGAGTTCATCAGCGTACTTTCTGACCTGGTTCCTGAATACAAAGTATTTGCCGTGCATTACAAATTCGATTCCGTGGATGAGTATGAAAAATTCATGAATTCGAAAGTTTTTGCCGAAATGAACGATAAAATGATAAAGAAAAACGGCATCACCAATATCGGAAACATGCGGGCCGGAAGTGTTTACAATCAGTTCAGCCGCAAACCGATGCGCTCGGTCGCCGATGCCAAAGGTGTCATCGATCGTGTGGCCCAGATGTCTACTCTGGTTCATTGCTGGCAGGCGTATGGCGCCAAACCCACCTCTATGGACTGGGGCGAAATCTACACCAGCCTGCAGACAGGCGTTCTGGACGCGGTCGACAATCCCATTCTGGACATGTATGACGAGAAATTTTATGAGCCCATTAAATACGTCAACATGACCAACAACCTCTACAATATGATCTCCTACAACACGAGCGTGGCTTTCTGGAACAAGTTGACCGACAAGGAAAAAGCGGTCTTTAAAAAAGCGACCAAGGTTGCCAGCGAAAAAGGGGCGGCTGAAGTTAAAAAACGGCTTGGCAAGGTTGTGGCCGAATTAAAAGGGAGAGGGATCGAATTTGTCGAAACAGATACCTCCGGATTTAAAAAAGCAATCAAAGAGAACATCGACACCATCCTGGAAGGCAACAAGGATGCGATCGCTGTTTACTGGAAGATCATGAAGAAAGAATACTAGGAACGTATGTGGTTCCATTAGATATTCTTTTAAACTCATTCTGCCGGAAGGATCTTCTCTTCCGGCAGAATACCATCTCATTGCCGTGGAATCCAAAATAGAAAACCGAACTCGGAAGCCACCCGGTTATAAATGCCCGGAGGTGATGAAATATCTCATGCCATCGGACCTTTTACCGTAAACGCGGGAGCCTGAAAATATGAATATCGTTCAAATCGCAGATAAAGTACTTGATGGCATCAATGCCTTTTTAGAATTTTTAATGGGGGTTTTGATGGTCCTGCTGGTGACCATTGTGTTCTCTGAAGTCATCCGCCGGTATATTTTTAACGACCCGACCGCCTGGGCATCGGAAGTATGCCGGTTTCTACTGATATGGATGACGTTTACCGGCGCCAGTATTGTCACAAGGCTTTCGACCCATCTGAGCATGGGGTTTACCATCCATCGGTTTGTCAGCAAATCGCTGAGTAAGAAAATTTCGATATTCATTTCCGGTGCCGTGGCGTTTATTATGATTGTGGTGACCTACAACAGCGCCAAAATTACCCTGCTTGCCGGGTATCGTCCCGCTCCGATGACGGGGATGCCCATGTACATCCCCTGGACGGCCCTTCCTTTAAATGCAGCCATTATGTCCATCTATATGATTGCAGAGACGGTCAAAATAATATTTTCCAAAGCAGATGACCTGAAAACCGGAACCATCGAGGAGGTGGCCGCATGATTTATATATTTATTGCCATGTTTATCTTTTTCTTTTTTGGTATGCCCATTGGATTCGGTCTTTTGTCCAGTACCACTTTTTATCTGCTGGTTACCGATCAGTCCCGGGAACTGCTTTCTTTTTCCCAGCGCGTCATATCCGCTTCGGACTCCTATGTGCTGATTGCCGTCCCGTTTTTCATGCTGGCCGCCGAGTTGATGAACGAGGCCAAGATTACGGACCGTATTTTCAGCTTTGCCAAGGCCATTGTCGGTCATATTCCCGGCGGTCTCGGGCATGTCAACGTGATTGCCTCCATGATTTTCGCCGGCATGTCCGGCTCCGGGCTGGCCGATACCGCCGGGCTGGGCAAGGTTGAAATCAAGGCCATGAAGGACGATGGCTACGACCCGGCTTTCAGCGCGGCCGTAACGGCTTCTTCTGCCATCATCGGCCCGATTATTCCCCCCAGTATCTGTATGGTGGTCGGGGCGGTGGTCACCAATACCTCCGTCGGCCGGATGCTGGTGGGCGGTATCATTCCAGGAATCATGATGGGATCCGGCCTGATGCTGGTGGTGTATTTCCTGTCCAAGAAAAGGGGGTATCCCCGGGGAGACCGCTATACCCTAAAGGAAATTCTTAAACAGTTTATCGGTACCGGACCGGCGCTTTTTACACCGTTTATTCTGGTGGGAGGCATTGTTTCCGGCATATTTACGCCCACGGAAGCCGCTGCCGTGGCCTGTCTTTACGCCATGCTGCTGGCCATGCTTTTTTATCGGGCATTTGGTCTGAGAAGGCTTTTCCGGATATTAATCAATGTCGGGACCGGCACCGGGGCGCTGCTTTTTGTCATGTCGGCCGCTGCCGCCCTGGGAACCCTGGCTGCCCGGGCGCAGGTTCCCCAGCGCCTGATGCAGATGGTCATGTCGATCACAACCAACCCGACAGCGACCATGTTTATAATCGTTCTTGTGCTGATTTTGCTGGGAATGATCATGGAGGATTTGTCGCTGCTGGTCATCATGGGGCCGCTGCTGCTTCCGGTGGTCTTAAAGCTTGGCATCAACCCGGTCCATTTCGGGGTCGTGATGGTGCTAACCCTTCAACTGGCTATGATTACCCCCCCCGTGGGGATGGGATTTTATATTACCTGCCATCTGGCGGATGTCGATGCGTTGACGTACAGCAAGGAAATTTTATGGTTTGTGATGATTCTTGTTGTGGTTGTCACCTTGATGTGCCTGATTCCACAGTTGGTAACGATTTTACCGGACCTTGTTTTCGGAAAATAAGGAGGGCTGATGTTTGACACAATAATATACCCGACTGATTTTTCAGATTCTGCACATAAGAGTCTGGCACACATCAAAGCGTTGAAACGGGCCGGTGCCAACCGGGCGGT
>Ga0256846_1000591_pt1 | contig 14123 bp, 9 predicted proteins | sample TevniametaG_FD_189098 | JGI IMG/M metagenome (GOLD analysis project Ga0256846, IMG submission 189098) | Tube worm associated microbial communities from hydrothermal vent at the East Pacific Rise, Pacific Ocean - Tevnia | ecosystem: Host-associated > Annelida > Integument > Unclassified ...
GGGCCATGAGGCCAATATTAATTATCTTGGTGAACTTGTTCTTACCTCCTTTGCACAGATTGATATTGCAGGTAATAAATATGCTCTTATGCTTGAAATGGATCAGGCTGAAGTATCATCACCAAGGATCCCGGGGGAGAGAAAGACCTATCTTGAGAACGCAGCTGCCATATATGGTTTTCCTGATCTCTATTTAATTGGAACAGATGGTTATGTTTTCTATTCGGTAAGACAGCTTGCAGATTTCCAGACAAACCTTTTTACAGGCCCCTATAGAAAGTCAGGCCTTGCCGAAGTTGCTACAAGAGTGCTCAAAACAAATAAACTTGTTGTAAGTGATTACAGACCCTATGAACCTGCTGGAAATAAACCCACTGCTTTTATGGCCAAACCTGTTATTTATAATGGTATAGAGTTTATTGTGGCTTTTCAGATACCATCCACCCATCTTGACAAAATTGTTGGGCTTAAAACAACAAAAGGACATAAAATTGCTTCGGCCCAGAGCTTTCTCATTGGCCAGGATAAATTGTGGCGTACAGAATCTGAATTTGCTGCCAAGTACGGGGTTAAACATACAAGGTTTAATACCAATGCCCGCATGGACACCCCCATTGTAGCCCTTGCCCTTCAGGGTAAAAAAGGTGCCAAAAAAACCATAAACAATATTGGTGAAGAGGTCTTGACTGCCTGGATGCCCTTTAGATTTAAAGAGATCAACTGGGCACTCATAAGAGAGGTTGACCTTAAACAGGTTGATGTCCCCATCAGAAACCTGATTAAAACTACAATACTGCTCCTTGGAGTTGCTTTGATTGCGGTTCTTATCATCAGTCTCCTTGTTTCCAAAGGTATCACAGGACCGATTGATCAGATCATGAAGGTAATTAAAAAGGTTGACCAGGGTGACTTTGATGCCCGGGCCAAGGTAACAAGTAAAGATGAACTTGGTGTCATGGCATCTTCCTTTAATAATATGATTGCAACCACAAGGAATCTCATGCAGACCCGTCAGGAAGAGCATGATCAGCTTCAGGACTCAATCATGACCCTTCTCGATGAGATTTCAGAACTGGCTGATGGTGATTTGAGCGTGAGAACAACAGTAAGGGAAGATGCCACAGGAACCCTGGCCGACTCCCTTAACATGATGCTTGAAGAGTTAAGTTCAGCCTTTGGTAAGATTAAACGTTCCTCAGAACAGGTTTTTTCCACTGCAAGCGAACTCAGTTCATCCACAGGTGAACTTGCCCAGCACAGTATTAACCAGTCTGGATTAATTGACCATGCTGTAAATGAGATCAATAAATTAACCGAGACAATTAATGATGCATCACAAAAAGCTGAAAAATCTGCTGATACTTCAAAAATATCCAGCCAGGTGGCACAGGAAGGTGCTAAAGTTGTTGAAAACACCAGCCGTGCCATGGAAACAATCCGTGAAAATGTCCAGGATACAGCAAGGGCGATTAAACGTCTCGGTGAAAGTTCCCAGGAGATCAGCGATTTTGCAAAAACAATTAATGAAATTTCAGACAGAACATCTATTCTTGCCCTGAATGCTTCCATTCAGGCTGCTTCGGCCGGCGAAGAGGGACGAGGCTTTGCCGTTGTTGCAGAAGAGATCCAGCGCCTTGCTGAACAGGCAGCTGCATCAACCAGACAGATTGAAACATTGATCAAAAACATCCTGGAAGAGATCACAGCAGCAGGTATCAGTATGGATGCAAGTATTCAGGAAGTTGTAAAAGGTACCTCACTTTCACAGCAGGCTCTTTCCAGACTTGAAGAGATCACCGGAAGTTCCAATGATATTGCAGAATTGATTTCAGGACTTGCCGAAACTTCAAAGGAACAGTCATATACAACTGCCCAGCTTGCTGAGCAAATGAGAAAAATTGGTATTATAAGCTCTGATACTGCCGATGAAACCCAGAAGGCATCACAATCAATGGAAAACATGGCATCAACTGCCAATGAGATGCTCAAGTCGGTTGCAGAATTTAAACTTGTTGATGACAACACAGATGAAATCTCTGGTGAACCAGTCTCTGACATTGAAGAGATCGATCTGCTGGATGAGTCTGATTTTTTAGATTCAATTGATGATGAATAATACTATAAGGAGTAGATTGTAAATATGAAGGTTTTCAGACAAATTATTATCCTGGTTGTAATGTTTTTTCTTCTCTTCCAGAACAGCTGGGCTGAGGATGTTAATATCGGGTTCAGCTATCCCCAGACAGGTCCCTATTCAGCCCTTGGTCTTGCTCAATATAATGGTGCTGTACTTGCTTTGGAAGAGATAAATAGTAAGGGAGGAATCCTTAACCGGAAAGTTAAACTAATCACAAGGGATACACAGTCAAACCCGAAAATATCCACAAAAAATGTTCTGGAGTTAATCGATAAAGAAAAATGTGAAATGATCTTTGGAGGAGTTTCAAGTGCTGTGGCTATTGCAGGCGGAAAGGCTGCCAAATCCAGGGGAAAGCTTTTTTTTGGAACAATGACTGCTTCCAATGCCACAACCGGTGTAGAGGGACATAAATATATATTCAGGGAGGGGTACAATGCATGGATGATAGCTAACAGCCTTTCCAGTTATTTGATGGAAGAAAAATTATCCAGTAAAAAATTCTTCTATATTACTGCCGACTATATATGGGGACGAACCACTGAGAAAGCCATCCGTACCTTTAGCATGACAACCAATGAAAAAAGGCATAAAAGATTTTATACACCCTTTCCCAATGCTACCTTTAAAGATTTTTCCAATGCACTGTCCATGGCAAAAGTTGTTAAACCCCAGGTACTTGTGCTTTTATTATTTGGTAAAGATATTATCCGCGCCCTTACAATGATAGATGAGATGGGAATAAAGAAAAACTTTCAGGCTATACTGGCACCAACCCTCAGCCTTGATATGGCGGTAAGCGTAGGCCCCAAAGCAATGGAAAATGTCATTGGCACTGCTGCCTGGACATGGAATGTTCCATTTGAAAAGAACTTCAAAAGAGGAAAGGCATTTGTGAATAAATATGCAGACAGATACCATTCATACCCGTCGTGTTCCTCTGGCTCTGCCTACACAATTCTCCATCAATATAAAGATGCAGTTGAACGTACAGGCACCTTTGATACAAAAGCAGTTATTAAGACACTTGAAGACTATAAATATGTTTCCCTGAAAGACGAACAAACATGGAGAGCCTTTGATCACCAGTCTGTGCAGACAGTTTATGTTATGAAATGCAGGAAAAAAGAAGAAGTGCTGAAGGATAAATTTAAACAGAACTATTTTGAAATAATTAAAGTCTTACCTGGCAATAAGGTAGTCCGCACAAAAGATTACTGGCAAAAAATCCGCAAGGAAGCAGGTAAACCTGTGGAATTGCAGTATTAATTGCTTCTGCAATATGTTATATTATAATAAGAATCAGGGTTTGCCGACCAGATTATTATTGCTTACAAGTTTTGGTATATGGATATATCCGGCTAAGTTTTTATTGAATTTAACTTTTGACGAACAATGTTTTTAGGAGCAGGAGGTAAACATGAAATGTTTTAAATGGATTCTGATCCAAATAATTATTCTCTCCCTTTTCTCCCCCATCTGCTGGGGCAAAGTTGTCAATATCGGCCTGAACTATCCACAGACAGGCCCATATTCGATTCAGGGTAAGGCACAGTATAATGCTGCCATGCTGGCAATTGAAGAGATTAATAATAAAGGAGGAATCCTGAACCGGAAAATTAATCTTATAACCAGAGATACCCAGTCCAAACCTGCTGTATCCAGAAAAAATGTCATGGAAATGATAGATAAAAAGAGATGTGAAATGATCTTTGGAGGCTCTTCAAGTGCAGTGGCCATTGAAGGGGGAAAAGTAGCCAAATCCAGAGGGAAACTATACTTTGGTACATTAACCTACTCCAATGCCACTACAGGTACAGAAGGACATAAATATATGTTCAGAGAGTGCTATAACTCATGGATGGCTGCCAATGCCCTTTCCAGCTACTTAATGGATAACAAATTAACCAGTAAAAAATTTTTCTATATAACAGCCAATTATACATGGGGAAAGACCACAGAAAAATCCATCCGTAATTTCAGTAAAACCACCAATGAAAAACGGCACAAAAGGTTTTATACACCTTTCCCTGGAGCCACTTACAAAGATTTCTCCAATGCCCTGGCCCTGGCAAGGGTAATAAAGCCGCAAGTCCTGGTTCTGGTATTGTTTGGCAGGGATATGGCACGGGCACTTACCATGCTTGAAGAGATGGGACTTAAGAAGAATTTCCAGGCAATCCTTGTACCCAATCTCACACTAGGCATGGCAGTAAGTGCAGGGCCAAAGGTGATGGAAGATGTTATAGGCGCACTTCCCTGGTGTTGGAAAGTCCCCTTTGAAAATAAAAAGTACACTAAAGGAAAAGAGTTTGTAACAAAATATGTCAATAAATATTACTCCTACCCGTCATCTTCTGCCGGCTCTGCCTACACTATTTTATATGAATATAAAAGCGCTGTGGAGCGTGCAGGAACATTTGATACAAAGGCTGTAATAAAAGCCCTTGAAAACCATAAATATGTATCTTTAAAAGATGAGCAGCAGTGGAGAGCCCTGGATCACCAGTCCCAGCAGACTGTCTATGTTGTGAAGTGCAAAAAAGCAGAAGAAGTGACAAAGAATAAATTCAAACAGGATTATTTTAAAATTCTTTACAGCATGCCTGGAGAAAAAGCAACGCGCGATCCTGCCTCCTGGAAGCAGCTTCGTATAAATGCGGGCAAACAACCTGAACTTGAATATTAACAACAGTATTAAAGACAGATAACAATGAAAATTAACAAGGCAAAATTTTTTAGATCTGTATTTAAACGCTCCACCAGGAGTTCGGCTAATTGTAAATTAGATGAGGACATGATTAAACTGCTTAATACTCTGGATGGAGAAAAATCAGTTAAAGATATTTTAAATGCCACAGGCTTTCCTGCAGCAAAAGTTGGCAATATCATTGTAAATCTTTATAAACTTGGACTTATTAATTTTGTACTTAAAAATATTATAATTCTGGACGAATCAGATTTTGATTACATTGAAGACACCCTCACCAGATTCATCGGCCCAGGCGCTGCAAAACATGTTAATAATGCAATTTCAAAACTTGGGTTTAACAAATTTGACTATCCTGTAAAGCTTGCTGAGAATCTGATATATGGCCTCTCCTTAAAAATCAATGACTATGGCAACCGTATGATCTTCAAAGAGTATTGTCACAGATTTCTAGCTTCCAAATACTCAATTAAAGAAGCCCTTGGCCCGTTTGATTCATCCATAATAAAGAAAATACTTGTTGTGGAAGACAGCCCCACAACCAGACGGGTTATTAAAAAAACCCTGGAAAGCAACGGATTTCTCATAGTTGAATCGGATAATGGAGTCGAAGCACTCAGCAAACTGTCCACTGAGCGCCCAAACCTTGTAATTCTGGATGTTATGCTGCCCAAACTGGATGGTTATAGTATCCTCTATATGATCAGACATAATAATGAATTGAAAAAAACTCCGGTTATTATGTTAACTTCCAAAGACAGCTTAAAGGATAAGGTAAAAGGCAAATTATCTTCTGCCAATGTCTATCTTACAAAACCCTTTAAACCGGATGACCTGATTAATACGGTGGAAAAGCATATGAAATAAAATTGAATAAGTTTAAACATTTTTTTAACCTCAACATTACAATATTACCTAGGAGAAAAAAATATGGCAAAGAAAATACTTGTTGTGGATGACAGCCCCACTGGATTAAAATCTGTGGCTGCTGTTTTAAGGAATTATGAAGTTGTAACTGCAACCGATGGGAAACAGGCTCTGGAAAAGGCAGAGTCAGAAAACCCGGACTTGATAATCTTAGATGTTATTATGCCCAATATGGATGGTTTTCAGGCCTGTAGAAAAATAAAAAAATCCCCTGATCTCAAGCATATTCCCATTATTATGCTTACCAGCAAAAACCAGAAATCAGATAAATTCTGGGGGGAAAAACAAGGTGCTGATTTCTATTTAACAAAACCGTGTGAAGACACAGTTCTGCTTAAAGAAGTGGCAAGGCTGCTGAATAAAGGATAGACTCTTAATGAAAAAGGGAAAAAAGCAACAACCTGACTCCCGGAAAAAAAATACACCCCGGGAAGAGACAGTACCTGCACTTGAAGATCTCATATTAAGTATTGAACATGAGATTCAAACAGTACAAAATAAAGGTCTTAAAGATACCGCCTTTGATCTGGAAGATAGCCGTGACAAGGTTGATATTGGCCGACATATTTGTGTCCAGCTTGGTGAAAGACAGCTTGCCATTCCCCTTGATGCAGTCATGGAGGCAGGAGAATACCTGCCGGTACGATCACTTCCCCTTCTTCCTGACTGGATAACCGGCATTGCAAATATCCGGGGAGAGATCATTTCGGTTGTAGATCTGGGCCTTTTTTTTAATATTGAAAAGGGTAATAAATCAGATATATCTATCAAGAAAAAACCTTATCTGATTATATATAACAACATTATGAAAGTTGCTATTCTGGTTAATAAAATTGTTGCAACCAGACCTCTTTTTTCCATGACAGATGATGATCCAAAAAAAATTCAGAAAAACGATGATCTTTCTCAATATTTTTCAGGAAAGGCTTTTTTTGACAGGGAAAACATAAGGGAAGAACTATTCCGTTTTGATCTTGATAAATTCCTCTCTTCAGGCAGATTACATGATTTTTCCACTGCATAATATAGCGTATTCCCGGCAGCTTATTGTTAAAGGAGATAATTTATGACAGAACCACTGGACAATAAAGTTTTTCAAAAACTCATCAAAGAGATCAAGGCTCTTGTGCCTGAAATGGAAAAACTTATACACTCCTTAGGTGATAAAGAAAATGATAAAAAGCAAACAATTACCCTGCTTAACGGTCATATAAATACAATCACAGGAGTTTCATCCATGATGGATCTGGAAGAGCTCACAAACACTACTTCTCTCATAGGCAACTTTCTCAATGATATAATAGAAGGCAGATTGTCCTTAAACCAGCGCTTCATTGATGTTTTAAGCGAATCTGTCACCAGTATTAACTCCCATTTCTCTTTACTGGAAAAAAAGAAAAACCCGGATGATCAACTTTTTCAAAATACTCTTTTAGCATTTAGTGAATTTGAAAATTCTTCTGAAACAGATACAGGCGATCCTGACAGTTCTGAAGAAATCAGTGATGAAGATTTTTTTGAACAGCTCACCCAGGACGATGATGCTGATGATTTTTTTGAACAGCTTTCCCAGGATGAAGATGAAGATGATCTGTTTGAAGACATTGACCTGGATATCTTTGACACAGATGATCAGCCATTTGAACTGCCCTCTGATCAGAAGGCTGATCAGGATATGGACCAGGAAGCCGATCAGGAGGCCGATACTGTTGAACAAGAAGATCCAGTGCCGGAACCAGTGCACTCAATGATGAGTGATATTGATCCTGAACTTTTAGAAAGCTTTAATGAAGAATCAAAGGACCACCTTAATAATATTAATGAAAAGCTGAACATACTTGCACCTGTCATTGCTGGCAAGACAGATATCAGTGATGATTACCGGGATATGCTGCATTCCATAAGACGTTCAGTACACACGCTCAAAGGTGCTGCAGCCGTAATCGGCATCCAGACCGTTGCAGAATTTGGCAATAAATTTGAAGATTTCCTTGACTGGCTCCATGACGACTCCCCCAGCATCTCCCCTGAGATTATCAATGCAATGCTGGATGGAACAGATATACTTGAAAAGCTCTCCATTGACCCGGAAATCAATATCAGCAAGCCCATAAATGATATTAAGATTGTTTTTAAATCCATCATAACTGATTCCACATCAGACGATTCACCCGGCACTGTTTCTGAAAAAGAGCAGACACCTTCTGTCGAACCGGAACCCGAGCCGGAAGCTGAACCTGAAGATGAACCTGAAATTGAAGATGAAGATGAACCTGAAGATGAAGATGAACCTGAAATTGAAGATGAACCTGAAATTGAACTGAAAATTGAACCAGAAGTTGAAAAGGTCAGAGAGTTTAAGGAGATTATCCATGAACCACAGCCTGAACCAGTAAAAAAACAGATAAAAAAACCCAAAGTAAGGCAACAGGCAAGGACTACAAAAAAGACATTGCGTGTGGATATGGCAAAAGTTGACCAGATGATCGGTCTTATTGGTGATATGACCATTAACTTAAGCAGCCATGAAGACTCTTCCCAATTCCTCCAGACCACTCTTAACGAATTTGATAATATCATGAAAAGGTTGAAAGACATTGCTTTGAATCTGGAAACAGGGTTTGAGCTTGCAACAATACCACATCTGAATCCTGTTACAGGTCCATTACTCAAAGAAGAGCAGGACAATGATGAATTTGACCCCCTGGAGATGGACCGCTATTCTGACCTGCATATTCTGATCCGCTCCCTGAACGAAGCTGTTGCTGATCTGAATTCAATCATGGATCAAACATCTAAAGTTCAAACCCTGTGGCAATCTACCATGGACAGGCAGCGCCGGGTTATCAATGAAATACAAAGTTCCATGCAGCTTATTAAAATGACTCCCTTTGCCACACTTTCCAACCGTCTGTATAAAACTGTACGGGAATCGGCCAGGGTTACTGGAAAATACATACGCCTGATTATTGAAGGTGAATCCATGGAGATGGATACCCATGTATGGAATGTCTTGGCAGACCCACTGATGCATCTGCTGCGCAACTCTGTGGACCATGGCATAGAAAGCCCTGGCCAACGAAAAAAAACCAAAAAACCAGAACAGGCAACAATTATTATCAGATGTATCCGTAGGGGCTCCTGGCTGCATATGCATATTTCCGATGATGGAAAAGGGCTTGACTATGATGCAATCAGAAAAAAAGCACAAAAATTATACCCGGAAAAAAATATATCAGCCATGAATGATGATGAACTGACCAATATTATTTTCAAACAGGGTTTTTCCACCAAGGCAGAAGCAACAACCATATCAGGACGTGGTGTGGGTATGGATGTGGTTGATTTTGCTGTTAAGCAATTAAACGGAAGTATTGAAGTCAAATCAGCTAAAGGCAAAGGAACACAATTTATTATCCGCTTACCAATAGAGGTTGCCCAGCTGCCTGCCCTTCTTGTGGAATTTGGTCAACAGGAATTTGCAGTACCTCTTCGTGATATTACCAGAATTTTAAAAATCGACCAAAAACAGGCCCGGAAAAACACTTTCAAACTTGATAACAACACATTTCCCCTGCTGAGGCCCCCAGAGGTCTTAAGATTAAAAACCACGGCCCAGGACAGTGAAAATGATCCATTTGCTCTTCTGGTTGATGTGGGCGGTGAAAACGGTATCCTAGTAGCTGATAAGATTATTGCTAAAAAAGATGTGGTTTTTAAAAATCTTGGATCCCACCTCCATAATATTGTACCATGTATAGCAGGCGCTACCATTATGGGTAATGGTAATTTAATACCCATTATAAATACTGAAGAGATGTTCCTGCAGCAAAGACCTGGTGTCAAGCCTGCCAAGACCGTTACCGGAGATATTGGTGATGCACAGGAGCCCAGTAAAAAACTGGATATACTCATTGTTGACGACTCCATCAGCATAAGAAAAGTATTGACAAATTTTATCAACAACCATGGCTGGAATCCGACAAGCGCCAAAGACGGAGTTGATGCAATGGAAATGATACGTCTTCATACCTTTGATCTGATCCTTCTTGATATTGAGATGCCGCGTATGAATGGGTTTGATGTGCTGCAATCTTTACAGACCCAAACTGAATATTCAAGTATCCCTGTTTTAATGCTGACATCAAGAAGTGCAAAAAAATATAAAGACAGGGCAAAGGAGCTTGGTGCAAATGGGTTTGTTACAAAACCATTTAAGGATGATGAATTGTTATCCCTTATAAACAGTCATGTTAAGCCTGCTTTACCAACTGGAAAACTATCAACCTGATAATCAAAACAGGAAACTTAAAAAAATGGAGAAAGTTTGTTTAATTAAAGCTGGTAACTTCCTTTTAGGGATTGATGCATCCCATATTATTGATATTATCAAACTTAAGGATTTAGATCTTAAAAAAGAAAATAAGAAAAAACCTGTCTTTTTCCTTAAATCATTTTTTACCCAGCAGGGAATGGAGATAGAAGGTGCTGAAATAGTTACTTTAAAAAACAGGTTCAGAAAAGAACACTTAACTGTTCTTATTGATGAAAAAGTTAATGAGATAAAACCACCTGATATATTTGAACCAACTCCTCTGTTATATCCTGAACTTGCTTCATTATGCTGTCCAAACATTTTTATCCATGGGGACCAGATTGTATTACTGCTTGAACCAAAACAACTGGGTATATTGTTTAAAAAACTGCGGTCAAAGTACGGATTAATTACATTCAAAGATCTGCAGAATATTCTACCAGTTGATATTGAGCCGGCTGAGGACAAAGAGGCTGAGGACAGCTACACTCAAGCTTCTGAAGCTGACATTCCTGAGAATCTTAACAATCAGGATGATACGAACAACCAGGAAAGTCAGAAAATAACATCAGTTATAGATAAAGATGAAACAGATGAAAGCACCACAGAACAGAAACCAGATATTAAGATCCAACTGAGTGATGATACAATAACAAAAATAGTATCATGGATATTTAACAGATATAATAGTTTTAATGGTAATAACAATCAACATATTCTGGTGGAAGACCTGCCTTCTGATATCCTTTCCCTTGATCTTAAAAAGGGCATAAACAGGGATATGCTCCAGGAACTTATTAATAAAATAATCCGCCTGTGCGAAAAAAAGAGGTACCAGACAATGAAAAATATGATCAAAGAGAGATTAAACAAAATTCAATTTTAAACTAAATCTCTTCCTTGAAAAAATCATCCTTGGATATCACCTCTGTATCAGACCTTGGTGTATACTCTACAGGAGCAGTACCCTCTTTAAAACATTCAAACACAACATCTTCAGACTCTTCAATGGGCAACAGTCCGGTTTTTGCATCGATCTTTGCAAAAACAACACCTTCAGGCACATTAAACGTTCGTACAGATTTGCCCTTAAGTATATCCTGCATATAATGGAGCCATATCGGGGCTGCCGCCCGGGAACCAGTTTCACCTTTGCCCATGGGTTTTTCATGGTCAAATCCAACCCATACACCGGTTGTATACCGTGGTGTATAACCTAAAAACCATGCATCAAAAAGATTGTTTGTTGTTCCGGTTTTTCCGGCAACCGGCCGCTGCAACTCTTTTACACGCCATCCAGTACCTGATTTCACGACCCCTTCCAATAGATGGGTTATAATATATGCAGTGGTCATATCTATGACCTTTTTCCTTTTAAGCTCTGATTGTTCCAGGACAGTCCCGCGTCTGTCAACTATTTTTGTTATGAATACAGGCTCAACCAGGTAACCTAAATTTGAAAATACAGAATAGGCATTAACCATCTCCAGAAGACTTGTGCCAGACGATCCAAGTGCAATGGACAAATCATGATTGATATCTGATTTGATACCAAGTTTTCTGGCATAGTCGATGACATAATCAATCCCTATATCTTTTAAAATCTTAATCGTAACAACATTTCTGGATTTGACAAGGGCTGTTCTCAATAGAGTAGGTCCATAGAATTTCTCATTATAGTTTTTGGGTTTCCATAAAAATTCCCGCTCCTGATCCTCAAAAACAATGGGAGAGTCAAGTATGATACTGGCTGCTGTATATCCTTTATCAATTGCTCCTGCAAATATGATGGGCTTAAATGCCGAACCTGGCTGACGTCTGGATTGTGTGGCCCGGTTAAACTGGCTCTCAAGATAATTTTTCCCACCAATCATTGTTTTTACATGCCCGGTCTCAGCTTCAATGCACAAAAGAGCTGCCTGGACTTCAGGCTCCTGGTCCAGTTCAAATATCCAGTTATCTGATGATTCAATATGTTCTTTAGCTATAACAAGGATAACATCACCCACACTGAGAACTTTTTTAATATGTTTTATCTTATTTTCCCAGAAACCTTTTTTCGGGTCAGGTTTTCTTGCCCAGGCAATTGTTTCTCCTTTGATTATTCCATGGTGTTCTCCAACCCGGACAACCGCTTGATTTTTCTTGTTATTAACATCAAGGACAATACCCTTATAAACATTCCCCTGCTGCAGGGGGCTGTGATCCATCTCCTGGGAAATTTTTCTGGAGAAAGTCTCTATTTTCAAGGCGGGCAGGTGCTCCAAAGGGCCTCTGTAGCCCTGACGTTTATCAAGTTCCTTTAGACCTTTAACAATCTGTTTTCTGCCGATTTTCTGCATCTCAATATTAACGGCAGTATAAATTTCAAGCCCTTCCTGGTATAATACCTCTTTACCATACTTCTCTTCAACATACCTGCGTACATACTCTGTATAACAAGGCACTCTTTCTATGAACCAGTTCTTCCTCGGCTTTATGTCAAGTTTTTTATTCATTGCCTCTGTTGCCTGGGTATTAGTAATAAATCCGGATTCCTTCATCTGGTTTAATACATACACCTGGCGCTGCTGGGCTTTTTTTGTATGGCGGAACGGAGAATATTTACTCGGTGCCTGGGGCAGTCCTGCAATCATTGAACACTCTGCAAGATCCAATTCACTGGCATGTTTGCCAAAATAATTTTCTGCTGCCGCTTCCACACCATATGCACCATGACCCAGGTAGATCTGGTTCAAATATAGATATAAAATCTCATCCTTTGAAAAACTTTTTTCAATGCGGTATGCAAGTATTGCCTCCTTAAGCTTTCTTTTATATGTACGGTCAGGTGACAGAAAAAATGATTTTGCAACCTGCTGGGTTATTGTGCTGCCGCCCTGAACAATGGTGTGGGCCTGAAGATTTTTTATCATTGCCCTGAAAATACTTAAAAAGTCAACACCTGGATGTTCCCTGAACCTTGAATCCTCTGCTGCAATAAAAGCATTCTGAAGCTGCCTGGGTATTTCAGAAAGCGGAATAACTATCCTGCGCTGGTTATAGAACTCCCCAATTTTTCTTTCATCATCCGAATAAACACTTGTTACAGTTGAGGGGGAATAATCCTGCAATGTGGTGATCCTGGGAAGTCCTTTACTGATATAAAAATATAGCCCGATAAGAGTGGAAGCTATAATTACCAACCCTATAGAGCCCATAATTACACTCCACTTAACAATGGCGTAAAAAAGCTTCTTTTTCTTACGTCTTTTTATTATTCTTGTTTTACTGTTTGTACTTTTTTTTTCTGCCATAATTTCAAAAATTTCAGTTGAATTAAAATTATATTGAGCACTAAATAACAAAAAAACAGCTTAATAGCAAGAGTTCATCAGCAAAATACAAAGCAAATCTTAATATAGCAAGCCTGTTTACCTAGGAAAAATTTTTTAACCGGAAATTAATGAAAACTTTAGCTTTTTCTTGACAAAATACAAAAATACATTTATGTATCCTATTATAGCTATCATTAAGGAGAGCAAAATGTTTATTAAATGGCGCGACCAAATGAGCGTTGGTGTTCAGGAAGTAGACCGCCAGCATAAACAGCTCATCGCTTATGTTAACGAATTATATGAAAGCCTTAAGACTAAACAAAACAGAGATGAAGTTTTACAGAAAACTTTGGATAATCTAATTCAATACACGATTATTCATTTTGCCGTTGAAGAAGTTTTAATGAATATTTTTGAGTACCCCGATCACCTGGAACATAAAAAGATACATCGAGCCCTTGAAAAGCAGGTGCTCGAGCTGCAGGACAGGATTCGTAAAGGCCGGGCAGATATTACAGTGGAAGTGTTAGTTTTCCTGCGGGATTGGGTCAACAACCACATTCTAGTAGAAGACAAAAAATACGGACCTTACTTAACCCGGGAAAGGCTTGTAGATCATAAACCAGTCAAAAATAAATTATGGTCATGGCCCTTTTCCCGGAAATAAAACAGGTGGAACAATAAAGCAGGAACAATGTTGTTGTTTTATCATATTAA
>Ga0256846_1000592_pt1 | contig 14121 bp, 11 predicted proteins | sample TevniametaG_FD_189098 | JGI IMG/M metagenome (GOLD analysis project Ga0256846, IMG submission 189098) | Tube worm associated microbial communities from hydrothermal vent at the East Pacific Rise, Pacific Ocean - Tevnia | ecosystem: Host-associated > Annelida > Integument > Unclassified ...
TATCCAGTATTCAACTGTTTCAGATTTCTCAACAAACACAGAGACGACAAGTACAAGTACATCGCTTTCTCTGTCTAATTTGAGTTTTAATACAACATATTATTGGCGTGTCAAAGTTTATAACGGCAGTATTTATAGTAATTGGTCTGATGTAAGGGAGTTTACTACTGAAGTATTAGTATTGAGTTCGCCTTCGCTGTCTTCGCCATCGAATAATGCAGACGACATTTCAATAAATGTAACATTAAATTGGCAATCGGTAGCAAACGCAAGCGGCTATGTATTACAATATTCAACTGTCTCGGATTTCTCGTCCAATACAGAGATTACGACAAGTAATACATCATATTCACTTTCAAGTTTGACATTTAATACAAGGTATTATTGGCGAGTTAAAGCAACACATAATACTACTTCGAGCCAGTGGTCTTCTGCTTGGAATTTTGTTACACAAACGCTAACCTTGGACAGACCGAGGCTGATATATCCGAGGAACAGAAGAAGGAATTATCCAATTACGGTAACATTCAGATTTTCTGCTGTTGATAATGCAACCGGATATGTGCTAAAATATGACAGAAGGTCTAATTTCAGAAATGCAACAGAAGTAACAAATAGTACAAATTCTTGTACAGTTACATTTGATTATAATACTTGGTATTACTGGCGTGTCAAAGCTACAAATGGAAATGTTAGCGGTAGATTTTCCAGAACACGCAAGTTCAAAACAAAAAGTGCAAAATATGCTATGCCCGGAGATGACCTGCTTATTAGTGATGAAGCATTTACGGTCTCACCTAATCCTGCTGTTTCACTTGTGAATTTCGGATTCTATGTAGATGAAGAGACACGTATTGAACTTGATATTTATGACCTGAACAGCAGAAAAATTCTTAATGTCTTTGCAGGGTATATGAGCGAAGGTGAGCATACAAAAACTATCAGCACATCGGAGCTTAACAATGGTATTTATGTTGCTGTTTTAAAGATTGGTGATAGAATAATACCAAAGCGTATAATAATACTGAAATAACATTTTTTTATTACATTCAACAATTAGAGGCTGTCCAATATGGATAGCCTCTTTTTTATTAAATCAATAACCCTTGGAGATGGGAATTTTACATCTTCACAAACTTATACATCTTACCACCCACACACACAAAATACACACCCGCCACCAATCCCGACACATCAAGCCGAATATGTCCCCCTTCGGAGGGGGTGCCTGCGGAGCAGGCGGGGGAGGACAAAACTACAGTACCCAGCACATCATACACCTTAACCAGAGCCTTCAGGGTGCGGTTATCATTTTCGGCTGTTTGCCTGAATCCTGAGACTCCTAAAAGGCAGAACACCCCGTCAGACTGCGTCTGCCACCCCTCTGCGAGAGGGGAATTTTTATAATTTCACAAACTTATACATCTTACCGCCGACACGCACAAAATACACACCCGCCGCCAAACCCGAAATATCAATACGGATATGTCCCCCTTCGGAGGGGGTGCCTGCGGAGCAGGCGGGGGAGGATAAAACAATATTTCCAAGCACATCATACACTTTAACCGCATCCTTCAGGTTGCGGTTATCGTTTTCGGCTGTTTGCCTGAATCCTGACACTCCTAAAAAGCAAAACACCCCGTCAGACTGCGTCTGCCACCCCTCTGCGAGAGGGGAATTTTATAATTTAACAAACTTATACATCTTACCGCCGACACGGACAAAATACACACCCGCCGCCAAACCCGACACATCAAGCCGAATATGTCCCCCTTCGGAGGGGGTGCCTGCGGAGCAGGCGGGGGAGGACAAAACAATATTTCCAAGCACATCATACACTTTAACCGCATCCTTCAGGGTGCGGTTGCCCGCCTCAGCAATATCTATATAATCCGTAGCGGGATTGGGAGTAATAATAAAATTATCATTTGGAATATTATTCTTTACGGATAAAGGTATGGCATGCAAAACCAAATGATAAACCGACAACGGCGGCAAGGTTATATTAAATTTGTTATTCGTTATATTTATATCGAGAAGTGTTATTATGTCGCTCTTATCGCGATGAATAGCGTAAACACTTGCATAAGTATATGTAACGATACTTTCTATATTCATACTGCCATTAATTATATCATCGTAGTTGTCATTAGTGATTATTAAATGAATATTTAAAGTATCACTCTCTTCCAATGTTGCAAATATAGCTGAAGTCGTATCAGACGATAGGGCGGGAACGGAGAAAGTGCCAACTTTGCCTCCATTGCCGTCGTAATTGAGATATAAATCAAAAGCTGATTTTACGAAATTATTGAACCCGCTCCACCGTGTTGCCAAGAAAATGTTGTATTTACCGAAAATTCCCAATGCTTTTGCTTCTGCAATTGCTCCGGAAATATGATTGTCTGCTCCGTAATCGTATTCCGTAATAGCGATTTTCGTATTCGGATAATATTTGTTAATTGAATGTTGCAAATGCGGAATTATGGCAACGGGACTAAACCATTTGCCAATCCAGGAATTTTCACTGTAAGAACTGTCGTACAGAGAGCGAACGCAACGCATTCTTTCTTCGGCAACGGCTCTGGAAGTATCACCGGAAAAAACGCCTTTTGGTGAGGGATACCAATGTATGTCAAGAACGTCAAGCAGTCGTTGTCCCGCTATTTGCGATGCTTTTTTCATTTCGTCCAAATATACGGAAATAAACCAATCGTAATTAGCGGAGTACTTGTCCCAATCCGGTGCTTTCTGAAAATTCATAAAAGCCGAAAAACCGTATAAGACAGGTCCGAATACACTCGCAAATTGGTCTCTTTTCTTAATCGTTTTTGATAAATCAATTGATTTTTCCAGCAATTCGGCAATATCCGGTTGTTGCTTGTGTATTCGCGGATGTGTAGAGGGCCAAAGAGCCGGCTCGTTATCCAATTCGTATGCTTTAATACCGGTAGAAGTTCTCGCATTTCCGTGCTTATTAATCAGAAAATTAATTTCTTCGTCCACATAAATAAACCCATCTGATTTATCGGGAGCGAGTGCAAGTGCCGCGGACTTGTTATTGATAACTTTTTTCCAACGGACGGAAGGTGCTGTTTCTGCTTCGGATACTTCGCCGTTTTTATCAGCCGCAACATAATCTGCCATCGGTAGAGTTACTACCGTATATTGATTTAAAGCATTTGCCCTTTCGACAAAGCGTGAAAGCACAAGACCTGCACTGTCTTTCTCCGCCTGCGATATGCCCATAATGGCAGGCAAATAATTATTACTGCTGTTATGCCAATCTGTGCCGGCACTTGATGCGTTATTCTCCCAATTATATCCGGTCATTCTGTTGCCGCCCTTGCGTATGGCTTCTGCATAGCGATAGTTCGAGTTGTTTACACCATAAATATAAGGACTAATGGGGTGTCTGTTTGGCTCCATATTAATAGTGTAATTAACATGAATTTGTGATAGGGCAACATTAACAACAAATAAAAAGATTAGTATGTATATGGTTTTCATAAATCAATAATCATTAATGTACAAACTGTTTAAGCAAAAGTATTAATTATTTTTTCGAATAGCAAATAAATACTATTAAAAATTTAAAATTCCAAAATATTCGTTATAAGGAACGCTAATATCAATAATAGTAAAGCTTGGATTAAACTCTGTTTTCAATTTTGAATAAGTCTTCTCAGAACGTTTATCTGATGTTACAAAATATTTGATGCCTTTATCAAGATGAGCTTGTGCGAATAGTTTGGAATCATTAGGGATAATTGCTCTTGGCATCAATGCTTCCGGAGCAATTTTATTATTATTGAAAATGATTCGTGCAATTTCGCCGGTTGATTTTGCATGGTCCAAATTGAAAGGAATTATTTGAGTTCTTTCCAAAGGTAATTCGTCAACGACACCCTTTACACAATATTCTGCGATTGAGATAGTAGAAACTTTTAATAGTATTTGATGTTCTAAAAAATATCGGAAATAATCTAAAGCATTTTTATGTAGATTGTCTTTTTCATTTAAAAGCCGAACAAAGAAACTTGTATCAAGTAGAACACTATAATTCATAATCGCCTCTCAATTTTTCCAGCCATTCATCTGTATCAACATCTTTCCATGTCTTTTTGGCTTTTGTAATTAAGCCGGAAATATAATTTTTATCAAATCTCGGTTCATAATCTATTAGTTCTATTAATTTTAATGACTTTGTATCGAACTCTCCGTTTTTAATATTTTGTTTACCGCGTACTCTTACCCCAAATTGTTTATAAAGTAAATTTTCTTTGCGTTCTTTTAAAAATTTCTGTCCTGTTTCTATTGTCAGGTAACCGAAATCAATTGTGTCCAAATGTATATTTGCTTTGTTCTTACCTCCGGCATCTTTCAATGTTCCGTAGAAATAGAATTCTGCATCTATCCAAGAGTTTTCCGTTCTATAATACTTTGTATTTGGCGATATAATTAAATCTAATTTTTTATCCATTGATGTTGTGATATGAAATTCATAGTTTTTATATTTAGCTGTATCCTGTAATGATTCAATCGCTCGGGCTGTTTTTATTTGTAAAAAATCAATTGATTGCTGCAATATTATTTGTGCCAAAATAGCGCTAAATCCGATGACTGTTTGTGTTGTTGTTTTGAAAATATGCCGAACGGAACCGTTCTCAATACTATAACTAATAATCGGGCGTTCTTTTTTATTCGCGGGAAATAATATATCTTCTACATTTTGTAATAAATTTATAATATATTTTATATCATAATTTTCAGGGGATAAATCAAAATTACCTGATTTACCCGAAACACGTATTTCTATTTCGCCAAAACTTTCCACAGAATTATTAATATATTAATTTATTTAGTAATTGTATTGTAAATATAAGTAATAATACGAATAAAACAAAATACGAATTATTATTTCAAATATATATGGTGTAAAAAAAGAGCGACCCAAAAGAGCCGCTCTTTTTGATATTAGTCAGCGATTTAATTATTTTTTGTCGTCATCAACGACAGTATAATCAGCTTCCTCAACATTGTCATCACCACTTTGCTGCGTGTTGCCTGCATCAGCGGAGCCACCGGACTGTTGTCCGGCTTCTGCACCGGGCTGTCCGCCGGGTTGTTGATACATTGATGAAGATGCTTCGCTCCATACCTTGTTCAATTCGTCAAGTGCAGTGCGGATTGCATCAATTTTGTTATCCTTGATGGCATCAGCCAACTTGGTCTTTGCCGCATTGATTTTATCTTTTGCGTCTTGCGGCAATTTATCGCCGAGTTCATTCAACTGTTTTTCAGTTGAGTAAACAAGGTTGTCCGCTTGATTCTTCAATTCGATTTCTTCTTTGATTTTCTTATCATCGGCAGCTTTCTCCTGTGCCTCTTTTTTCATCTTTTCGATTTCATCTTTCGAGAGACCGCTGGAAGATTCAATCCTAATGTTTTGTTCTTTACCTGTTGCCTTATCTTTTGCGGCAACGTGCAAAATGCCGTTTGCATCAATATCGAATTCAACCTCAATCTGCGGAACTCCGCGTGGTGCCGGCGGAATGCCGTCCAAGTGGAATCTGCCAAGCGACCTGTTGTCGCGTGCCATCGGACGCTCGCCCTGCAAAATATGAATTTCGACAGAGGGCTGGCTGTCCGCCGCAGTTGAGAACACTTCCGATTTCTTGGTCGGTATCGTTGTATTAGCAGGAATCATAGGTGTCATCACACCGCCGAGTGTCTCAATACCCAAGCTCAAAGGTGTTACATCAAGCAAAAGTACATCTTCGACATCACCGGAAAGTACACCGCCCTGAATTGCCGCACCGATTGCAACAACCTCATCTGGATTAACACCCTTTGACGGCTCTTTTCCGAAGAAACTCTTTACCAATTCCTGTATCTTAGGTATTCTTGTCGAACCGCCGACTAAAATAACTTCGTCAATATCCTGCGGTGTCAATTTGGAATCTTTAATTGCCTGCTCAACGGGTCCCAAAGTTCTCTCGAACAAGTCGCCGCAAAGACTTTCGAATGTCGCTCTTGTTATATTGACGTTCAAGTGTTTCGGACCTTCGGCAGTTGCCGTGATAAATGGCAAATTTACATTTGTCTGCAACATTTGCGAAAGTTCGACTTTTGCTTTTTCCGCTCCTTCGCGTAATCTCTGCAATGCCATAGCATCTTTCCTCAAATCAACGCCTTCGGCTTTATTGAATTCATCGGCAAGATAATCAACCAATTTCTGGTCGAAATTATCGCCGCCGAGATGAGTATCGCCGTTCGTTGATTTCACTTCAAAAACACCGTCCCCGATTTCAAGCACGGAAATATCAAAAGTACCGCCGCCAAGGTCATATACCGCAACAGTCTGGTTCTTACCTTTTTTATCCAAGCCGTAAGCCAAAGCCGCCGCTGTCGGCTCGTTGATAATTCTTCTTACAGTCAAACCGGCGATTTCGCCTGCATCTTTTGTTGCCTGACGCTGAGAATCGTTAAAATATGCCGGCACGGTAATAACGGCTTCGGTTACTTTCTGTCCGAGATAATCTTCTGCCGTCTGTTTCATTTTCTGCAAGACCATTGCCGAAATTTCCGGCGGTGAATACATTCTTCCGTCAATATTTACACGAACGGTATTACCGTCATCAGAGGGCTTGGTCTCGAAAGGAACCATTTTTGCCTCTTCGGTAATTTCCTCGGGACGGCGCCCCATAAATCTTTTAATCGAAAAAACCGTATTTCTCGGATTGGTAACAGCTTGGCGTTTTGCCGCTTGTCCGACCAATCTCTGACCGTCTTTCGTAAATCCAACCATCGAAGGGGTAGTTCTGCCACCCTCGCTATTTGGAATTACGGTCGGGTTTGTACCCTCCATTACGGCGACACAAGAGTTGGTCGTTCCTAAATCAATTCCAATTATTTTTCCCATAATAAACTCCTTATTTCAATAATTAAAAAAATAGTCTTTGTCATATTTCAATTATATTCTTACAATAATTATTCCACAAAACAGCAAATGACATTATTGCAGTATAAATTTATAAATATATAAATAACAATTAGTTATAAAACTGTCAAAATAACATTAATGTATATGATATTTGATTATTAATAATAAAGAGGCGGGGACTTCCCCGCCCCATTTTACGAATGCCAAGTTCGTATGTTAGAATTTAATTTCAACTTCCTTCGGCTTCTTCGGTTCTACTTTTTCCAAACTCAAATTCAATACTCCGTTTTCGTACTTGGCATTAATCGAATCCGTTTTGACATTTTCCGGTAGTGCGAACGACCTTGTAAATTCGCCGAAAGTTCTCTCGACTTTAACAAACGAGCGGTCGCCTTCCTTATCCTCAACAGTTTCCTCTCTTTTCTTAGTGCCTTTGATTGTCAGCACATTGTCGTCATTAACGGTAAGTTTGACGTCCTCTTTGCGAATACCCGGAAGTTCGACATTGATAAAAATATTCTTTTCATCTTCCGAAATATCCACTTTCGGCGAAAATCCGCCGTATTCAATATTGATGCCTTTCTCGAAGTCATCGAAGAAATCGCCAAAACGTCTGCTTATACCTGTCAGCCCGCGGAACGGCTCAAATCTTACAATAGCCATAATATCCTCCATTATTTTAGTTCAACATAGTTATTAAAATTTAATTTCCACTTCTTTCGGTTCCGGTTTTGCTTTTTTCATAATTGATATTTCCAAAAGCCCGTTTTCATATTTTGCCTCGATTTTATCCTTGTCAATATCATCTGGCAAAACAAATCGCCTCTCAAATTCGCCATAAGTGGATTCCGTCTTGTGAATAGTGGCATTTTCCTTAATCACAGGCTTTTTCTCACCTTTTATTACCAAGATGTTATCTTCGTCCACATTCACCTTGACGTCGTCTTTTTTTATGCCGGGCAGTTCAACCTGAACAAAAACGGCTTTTGAATCTTCGGAAATATCCACATAGGGAGTAAATCCGCCTGTTTCAAATTTCACTCCTTTTTCCAAATCTTCCATCATTTGGTACATTTTCTTTGCCGTCTGGTCGAAACTGCGGAATGGTGCAAATCTTACTAATGTCATTTTAAAATCTCCTATAATAATTTTACAAAAATCAATTTCAATCTTACGCTTTATCTTATTGTGAAAACCGTGCCAAATGATTATTTCGGAATTTATGACAGATAATGTTGCTATAATGGCAGATATACAGAATATAGAAATGACATAAAGGCTGTGTGCGAATAGATGCAACTGCCATATAGACCGTAATTACTGCCGAAATGACTGTTAATACTTTTTTCATTACAATTTCTAAGTGAAAAGGGAAATAATAATGATAATAATAAACGCTTTCCGAAATATGGTAATAATGTGTTTTAGAATTAAAAGTATTAGTGGTGTTTACTTAATTGTAAAATAATATTAATGAAAACAAAATTAATTTTTATTATTAAAAAAAGTTAATATTCAACACATTGGTAAATGAAAAAGCGGAAAAATCTTTTAACATATATTAGAAGGAGATATTGTTATGAAAAATCTGTTTTTATTATTGCTTTTATCGTTATTCATCGTCTTTACCCTGACATACGCTCAACTATCAAGCCCGTTTATTAGATGATAAGGGAAATCCGTATAAAGATAGTACGTTTGTCTGCACGTTTTCGATATTCGAGCAGAAAATTGGAGGAGCATCTGTATGGAGCGAACAACAAAATGTAGAATTAAAGGATGGATTTATTAATGTATATTTGGGTAGTGTAGCACCCCTTAATATTAAATTTGATAAAGAATTATGGTTGGAATTTTGTGTTATCAATCAGCCACCCTTTTCACGAACACCATTATCATCAGTACCGTTTGCATTCAATTCAATAATTTCCGAGACTGTGAAAAACGATGCAATAACATCAAGAAAAATATTGAACGGAAGTATTGTTGACGAAGATATTAATGATGATGCACAAATTAATGTGAGTAAGCTAAAAGGAGGTATAAACGGATATGTGTTGATGACATCAGGGAACAAAGTAATATGGAAGTTATTGGCGATTGAAAATGTTTGGTTATTATCAGGCAACAGCGATACTAATGAAGGAAATAATTTCATTGGTACTAGTGATAATGCCGCAGTAGAAATCAGGGTGTCGAATAAAGACACTATTAAGAATTCTTTAATTTTAAATAATAATGGAAGTATTCAAAGGCACAAGGTAAAAAATTAAGAATAAATATATTCTTGGCAATACTCGTGGTATTTATGCAGTTGATTTGCAGGTAAAGCGTAGCAAACCGGAAAAGGTAGCCGCAGGTGTGTATTTTGTGCTTGTCGGCGGTAAAATGTATAGATTTGTGAAATTATAGTTTTTTTTAAATCACCTCTCCGTCAAAGCTTCGCCGTAAAACATCGCACTCTGATGTTTTTACCCTCTTCTTAATCAAGGAGAAAAAAAGAAAAGTATAAGGTATATTTCAACCGCATCTTTTAAGGTACGGTCTAATTTAGGAGTGTGGCGGCTGTTTACTACTCCTGAACCCACCCCCAAACCCCCTCCCGAGAGGGGGTAGAAAAGGCAAAAAATAAGACCGCATCCTTCAAGGTGCGGTCTTTTATATTTAAGGTTTTGGGAAAAGTTAGGAATGCGAACGATATTATTATTTTATATGTCTTCTAATAGCTTCGTAAACAGATTTGGGCTTTAAATGGTCCATACAGAAGTATTCATCATTTTTGCACCGAGGCGAAAAATAGCATTTGCATTCTTTATCCGGTTGAATAATTTCACCTCTACCGTAAAGCTCGAATTCATTAGGATTGAATATGTTATTCATTAGCAATAGTGGCTTTTTAAGACCGATTGCAATGTGCATACCCATAGTAACGGCAGACACTATGCCATCGCACTGCCCCATAAGCGAAATGAATTTTTGCAATGGGAAATGCCCGAGATAGCAAGCTCCGGTTTGCTCGTGCAGTTTTGTATTATTATTATGCTCCTGACTGCCACCCAATAAAATAGGAAACCAACCATTCGCTTGCAATAGTTCTATCAATTCAATCCAATACTTATTATCCCACAGCCGCGACACCCAACGCGCCCCGCAACCTGTATTTAATCCAATAATTTTCTTGCCTTCGTTCGGAATATCCCACTCAATCGAATTATCAACATCAAGCAAATATTCCTCTCCGTTGAACTCCCAACCGCAAATCTCAAAAATCTCCTCCATATAGTTTTTTGTGTTTGCTTTGCTGACATCATCGAACAAACCGGTAACGAACTTATGCTCTGCATTTTTATTAGCCGGTGCAGGTCTGCCCTTGTCCAATATATATCCCCAAGTATCATCGGAATATATTTCTGACGCAAGAGCGCAGGCTTCAAAATCCTTATCGAGATTGATAATTAAATCAAAATGAATATTACGCAATGTAGTAATTGATTCTAAATTGAACCCGAGGACCTTGTCCACCTTAGCAGGTACAACATCAGGAGAATATGTCAGCCACCAAATTTCAGCTTCGGGTTCTTCTTCCCAAAGCTTCGTAAGCAAGGGCGTTGTCCGAATTACATCGCCAATGGCACCCAGCTTGATGATTAATATTTTTTTAGTGATTTTTGAATACTCGGGACAGGTTTCGCAATGACAACCATGTTCCTTATGCGGACGGCAGGGGATATATCCCTTAAAATGCCGGCAGTCTGAATAATAATTTATTTTTTCGCTCATTAAAATCGTTAATTCAAATTTACAACTTATATTTCAATAGTAAACCAAATCGCATAGTTGCTATCAGGGATTCCCTCTTCTCATCAATTGATGTAGGAGTAAGCAGTTCACCTCTTGCGTCATTTCGGAACATCAAATTAGCCACACCGAAAGCAATACTTGCATTAATAGAAAAATCTTTGATAATATTTCCATCGAAACCAATTTTAATATCACCACCCAACCTTGTTGCGGGTGTTTTGGTTTTTCCTTGATACACAGCAGTTGAATCTAAATTCTTATACTCAATCATTCTGTAAAAATCAGGCGATTGAAAAAAGAAAGCGTCAAACTCAATCCCAATAAACGCTTTAACATCAGCAAAAGGAAAACGATAAAACTTATAATTAAACCCAAGTATAGCGGTCGGAGCAATAATAGTATTACGCAGATAGGCAGTAGTTTTACGCGAAATAGGAATACGCTCGCGAGCTTTCAATTCCGAATATTCAAATCCGAAAGGTATAACGAAATCACCCTCATCGCCAAATTCAAGAAAACCCATAACAGCAAAACCGGAATTAATTTGCCTAAGTCCACCACCAATAAATTGTGCTTTATTCGTATCCCTTTGGATTATAGGTGAATTGTTTGCTGTCTCACCAATCATCATAAATGTTCGCAAACCCGATGCAATTGAAAAATTAACCTGTCCGACTGTTTCCCGAACCGAAAACAAAATAATTACACACAGGATAAATAAGTATGATATTTTAATAGCTCTCATATCTTCTCTTAACTGAAATTAATTAATCTTTTCTTTAATATTTACATCAAATTTATCAACGGAATTTTTTACAATCATCTCGCCAATCAATCCGATAGAAATCATTTGCATACCGACAATAATAAGTGCAATACCAAACAAAGCAAGCGGACGATTACTCAAATATGTGTTCCCCAAAATCCATTCATACACAAGATACGAATTAATCACCAAACCGGATAATGTAAATAAACTACCTATTGTTCCGAAAAAATGAAGTGGTCTTTTGAAATATCTTGTCGTAAAAAGTACGGTTAATAAATCAAGATAACCCTTAATAAACCTAGATACACCATATTTGGTTTTACCATAACGTCTTTTATGATGCTTAACGGGAATTTCCGCCACCTTAAAACCGTTCCAATACGCCAGAGCAGGTAGATAACGGTGCATCTCACCATATACATCAAGACTTGCGGCACATTCACGCCTGTAGGCTTTCAGACCGCAATTAAAGTCGTGTAGCTTCAAACCACTGCTTAATGACGTGAAAAAATTAAATATCTTTGATGTAAACTTCTTAATGAACGGGTCGTGCCTCTTTTTCTTCCAACCGGAAACAAGGTCGTAGCCATCTTTTAGTTTATTAATTAAATTCTGAATTTCTGCCGGGTCATCTTGCAAATCTGCATCCATTGTAATAATAATTTTACCACGTGCCGCCTTAAATCCGGTATTCAATGCGGCGGATTTTCCGTAATTCTTACGAAACCGAATAGCCTTAAAATTCCTTGTTCGCTCGTGTATTTCCTTGATTACTTTGAAAGAGTTATCTTTCGAACCGTCATCAACGAAAATAACCTCCCAACGATTACCAACCAATTTATTAAGCTCGGCTTTCAGTTGCAGCGAAAGTTCCGGTAATGATTCCTCTTCGTCCAGTAAGGGAACCACAACAGAAATTAAAATACCCTTATTCTTGTTGTCGAAAACATTTCGTTTCCTATTCTGGCGATTTTCAATATTCTTTTTCTGTGTAGGTTTGCCGGTCTTTTCAGTCTTATTTTCGGCTTTCTGCACTTTGTGAGAATTATCCGCGTTATTTTTATTAACAGATTTACTTTGTCTGCTCTTTTTGTAATATCTGTTGTTTTTATTTTTATAGTCCTGTGAATCCGTTGTTCCGGGCTTATTCTTTTGTTCCGGTTGTTCTTTGTTCACAATATTTGACTCCAATTATTTCTTAAGTAAATAAATTAAAAACAATTACGATTTAACAACTTTTCTTAGCACTCTGTTACCTTCGCCATCTAATACGGCAATAATGTAAACACCTGATGCCAATCCACTAACATCGACCACAGAAAAACCCGCTACAAGTTCACCGCAATTAACCATTGAACCCAATACATCATAAATCCGGTAATAAACAAATTTTTCGCTGCCGTTAATCGTAATCTTATCTGTACATTCAGTAGGGAAAACATTTAATATTTTAACATCATTAGATTCTACAACATCAGTAATAGGTTCATAAAGTACATACAATTCAAATTTCTCAACAAACTCATTTGTAATTTTAGCCTTAGACGAATCTTTCATATTAATATTAATAATCTTACCACCGGTAAGTTTGTCCACAATTACAGCAGAAAAAATATTATTTCCCAGCGGATTCCATTTAAAAGTGATAATATCACCGGCACCCTTCATTACCCTAAGAACATACTTCACCGTGTCATATTTTTTCAAAGGAAATGGTTTATAGTCCTTGTATGACATAATCATCTCTTTTTGACTTGTATCCATAAACATAAACCCTGCATGAATACCCTGAGGTGGGGGAAATGGAGGTAATTCGCTTTCGCCCAATGATTTATCCAAATATATTGAGGCATTCTCATTAATACCGAAAACAAGTTTCTCCAATTTATACCCTAATTTTGTTTCAATATACAACCTTGTACCAAGATTGCTATATCCTGCAAAAAGCTGCATAGAAAAGAGCAAAATTACTATAATTATTCTTAACATCTGATTTCCAAATTTAAAGAAATACTTATTAATTACATTAACAATATCTCTTAATACCATAAAAAGTTACATATTTATATAAAAAGCAAATGGGCTAAAAGGAATATACCTAAGAGCCCACTTGCCTAAATCTCATAACGAGATAATATTATTTAACAACTGTCATTGTCTGAACAGCAGTATTGTCGCCGGCTGTAATTTTAATAATATACGAACCTGACGGTAATACGGAAGCATCAAACATTTCAGTGTAGCTGCCTGCTCTATAGAATCCATTTGCAACGGTTGCAACTTCAACACCTATTGTGTTGTAAACGCTAACCCTAACCATCTCGTCAGACGGTACGGCAAATTTAACCGTTGTCATTTCGGATACAGGATTAGGATAGTTGGTTACAAAGAACTCTGTTTCGGCTTTGACAACCTTAACGGCGGCGGCTCTTGTAACTTCAACAGAACCACTTTCGCCTCTTGCAATCTGACCGATAAATTTGCCGGTTGCCGCTTCATAGAAATTATATGTAGCGTCTGCATTCTCCATCGTCAAAGCAACAGGATATTGAACACCTTGAAGTTTGATAACATCTTCGTCAGCTATTGTCAAATTAATGTTCTC
>Ga0256846_1000593_pt1 | contig 14099 bp, 6 predicted proteins | sample TevniametaG_FD_189098 | JGI IMG/M metagenome (GOLD analysis project Ga0256846, IMG submission 189098) | Tube worm associated microbial communities from hydrothermal vent at the East Pacific Rise, Pacific Ocean - Tevnia | ecosystem: Host-associated > Annelida > Integument > Unclassified ...
GCCTTTATCGTTAACTTTCTCTGATCCGGCTTCTGTTGCATAAACTGATTTTGTCATTTTGGTGATATCGGTTCCCACAGGATAGGCTTCCAAAGCATCTTTTTCATAATAGTTACGATCCATCATAACTGTATAGTGTGGTTCTCCCATTGGCAGAGGTAAATCATAAATCAGTTTTGGTTGATCTGCAGAAATATCGATCAATTGGTGATTTTGCGGATGTAGAGGTCCCACCGGATTAAATCTGTCGATTGATAATTTGTTTAAAGCAATCAAATATTTCCCTTTGGGTTTTTTGGTATCTCCATGATAAGAAACCAAATGACCAATGTTGTAATGTGAAGGAACCGTTGCCAAGACTTTTAATTTTTTATAGTCCCATTTGGTTACACGTGAATCAACATAAATGGATGTATAAACTACACCATCCTTACTGTCGTACTGATTATGAAGTGGTCCAAGACCTACTTCCAAGCTGCCATGGAGCGCATCTTCCAGTTTAATAATAGGAATGCCGTAATCATCTTTTCCGGAGAATTTTTTGTTTTTGATGGCGTCCATTATTTTGCTAAACTTATATACCCAAGCATGTGAATCTAATTTACCGGCTACGATAATATATTCACCTTCCATGTTTACATCAACACCATGAGGCGATTTGGGTTCGGGAATCAAATACAATAAACCATATTTAATAGATTCTGCTATGGTAACAACATGCATACCATTAATAACTGTTCTACCAACTTTACCTGCTTTAAATAATTGTTCAGCCTTTTTCCAGTTAGTTACGTGCAAATAGTCAACATCTCTTGATGAACAGCCTGCTTCAAACGGAGGACGTCCTTGCATGATACCACCAAAATAGACTTCCGAACAGAAAGAGTTTGTGAAACCCCATCCGTAAGAAACACCTTTACCGGCATCTGATAAATCTTGTGTATAAGGAGGAAATTCAAAAGTGAATGATTTACCTAAATTTAATTTTCCTTTCTCATTATCAAATTTCCAATAAGTGACACCACCACGCCAGAATTTTTTGTAGTTAGCTTCTGTTAACGGATGATATTTTTGATCCCAAGGAGCAGGATATTGACAGGCTTCCATGATATACTCAGAATTAGGTGTAAAGAATGCACCACCATGGTCTGAACGGAATACAGGGTTAGGAACAGTTTGTTTTACAGACCAATCTCTCAAATCAACTACATACATTCTCGGATTGGCTTTATCATTAATCACCATCCATTTACCGTTATAGTCTCCGTTGGTTTCGGAAAATCCGGGGTGGTGTGTGTCTCCCCAAAGAATTTCTGTTCCTCCGATATAACCATCTTTCATGATTTCCATAGATTCTTCAGAATATCCAAAACCGGCATAGGGTTGACGGGTGTTAATCGGAATATATTTCACCATACGCATAGAAGGCACTACATAAGTAGGCATATTTCCTTCTTGACCTCCTGAATTAGCAACAATAGCTTCATCCTTAATATTATCGGGGGTATATGTTTTCACAGCTGCCAAAACATCATCTTCATTCAGCCCTCTACGTTTCACAATGTCTTGGAAAGATTCTTTTCCTCTCGGCGCACCTACATCACCGGCGCCTTTTTTGTTCTTTTTGGCACCGTCACAGCTCACAGAGAACAAGACGACCATTAAAAGAGACATGGTTACCGTAACCAATCGTAACCAGTTATTTTTATTTATATTTTTCATAATCCAATTCGTTTAGATTTATTATACATTCTCTATTTATCTTGAGCCAATTTTTCGCCTAATAATTTCTTAGCTCTTAAACCAACATCAGCCGTTTTAACTTGATATTGCCAATATTGTTCAGCCCATAAGAAAGCTTGTTTCCATTTGCCTTCTTTTGCAAATTTCTTATACTTTTCTTCAGCAGGTTTTGCCTTTCCTAATTGGTCAAATGCATCATCAACTAAAGCTTTTACATAAGGATATTTTTCGAAATGATTTTTCTTCAAATAATCAACCACACCACCGATAATGTCTCCGGTTTGTTTGATAACCACCAACTTGTCTTCATAATTTTTCTTATATCCTTCTAATTGCTCCTTAGTTAATTTCTCTGTCATTTCTCCGGCTACACCTTTATAACCTTTTGGTTTAACCAACAAAATACCTTCCATTTCCAAGTGCAGTGCAGAACAGAATTCCGTACAATAATAAGGGAATACACCTGCTTTATTAGCAACAAAAGTTAAAGATGCCGTTTTACCCGGCTCAAAAGAACCGTGTTTTCCATAAGTATCAACCGTGAATCCGTGTGTTTCGTCTTCAGCTCTTTCCAAATTGGTCAAATGGAAAGTTACAACATCTCCCTCATTAACTTCGACAATCTCAGGGGTAATATGAGAACGAATCAAAGTTCCGAATACGTGAACGCGATTTGTTTTATCGTCTCTTTCTATTTTTTCTTGACCGGCAACCGCACGGAAAGGAGATGCTTCTCCTGTACGAGAGTTGGTTCCTGTTGCGTAACGAATAATAGGTTTAATCGTTGTTCTCAAAATTGCTATATTTCCATAAACATTTGCTTGAGGCAAAGTCATCGTGTAAGTGTCCACCATCTCGTCATCGGCAGAGATATCGATTAAGTGTTGTACACTCGGACGAACAGGACCTGTTTTAGGAAGATTTGACAGATAGGCTTCTTTATCAACGGCAATCATATAATTTGAGTCAGGAGATGAAGATAAACCTTCGGGAGTCATCAAATAAGATGGTGCAAAGCTCAAGGCTACTTCATCTTTTTTTGCGCCGGCAACATAGTCAAAACGAACAATTTTTTTGTCGCCATGAGCCGATGCGTAAGCTATATTTTTTCTATAATCAAAAGTTACATCAACAACACCCTTCCCAACAGAAATAGCCTTATGTTGTACATCTGCAACTTTTATATCTTTTCCTAAATTTGATTTTATTTTTGCAGCATCCAGCACCAACACCTCGTCGGCGGCAACTACAACATATTTTCCGTCAGGAGAAACTTTTACCATATTGGCAGTGGCAGGAAGCTCAATAAAGCTCATAGCAGCTTTAGCGTCTGCATAAGCTACGTAAGCAGATCCGTTAGCAGATTTTTTGTTCATGCCGGCAGCTTTACTGTAATCCAAAGCATATACATAATTTTTACCATCTTTTTTGGCTAAACCAAACAACATGCCTTCAGAATCTCCCTTACCTACGTCATTATAATCCAGTGTATAGGCAGGGAATTCAACAGTGAAAGATTTATCTTTTAGAATACGCCCTTTGTGTTCTCCTTCTTTCTCAATTCTATGAAAAGACCAGAAAGTCACACCGTTTTTGGCTTTAGACATATCATCTTTTGGACTCCAAGGCATAGGAAATTGACCTGACTGCACGACATACTCTGTGTTAGGCGTAACAGCAGCTTCAGGAAATACGCTGCCCAAAATAGTGTTGGACAAAACTTGTTTAGTTTCAAAATCATCTAAACCTAAAAGTGCTATACGTGCATTAGCGCCATCAGAGAAGAAAGCATATTTTCCGTCATATTTTCCGTCAGATTCGGAAAATGCGGGAAAACGCATATCTCCATAAGTAGGAATCCTATTGTCAGGATTAGATTTCTTCAATAAAAGCGAGCTTTCATCGTCAAAGCCAAATCCTTGCCATGGTTCCGGGGTAAATACACCCACATACTTGTAGATACGCATACTGGGAATTCCATAAACAATCATTGTTCCGGAATTACCTGTACCCACAATGCCAAAATATTCATCACGACCTCCGCGAGGCATGAATGTTTTCACTGCAGCAACTTTGTCTTTGTCAGACAGACCCCTTGCTTTCATAACAGCGTCTACTGTTTCTTGGGCTGCTAATTCTGATATCCCCATTAAGAGAACCAAAATTACAAGAACAGATTGGGTCAACCAATTTGATTTTCTCATAATATTACTAGTTATTTTTAGCTTATTGTTCCCGTAAAGATAGAAAAAAATCTCAAATTAAAGGCTGATAAAAGATTTTTTTAAAAAAAAATAAACCCCCGGCAATACATTTATTATCAGACATATATGTATATCATCAATTTTTTAGTAATAAAGATTACAAAAAAAAACAACCAAACAAATCTAATTTGTCCAACAAATAAAGACGGAATAGTCTTTTATTTTTTACCCTATATACATGCAATGATACACTTAAATGCAAAACTTAATATGTTAAGATTTTTGAAAAGAATTTTTGAAATTTGAAAAAAAATAAACATTAGTGCTTTCAAATCAAAATTCTAAAATATTGAAAACAAATCTGCAATTTCATTGATATTATTTTCAAAATTTATCGTGTTACATTAAATAATTCTTAATATCTTCGCTGCTCCAATATTACTAACATAAAGTGTACATTATGAAAATTAAACAATTACTATTTAGCGTATTTTTCTTTACGCTTATGCTCTCTATGAGCGCTCAAAAAACTAATAAGGCATCTGTTTTCAAAAAGCCTGCCTATGTAAAAGAAATGCCTTCTTTGGCATCCGGAAAAAATTTAATTCCGGCAGATGAAACACCAAAAGAAATCCATGAAATGATTCGAGGAGGAAATATTGTTGTTCCCGGAAAAGGATTACCCGTAAATGGTGACCCCTTAGTGAAAAATAAAAACACTCTTACTAGTCAAACACAAGGAAGGGCTCCTATTTTGACTTTTGAAGCGGCAACATCTACATCTACGCCTTCGGATCCTACAATTGCCGTAGGACCTAATCACGTTTTTGTGGCTTATAACACTGCTTTCAAAGTATTTGATAAAAGTGGAAATCCGCTTACGGCAGCCCTTGACCCGCAAACTGTTTTCGGAGAAAATGCTTGCTGTGATTTGGTTGTTCAATATGACAAGCAAGCAGATCGTTTTTTGATGATGGAATTAGATAATATTCCAAACGGATTATTGCTAGCTGTCAGTCAAGGACCCGATCCTGTAAACGACGGATGGTACACTTTTAGATATAACTTTGATCGTACTCCGGATTATGAAAAACTATCTATCTGGAGTGACGGATATTATATCACTATGAATTATTACAACTCCAATACATCCGGACATGAAATATTTTTTGCTCTTGAAAGAGATAAAATCTTAACGGGGGATAATACGGCTCAGATGATTGGATTTCAACTTCCCGGAATAAAAAATAGTGGTCTTTATTCTCCCGGATGTCCAACCATTAACGGTTCAACATTGCCTCCTGCAGGGAATGTTCCTATCATCTATCAACAAGATGACGCATGGGCAGGAGTGGCTCAAGACCACCTGAAAATATGGACCGCCACAGTTGATTGGGCTACACCTGCCAACTCAACTGTTACGGCTGCTCAAGAACTAACCACTACTCCTTTTAAAGGAGATTTCTCCGGCGGACTTTTTACAAATCTTATACAACCTGACGGATCCAGAACTTGTGCGCTAAAAGGCGTTATGATGTATGCCACTAACTATAGAAGATTTGGTTCTTACAATTCAATTGTGTTAAATCACGTGGTGGATACCGATGGAAATAACCATGCCGGTATTCGTTGGTATGAACTTCGCCAAAACGGAGACGGACAGCCTTGGACTATCTATCAAGAGGGGACTTTCACCACTGCCGATGCCGACTCTGCATGGTGTGGCAGTATCAATATGGATGTGCAAGGAAACATCGGTTTGGGATATACAATTGTGGGTGCAAACCACGTTCCCGAACTACGTTTCACAGGAAGATATGCCGCAGACCCGCTGGGAACAATGACACTTACAGAAGATATAATTGTTCCGGGAGTAGGCAATGAACCCTCCGGATACAGATATGGCGATTATGCACACATGGTTATGGATCCCAACGATGATAAAACTTTCTGGTATATCGGTGAGTATTTTAACAGTGGAAGGAAAGACCAAGTTGGTGTATACAAAATCGCACCAAACTTTAACAACGATGTGGGTGTGACCAATATTAACACTCCCGCCACAAACACTGTATTGTCTGCAGATGAAACCGTAACTGTAACCATTTTTAATTATGGTAATAATGATGCATCAAACTTCCCCGTGACATATCAACTTGACGGAGGGGCTGTGATTTCAGAAACTTATACAGGAACACTTGCAGCAACTACATCTGCCCAATATACTTTCACCGCACATGCCGACTTCTCAACAGAAGGACATACTTATGCAGTAGTTGCTTCCACAAACATGGCAAGCGATGAAGATACATCCAATGACAGTAAAACAAAAAATATCACACATATTTCTCATAATGATATCGGTGTGACTGCTATCACATCTCCGGTCACAGGAAATAATATGGGAATGGAAACCGTAACCGTGGATATACAAAACTTCGGCGGAATGCCTCAATCTAATTTTGATGTGAGCTATACAATGGACAACGGAACTCCCGTGGTTGAACAAGTGGCAGGACCGCTTGCCCCCGGAGCAACAGTCTCCCATTCATTTGCAGCTCAAGTGGACTTGTCTGCTTTCCGATCTTATAGCTTCACTGCCACAACTTCTTTGACCGGAGATGCAGATGCATCCAATGATAGTGTAAGTTCAACAGTGGTAAATTCTTCCTGTAATACTGAAACTAATAATACAAGTCAGCCTATTGGACCAAATAGTGGAACAGTTACTAATTCAGTTATCAACATGCCAACAGGCGCCACTATAACAGATGTAAATGTGACTATCAATTTGAATCATACTTGGGATTCTGATCTTGACATATTCTTGGTAGGACCTACCGGCACACGTGTAGAGCTTTCCACAGACAACGGAAGTTTAGGAGATAATTATATAGACACTGTTTTTGATGATGAAGCCACGCAACCCATCACCGATGGAAGTGCTCCGTTTACGGGAAGTTTCCAACCGGAAGGTAACTTATCCGATTTTGACGGAACAGATATGCAAGGAGATTGGACACTTGAAATTACCGATGACGCCAATGGAGATGGAGGCACATTAAATTCTTGGAGTCTTGAAGTTTGCTTTGACCCTTCTACCAGTGCAATCTATGAGAACACTACAGATGCCAGTGATATGATTGTTTCTGATTTAGGCAATAAACAGTTCAAAATCTCCATAAACAACGACAAATATGGAAAAGCTTTGACTTTTTATGTATATGATTTATTAGGACAAAACCTGGTAGAGTATATGGTTATAAACAATGGAGGTATTTATTCTTATGATTTAGACATGTCTTATATGCCTGCAGGTGTATATGTTGTTAAATTTGGAAACAAAAAATTCAGCAAAGTAAAACGTATTCTTGTAAAATAATTTTATGAGAATCAATAAAAAAAAAGAGCGGCTGTTAGTCGCTCTTTTTTTTATTCAAAACAATTTACAGGAAAATAAACCATAAGATATACAAATAGAACACATCGGCACCATAATAAAAAAGAATACTTCAAATTGTTATGATGCTGATTATTTTATAGCTTTGCCCTTTAGATTATATCAAAACAAACCGAAATCATGATAAATAAAATTTTTAAAATCCTATATAGCACCAAAACAATGGTTATTTCCCTTACCGTTTTTGCTGTTGCCATGGCATGGGCAACCTTTATCGAAAATGATTATGGAACACCGACGGCAAAGGCAATTATATACAATACCAAATGGTTTGAAATATTAATGTTTATCATGGTGGTGAATTTTATTGGGAATGTTTTTATCTTCCGACTCTATCGAAAAGAAAAATGGCCTGTATTTCTTTTTCATATCGGATTTATTGTCGTACTTCTCGGTGCATTTATAACCAGATACTATAGTTTTGAAGGCATCATGCCTATCAGAGAAAGCTCTAAATCATCATCAATTTATTCTGACAAAACCTATATAAAAATAAGAGTTGATAACAACGAAATCATGAAAAACTATGAAAATGAAGTTCTTTTTAGTCAGAAAAAAATGCTTTTCGGGTTACTCGGGAACAATAATTTTGAGCTCAACGAAGAATTCGGCATCAAAAATCCTAAACCATTTTCAGTATCTTTAACCAACTTCATTGCGCATGCACAAGAAAAATTTGTTCCGGATAAAAACGGCGAAAACTATGTACATTTGGTTGAATCCGGCACAGGGAGTCGAAAAGATATATTTATCAAGAACGGTGATATCAAAAGCATTAGAAACATTCTTTTCACTTTCAATAACCCCATTCAAGGTGGTATGAATATTTTTCAAAACGACAAAAAAAACACTATTCAACCTGCATTTGACGGCACTGTGATGGAAATGAAAACGCAAAAGCTCTCATCCGTTACAAAAGATTCTGTTGTTCCGCTACTCACCAATCACCTCTATTCTTTTGGCGAAATGCGATTTGTTGTCAAAGATATTGCTAAAGGAAAAATTATCAAGGAAACTGCTCCAAAAAAAGAGCAAGACAGATATCCCTATGATGCTTTGACACTAAAAATAAAATCAGGAAATAAGGAAAAAACAGTTGAGGTCAGAGGAACTTCCGGCGCAATTGTCAAACCTGAGAAAATAAGTTTGAACGGACTTAATTTCAACATCTCTTACGGTTCAAAAAAAATTAAAACGCCTTTTGAAATAAAACTTCGCGATTTTGAAATGCAACGATATCCGGGCACCAATTCTGCTTCTTCATATGCCAGTGAAGTTACAGTGTTGGATAAAGACCACACTTTTGATTTCCGTATCTTTATGAATCATGTGCTTGACCACAAAGGATATCGTTTCTACCAAGCCTCATATGACAGGGACGAAAAAGGAACTGTACTATCTGTAAATCACGATTATTGGGGAACATTAATCACATACATCGGCTATATATTGCTTGGACTCGGAATGTTTGTCAGTCTGTTTTGGAACGGGACACGCTTTAAAAAATTATCTGATAAAGTGAATAAACTATCACGAAAAAAAGCAATCGTATTATTCCTGTTTGTCGGACTCAGCTTTACCGGTTTTGCTCAAGAAGAAAGCAAACTGAATCAATTCACCGTCAGTAAGGAACACGCCGAAAAATTCGGACATTTATTGATTCAAGATCATCAAGGGCGAATCAAACCTATCAACACTTATGCGTTGGAGGATTTAAGAAAAGTATATAAAAAAGATAAATATCACGGATTGACCGCAGAGCAAGTGCTTCTCTCTGCGCAACTTTATCCTAAATTTTGGAGTAATCAATACATCATCAAGATAAAACCCCTACTGCTGGGCAAGAAAATGGCAAGAGATTTGAAAGAAAAAAACGGCTATGTCGCCATGATGAATTTTTTTACAAAAGACGGGAAATACTATCTTGAAGACAAAGTGGAAGATTCCTTTAGAAAGCTTAAAGCCAATCGAAACGCAACAGACAAAGAAACCATAGATTTGGATGAAAGAGCCAATGTTTGGTGGGCGATGCTCAACAGCAGTCTGATGAAAATCTATCCAAAACAAGGAGAACCCAACAACAAATGGTTCACAGGAACAGACAAGAATGCATTTGTCGCCCGAGATACGATGGTGCTCAAATTGCACCAAAATTATTTCATTTCATTGAACAATGCAGTAAAAACCGGAGACTACAAAGATGCCGACCAATATCTCAAACTTATCTCCGAATATCAAAAGAAAATCGGAAAAAATATCATTCCATCCGATAAAAAAATCGGTTGGGAAATCAAATATAACAAATGGAATATTTTTAAAAACCTTTTGTTCTATTATATGACCATCGGATTTATTTTCTTGATTCTCGCCTTTGTTGATTTATTCAAACCTTATAAAAAATCTGTTAAGCTCTTACTTGGTCTGATGACCGTATTGACCATGCTTGGCATGGTTGCTCATATCTTTGGCATGGGACTTCGTTGGTATGTGTCGGGGCATGAACCTTGGAGTAACGGATATGAAGCTGTTATTTTTGTGGCTTTTGTAACCATATTAGCCGGTTTAATTTTCTCTTATAGAAAAAGTAAATTTGCATTGGCTGCCTCTGTTTTGTTCGCATCATTCTTAATGGGAATTGCCCATGGCAGCATGATGAATCCCGAAGTAACCAATTTGGTGCCCGTATTGAAATCATACTGGCTGATGATTCATGTGGCTGTTATCACATCAAGCTACGGATTTTTGGGTTTAGGTTCACTATTGGGGCTTGTTGTCCTTATATTATATACCATCAGAACTAAAAAAAATAAAGAGAAAATCAACGATACAATTGCCGAATTAACAGCAATCAATGAAATGACTTTGACCGTTGGACTCTATACTTTGACCATCGGAACATTTCTTGGCGGTGTCTGGGCAAATGAAAGTTGGGGGCGCTACTGGAGCTGGGACCCAAAAGAAGTTTGGTCTTTAATTTCTATGATGGTCTATGTAATCATTTTACATATGCGCATCGTTCCCGGATTGCGCGGAAAATTCGCTTTCAATGTCGCTAGTTTTTTTGCCATCTCCTCATTAATCATGACTTTCTTTGGTGTGAACCATTATTTGGCAGGTATGCATTCTTATGCAAAAGGAGATCCCGTTCCAATTCCGACATGGATATCTGTTGCTGTCACATTCTTCATTATCCTTACAATTTTCTCCTATTGGAGATATCAACAATTTAAAAAATCATCATAGAGCATCTAAAAAAAGGAGCTTAAAACAGCTCCTTTTTTTAGATTATCAAGCATGACTAAAAATCAATTTGTACTCTTAATAAATGTCCTGATAATTTTCCTAAGATTGAGTTTTTATTGTCTGTGGCTATGTAGTTATACATCAATCTGGCGTGAGAGGTCAAATACCAATTTAATCCAAAAGTAATATTATTGACCTGATCGGGAAGCCCCGCATTTTCATTAACCACATCGGCAGATACGCTCATATTGGAAAAACGCAGCAATACTTCCAAAGCTCCTAAACCTCCTTGATCTATAGGCTTATTTGGTTTTACTCTCCCGAATGATGCTTTTTTATAAGGTCTGTGTTCTCCCGTGACAAAATAGCTTGCCATGGCATAATAAGCACTCATCTGATATGTTTTATTCACATCATTATGCAAAGACTGTGTTTTATATTCTCCTTGAAGAGAAATCGCACTCAAAGTTCCTGCCAGTTCAAATCCCAATTCGGTTCTTCTGTCTGCTCCAATAAATTCATAATGATATTTCTCTCCTAAATGATTTTCTCCTTTAAATTTCAAATCCCTGTAAGTACGACTCGCAAAATTAATCCCGACATGCAAAATTTTTGCTTGCTCTTTATCGTTCAACGGAGCAAAAGTTGCTCTCGCCATAAAATTGCTGCCGTCTGCCAAATTTGTGTCTAAAAAACCGCTTTTATCAAAACCGTTATTAGTCCATGCCATCTGAAAGCCTGCTTTATTATCAAACAGTTTAAAATTTTCATAATGCAGTCCGCTTCCTTCTCTTGAATTTTGCAAAGCAGTGAGCATTGCTCGTTCAAAAAACGGAATATACTTGCTGCTGGTTGCCATTGCCAAACTAGTAGGCTCTGCCATACTCCCCAAGGCAAAATTGCCGTATTCTCCGGCTGTGTATTTGATATACACTTCTCTAAAACCTACTTGCCCTTTTGGAAAACCTACCTCAATTTTATATTTAATCCGGGGAGAAATATCTCCGGAGGCTGACAATCTAAGTCTTCGGAATTCATTCCCGACAAACCATTTGTCAGATTGACTTGATTTTAAAAACTCATAATCATACTGAATCCTGCCGTTGATATGAAGTGATTTTTTGAATGGTTTCTCCTGAGCAAAACAACCGTATGCTGATAGTAAGGACAAATAAGCTATAAAAACGATTCGTTTCATTTTAAATATTTTTTGAATGTAAATAGACAAATAAATAATTATAATAAAACTGATGATTGTCATTTAATCTGTATATTTTAACACGGCAATAAAAGTCTTGCCAAATTCTTATTAAACAATTCATCCTCATTATTCTACAATTCAGCAACTATATTTTTATCCGCAAAAAAAAGTGTCGCATGTTTGCAGTATAAAACCCCAAAAAATATTTAAAATGAAAAAAGTAATCTCTATGTTTTTTGCAATACTTTTATTCGCCGGCTGCGGCAGTACAAAATCAGGAATTAGAAAAGAATCTAAAATTGAGGATTCAAACTCTTTAAAAGTTTCCTTCAAAAACATCAAATACTCCAAAGGAATGATTTATTTATCTCTTTTTGATTCTGAAGATGATTTTATGACAAAAACCCCTAAATATAATAAAATGATTTCGGTCCATGGCAAAAATATTATATTTGAATTCAAAAATTTGAAAAAAGGAACCTATGCTATTATATGTTTTCAAGACTTAAATGGCAACAAAAAATTAGATTTTAAAGGATATATGCCCACAGAACCTTGGGGAATCTCTAATAATCCGATGCTGATGGCACCACCAACTTGGAATGATGCCGCCTTCGATTTGGAGAAGGATGAAGAAATTGAAATCAAATTATTTTAAAAATTAGTAAAATGAAAACTAGAAAATTTATACTGACTGTTATCCTTGTTGCTTTAGTCGTTGCTCTCATAAACACAATTGTTTCCGGAATAGATAACACCACAAATAATCTAAAATACTATTTCATTTATGCCGCTGCTTTCACCTTATTCAATAATTTATATTATATGTTTATAAGCAAAATCTTAAGCTGGCACAAAAATCCGGAAAAAACGCTTATTATCAGCATCTTGGGATCTATACCGGTCAATATGTTGATTTATTTCGGACTGAATTTCTTTTTCAGAGTGATTGTTTTCCATCAAGATTTTGATACGTTTATCAAAAACGAAGACACCGGTGGATATGTTGTAATTGTAATGTTCTCATTGATTATTTCTTTGTTAATCATTATTGGCTATTTCTTTAAAAAGATAAGAACAGACGAATTGCATTCCGAACAATTGAAAACCAAAAATGAACAAATTAAATTTGAGAGTTTGAAAACGCAACTCGACCCGCATTTTTTGTTCAACAACCTAAATGTTCTCACTGCATTGATTTCAGAGAGTCCGGAAAGAGCAGAAAATTTCTCCATAAAACTATCAAAAATATATCGCTATGTGTTGGAACAAAAGGACAGCAAACTTGTTCCTGTTCAAGACGAATTGAAGTTTGCCGAAGACTATTTGGAACTACTCAAAATGCGTTTTGAAGATAATTTGAACTACGACATATCAATCAACGATATATCAGACGCCCGAATTCCGCCGCTTTCTCTACAAATTTTATTGGAAAACGCCACCAAACACAACGCAATCAGCAAACAACAAAAACTCAAAATTCATATTTGGAAAGATACGGAAAACCTTATTGTTTCAAACAATAAAAACCCAAAAAAAGTCAAACAAGAAACAACCAAAATCGGTTTGGAAAATATCAAAAACCGATATAAATTATTATCCAATCAAAACATAAAAATAGTTGATGATGATAATCGTTTTATCGTTAAATTGCCTTTGTTATAATTCGTCAGATAGTTTTAAAATCACATTCATAAAATCAGAAAAACAAACCCGATGATCAAAACCATTATCATAGAAGATGAAAAACCGGCAGCAAGGCGCCTGCAAAAAATGTTACAAAAACAACATTTTGAAGTAGTTGATTTGCTTCATTCCGTTGGTGAAGCCGTAACATGGTTCAAGAAAAATCCACATCCGGAATTGATTTTTTTAGACATTCAGCTTTCCGACGGATTTTCTTTTGAAATATTTGATCAAATTGAAGTTAGAAGTGCCATCATTTTCACTACCGCTTATGCAGAACACGCCCTAAAAGCCTTCAAACTCAACAGTATTGACTATCTCTTGAAACCCATAGACGAAAATGAATTGCGATTTGCAATTGAAAAATATAAGACAAATCATAATCACGGTTTTCCGGACCTTTCTTCTCTGAAAAAAATGATATTGCAAACCGAACAAACTGAATATAAGGAGCGTTTCAGTGTGCAATACGGGCAACATATTCAATTGGTTAAAACGGCAGAAATAGAATGTTTTTACAGTCAAGACAAGGCGAGCTACATCCACACAAAAAATGCCAAAA
>Ga0256846_1000595_pt1 | contig 14006 bp, 12 predicted proteins | sample TevniametaG_FD_189098 | JGI IMG/M metagenome (GOLD analysis project Ga0256846, IMG submission 189098) | Tube worm associated microbial communities from hydrothermal vent at the East Pacific Rise, Pacific Ocean - Tevnia | ecosystem: Host-associated > Annelida > Integument > Unclassified ...
TAAAGTACAGTTGGGGAAGCTACAGACACATGTCGCCAACCGTGGCTGTCGAAAAAACCACCGATCAAAAATGGTGGGGACTTCCCGTTGAAGGCGGACAGGTAAAATAACCCGGTCGCTCGTGAACGGTCCCTGACAGCCGGTACCCTGCAATTATCTGCACGGGCCGGCTATTTTTTTTCCAGATCTTTTCTCGGCGGCGAAAAACATTCCAGAACAACCGTTTCATCGGCAAGACATTCCCCGCGATGAACCACATCGGAAGGTATCTGCCAGGCCGATCCCGGCTCAACAATTTGCGATTTTTCGTCTATAACGAGTTTCATTTTCCCTGTCACTACAATTCCCATCTGTTCATGGGGATGAGCGTGTTCGGGAATCAGCGCCCCTTTTTTCAGGGAAAATCGAACCATCGTCATACGGTCTCCGGCAATTACCCGGATTTTGACACCTTCGGCCAGCTCCCTGGCCGCCATTTCATCAATATCAAAAAAATGCATCGTTTCTTCTCCTTCTCATTTTACAGGCACGCCACCGCGGTAAATTCCACCCGGACACCGAACGGCAGCCGCGCTGCATGGATTGCAGGTGCGGGCCGGGGGGTCTGTTTCGAAGCAGCGCCGGTAAATGGTATTGAATCGGTCGTATTCAACCATGTCGAGCAGATAAACTGTCAGGGTCAGGATTCCTTCGGTGCCTGACACGGTTTCCCGGTTTTTTTTCATAACCCCAGATACATCTTTCGGATATGGGGGCTGGCGAGCAGTTCATCGCCGGTGCCGGTCAGGGCGACACGCCCGTTTTCCAATACAAATCCCCGATCGGCAATCTTGAGCGAATGAAACACATTTTGCTCGATCAGCAAAATAGCCGTCCCCTGCCGGTTGATCCGCTGGATAATCTCAAAAATCCTGCTTACCAGCACCGGTGCCAGGCCCAGCGAGGGTTCATCGAGCATCATCAATTCCGGCACCGACATCAGCCCCCTGCCCATGGCCACCATCTGCTGTTCGCCGCCGCTCAATGTCCCGGCTTTCTGGCCCAGGCGCTCCTTTAGCCGGGGAAAATAATCCAGTACCTTCTCAAGTGATTCAGTCATTTTGACCCGGGCCCGTGGAAACTGGGCCCCCATCTCCAGATTTTCAAGGACCGTCATGGTCGGAAACAGCTGCCTTCCCTCGGGGACATGGCTGATGCCCGCTTCGACAATATGCGATGTCGAGGTCCGGGTAATGTCCGTATCGTTAAACCGGACAGAACCCGTCCGTGGCCGCTGCATACCGGAAACTGCCTTGAGCAGGGTTGATTTCCCGGCCCCGTTGGAACCGATCACGGCCACAATTTCACCGCGCTTCACATCGATCCCCACATCGTTTAATGCCGCCATGTCGCCATAATAAACATCGATCCCGCTAACCTTGAGCACTCAGGAACTCCTTCCCCAGATAGGCTTCGATAACCTCTTTATCCTTGACAACCGCTTCGGGCAGGCCTTCGGCGATCTTAACCCCGTGGTTGATGACAATGACACGCTGGGAAAGGGCCATCACGCCCCGCATGACGTGTTCGATCAATACGATTGCGGTGCCTTTTGCATTGACCGCTTTGAGCAGGGTGATCAGTTCATCCACCTCTGTGGGATTCAGGCCGGCCATCACCTCATCAAGCAGCAGTATTTTCGGCTGCGTGGCCAGGGCACGGGCGAGTTCCAGACGTTTCCTCAGCGGAAGCGGCAAGCCCCGGGCCTTGTCGTCGGCCTGGCCGGAAAGTCCCAGAAACGAAATGATTTCCAGCGATATTTTTTCCGCCCGGACCGCTGATTTTTCCTTTGAGAGAGCGCCGATCATGACATTATCCAATACCGATATGGACTGAAACGGCTTGACGATCTGGAAAGTCCGTACCATGCCCAGCTGACAGATCTGATGGGGTTTGAGAAGGGTGATCGGCTGATGATTCAATTCGATATTGCCTTCATCGGGACGCAAAAACCCGCTCAGGCAGTTAAATACCGTGGTTTTACCCGCACCGTTGGGGCCGATGAGACCGAGCACCTCTCCCGCCTGCAACTCAAAAGAGAGCGCATCAATGGCCACCAGGCCGCCGAAGCGCTTGGTCAATTTATCTGCCGTCAGCACCGTCATCCCTTGTCCTCTGCTTGATTGTTTCCGGTTTCAGGATCGGATTCAACGCCTTTTGGACGTAAACGATCACTCCCCTGGGCATGAAGAGCACCACCAGGATGGCAACGATGCCGTAAAGGATGAGGTGCAGTCCTTCAAGTCCGCCTTTGGCAAAATAGGCCCGGGAGATTTCCGACAGTGGCGTTAAAATAAAGGACCCCAGCACCGGCCCGAAAATCGTTCCCAGTCCGCCGACGATCGGCCGCAGGATCAATTCAATACTGGTGGCCATGCCAAACATCGTGTTCGGATGCAGATAAAAAATGTAGTTGGCATAAAACGCCCCGGCCAGCGCCGTCATATACGCGCTGATGGCAATGGCCAGCATATTGTACTTAAATGTATTGACCCCCAGTGCCTGAGCGGCTTCTTCGTCTTCCCGTATGGCGACCATGAACCGGCCCAGCCTGGAACGCTCGATCAATCGAACCACCCCCAGGGAAACCACCATAAAACCAAACGAGATATAGTAGTAAGGGACGTTTCCCCTGAACTGAAAATGCAGAAAAGATGGATCAAAATCGAGAAAAATCCCCGTAAAGGATCCCAGCACCTCCATGTGCGAGACAAGGAGCCGGACAATTTCGGCAAAAGCAATGGTCAAGATCACAAAATAGACCCCGCGCATGCCGAACCGGAATCCGAGAAAGCCGAGAAACAGGCCGATCACGCTGGCAATACATCCACCGAGAAACATGCCGATCCAGGGGGTCAGACCGAAATGCTGGGCGAAATAGGTGGTGGCATAGGCCCCGACACCGAGATAGAGGGCATGGCCCAGGGAAATATGCCCGGTATAGCCGGTGAGCACATTCCAGGACTGCCCCACGTATGCCCAGAAATAGATCATCACGAAAATACCGAGGACGTAATTGCCCAGCACCAGCGGCAGCGCCATCAGCACGGTAAACAGAGCGGCAAGCAGCAGGTAAATCCGGGTCATTTTTTCCCCGCAAACAGGCCCTGGGGCCGAAACAGCATAATGATGATTAGAATGGAAAAGCTGACCACCTGCTTGAGGGTGGCCGGCAGAAACAGGGTCGATGTGGTTTCGGCCACGCCAAGGATAATGCCGCCGGCCAGGGCGCCCATCAGATTGCCCATCCCCCCCAGAATCACCACAACGAAGGCCGTCAGGGTAAAATCGTGCCCCATGTGCGGCGACACCGGCATCAGGGGCAGTAAAAGGGCGCCCGCCGCACCGGTGGCTGCCGCGCCCAGGCCAAAGGCCGCGTTGTTGATCCGGTCCACGTTAATCCCCACCAGAATGGCGCCCATGCGGTTGTCGGATGCCGCCCGGATTCGCTTGCCGATGGTGGTTTTTTTGAGAAACACAAAGATGGCAGCGGTAATTAAAATCGCCAGGACAAAGGCAATCAGGCGGGACACGTCGATCATCACCGGCCCGATCCAGAGGGTTTCCAGGCTCAGGGCTGTCTGGGGGCTGCGATGATCCGGCCCCCAGAGCAGAAGCGCGGTGTTTTCCAGCACCAGTCCCATGGCGACCAGGGGCAGGACCTGCATGGCTTCCGGGTAATCGAGAATCCGGTTCACCACAGTCGCCTGGATCAGATATCCGAGAACAAAAAGAAGGGCGGCAACCGCAATCAGAGACAGATACGGGTCAACGCCCAGCAGGACAAATATCCAGTACGAGGCGTACATGCCCATGACCATCGTCTGGCCGTGGGCAAAATTGATAATTCCCATCACACCGAAAATCAGGGAAAGCCCGACGGCAATGAGGCCATAAAGCCCCCCCAGCAAAATCCCCTGAAGGATCAGTTGAAGCACATAGTACGGATCCATGCCGCGCTATCTCTTCCAGAGCGGCGGCGCCGGAAACACAATCTTATCCGACTGGGCAAATTTCCTGGGCGCGACGATCTTGACCCGCTTTAACAGGTCCGGATCCGGCTGGACCTGAATCAATGCCGTCAAGGCACCGGTGTTATCGCCCCTTTCATTAAATTCGACCGGTCCGCCGACCAGCGGATGATCGGTAAAGTGCGTCTTTTTCAAAGCGGCGATTACCTTGTCCGGATCGGTAGATCCGGCCCGCTCCAGGGCATCGGCAATCACCAGCACACCAGTATAGGCATAGGCGCTGTTGGTATCGAGATATTTGTTGTACGCCTTTGAAAAAGCGGCATTGGCCTGCTGGTACACCCCGCTGGTCGGATTGACCCAGGGCACGTTGATCATCACATAGTAGATCAGTTTATCCAGGTCTTTGATCACGTCCGGTTCATACCACCCGGGAGAACCCGGACCATAAATTCCCATCAGATCGACCCGCTGTTTATACAGTTCACGGGCCAGAATAATCCCGTCGCCGGGTCGGGAGACCGGGAAGAGAATATCCGGTTTGGCCGCTTTGATCCGGGAGACTTCGGCGGACAGATCGTGAATGCCCAGCGGGTATTGAACCTGGTCGACAATTTCAATGGGCAGACCCGATTTTTCCATGAATTTGATAAATCCGCCGGACATCCCTTTGCCGAAGGCATCGGCCGTATTGGTGACCACGGCCCGCCGGGGCATCACTTTCTTCATGTCGGTAACCATTTTGAGATATTTAACCGCGCCGTTGAGGAGCCCCTTGACGGTAATGAAAACGCGAAATGTGTGTTTATATCCTTTGTCGGTGATCTTATCCAGCGCGGCAACATCCATCACAAAGGGGACCTGTCGCTGCTCGCACAATGTCGATATGGCCAGCGCCACGCCGCTTTGAAACGGGCCGGTTATCACGACGGCCCCTTCCTTGATCAGACGATCGGCTTCCGAACGGCCGGTTTCCGGCTTGCTTTCACTGTCTCCCAGGGCCAGTTCCAGCCTGGCGCCGCCCAGGGAATGAATGCCCCCCCTGGCGTTGATATAGTCCACGGCCAGCTGGTTTCCACGGCGCTGCCCCACGCCGATCACCGATAAAGGGCCGGTGGCCGGTTGAACGGAACCGATTTTGATCGGTGCAGGCGTGGCCTTGAGCAGCGTGGGAACGCCAAAAGAGGATGCAGCCAGTCCCAGACCGATCGCTCCCGAGGTTTTGATGAATGCCCGACGGTTCAATTGCTTACTGGCTTTTTTCTTCATTTCAATTCCCTCCTTTTTAGTATCGCTTCGATCCGCGATTGATATGACTATCTGAATTGAGCGATTTCCAACTGGCGCTCTGCGCCGGTTTATTGGTCGACAGGATGAATACCAACAATTTCAACAATGCGCGACATATTCAACGGACCTGCCCGCCAGGGCGCCTCCAGTGCCAACCGGCCGACGCCCGACAGCAGCAGCCGTCCGCCGGAGAATCCAGGTTCAGCGCCGCGCACCGCGCTTCTACGAATATCATCCGGCGAGCCATTCGGCAACCGATCAATCGGGGTAAAATCATCCATCCGCATGACGCTGGCGCCCAGGGCTTTTTTTTTACAGGCGCCGGGCTTCCCCAAAATGAAAAATGTCCATGTAAGATCCACCAGCCTTCTCCGGCCTGATCTGGCCCGGTATATGGCCGACAATAATGGTTCGCCTTTATACTCGCTTGACATATACCTTTTTTTTCGGATACTTAATACACATTTATAGATATTGAATGCCCATGGATAAAGGAGGACGAAATGGGAAACGGATATATGGGGCGTGTGCTGTTCGTGAACCTTTCCACGGGTGATATCCGCAGTGAGCTACTCCCCGATGACGTTTACCGGAAAACCATCGGCGGTATCGGGCTGGCGGCATATATCCTCTACAACCGGATCCCGGCCGGTGCCGATCCCCTGGGGCCGGACAACATCATCGGATTCATGCCCGGCCTGCTGACCGGTACGGGAAACTATTTTACCGGCCGATGGATGGCGGCCGGCAAATCTCCCCTGACCGGTGGTTGGGGCGATGCCAATTGCGGGGGGACATTCTCACCGGCCATCAAACGGTGCGGCTACGACGGTATCTTTTTCAGCGGAAAAAGCGAGAAACCCGTGTATCTCTTCATGGATGACAACACAAAAGAGCTCCGGGATGCCGGCGCAGTCTGGGGAAAAGACGCGGTTGAGACGGAAAGCTTTCTGGCGGACCACTGCGGCGCCAGGAACGCGCATGTGGCCTGTATCGGCCAGGCGGGCGAAAACCTGTCATTGATATCGGGCATTGTTACGGACAAGGGCCGTATGGCAGCCCGGGCCGGACTGGGCGCGGTCATGGGATCCAAAAAACTAAAAGCCGTCGTGCTGGCCGGTAAAAAACGGATCCCGGTATATGACCGGAAAGCAATAAAACGTCTCAACCGGCATACCCGTAAATATATCCGGTTTCACCTGTCCCTTCCCGATCTGCTGCCGGGCATACTGGGCAAGTTCATGCGGAAAAGCCCCATCGCTTTTGCCCAGAGCGGCATGCTTTACAAGATGATGCTGCGCAAGTGGGGAACCGTCTCTTTAACCCAGTTTTCACCGGAAATCGGCGACGCCCCCATTAAAAACTGGGCCGGAAGCAGCAAAGACTGGGGGTTCCGCCGTTCCTTCACCACACACCCCGGCCGGTTTATCCAAAGAGAAAAAGTAAAATACCATTGTTACTCCTGCCCCCTGGGATGCGGCGGTATCTGCTCAACCACAGACCGGTTCGGGCAGACCCATAAGCCGGAATATGAAACCGTGCTCGCCCTGGGCGGCCTCTGTATGAATACGGATATTGACAGTATTTTTTATCTCAATGAAGTATTAAACCGCGCCGGCATGGACTCCATTTCCACCGGCGCCACAGTGGCGTTTGCCATTGAATGTTACGAAAACAATATTCTGACACTTCACGATACCGGGGGGCTGGCACTGACCTGGGGCAATACCGCCGCCATGGTCAAACTCGTTGAAAAAATGATTCAGCGTGAAGGGATCGGAGATATTCTGGCCGACGGCGTTCAGGTGGCCGCAAAGAAAATCGGAAACGGCGCCGATAAATACGCCATCCATGCCGGCGGCCAGGAACTGCCCATGCATGATCCGAGAAACGATCCGGGTTTTGCCCTCCACTATTGCGCCGAACCCACGCCCGGGCGTCACACCATCGGTTCCGGGCTTTACTATGAGATGTATCAGCTGTGGAAAATAGTTAAGGAACTTCCCCGGCCTCCGCTGCTGTTTTTCAAAGGATCGAAATACAGGATCAACAGGAAAAAGGCGATAATCGGCGCGACCAACAGCAAATATATGAATGTCATCAACGCCGCCGGCGCCTGCAAATTCGGGATGTTCATCGGCGCCGGAAGGATCCGGCTCTTTGACCGGCTCAATGCCGCCACCAGCTGGCAGAAATCGCCCGAAGCATATCTGAAAATCGGAGCGGACATTCAAACGCTTAAACAGGCCTTTAATATTAAACATCATATCCAGCCAGGGAAAACAGCCTGTTCCGATCGCATGATCGGCCGGCCGCCCCAGACCGCGGGCGCCAACCGGGGCCGAACGATTGATCTCGCCCCCCTGGTGCGGAATTACTGGGCCGCATTTGGCTGGGACACGAAAACCGGACAACCGTCCGAGAAAGCGATTGCGGTGTGCCACTGGGAAAAATGATCCTGAAACCGGATGCCCCATTATATTTTCCATGTGCTGCGGACGGGTACCGAACAGGTGCCGACGGGCGACATGTGGGTCTTTCCGCGAATGACAGCCGGTAACTTTTCCCATCAAGTACCGGCCTTGTCCGCCCGTGCATAATCGGGTATACTGATACTGTCAAAAATTCCCACAGAACGGATTCTTGCCTGAAACAGCCGAAGATACGGGCACCACTAAATGAGAACGGACACTGCCACCGAGAGGACGGATCATGGGTACGGATAAAGACGACCGGATCAACAAACTTAAACGGGCCTTTGCCTATAATCTTTTTTATAAACAGGGGAAAACCACCCGTACCGCCTGCCTGAACGATTATTTCCTGGCCGTGGCCTATACCGTGCGGGACCGCATGCAGCATCTCTTTGTCAATTCAATGGAATCTCTGCTCGACAAAGAAAGCAAAATCGTCTGTTACCTGTCCGCCGAATTTTTGATGGGCCCTCACCTGGTCAACAATCTGATCTGCATGGATCTTTACGATGATGTGGTTCAGGCCGCCGATGAGGCCGGGCTGGATCTTCAGGCCATCATCGACCATGAAGAAGAACCGGGGCTGGGCAACGGCGGCCTGGGGCGGCTGGCCGCCTGCTATCTTGACTCGCTGGCCACTTTGCAGGTTCCAGCCATCGGATACGGGATCCGGTACGAGTTTGGCATGTTCGACCAGGAAATCGAAAACGGCTGGCAGAAAGAAATCAGTGACCGCTGGCTCAAGCCGGGCAATCCCTGGGAAATCCGAAAGCCGGACATGGCCTGCCGTGTCGGTTTTGGCGGCTATACCCGGTCATCTACGGATTCGGACGGCAACTTTCGCGTATCCTGGGTACCGTCACGGGTCATCACCGGCATTCCATACGACACGCCTGTTCCCGGATATAAAGTCAACAATATCAACCTGCTGCGGCTATGGAGCGCACAGGCCCCCAAATCATTTGATTTTGATGATTTCAACGTTGGCGATTATTTTGGCGCGGTTGAAGAAAAGGTCGCCGCCGAAAACATCACCAAAGTCCTCTACCCCAATGACGAGCAGTTTCAGGGTAAAAAGCTGCGTCTGGAACAGCAGTACTTCTTTGTTTCCTGTGCCCTGCAGGATATGATCCGCATCCACCTGTTCATCAACGATAACCTTGATGATTTCCACGAAGATTTTCAGGCACAGCTCAATGACACCCACCCGGCCATCGCCGTACCGGAACTGATGCGGCTTCTCGTCGATATCCATCATCTCGAATGGGATCAGGCCTGGGATATCACCCGCCGGACGCTCTGCTATACCAACCACACCCTTCTGCCTGAAGCCATGGAGAAATGGTCGCTGAACCTCTTCGGCAGCCTCTTACCGCGCCATCTTGAAATTATCTATGAAATCAACCGCCGTTTCCTCGACAACGTACGCGCCCGGTTTCCCGGTGACGAAGACAGGGTCCGGCGCATGTCGATTATTGACGAATCCGGGCCAAGATATGTGCGCATGGCGCATCTCGCCTGCGTCGGCAGCCACGTAATTAACGGCGTGGCGGCCCTGCATACCCGATTGCTGAAAAAGCATACCCTTGCCGATTTTAACGCCATGTATCCCGGGAAAATAATAAACATTACCAACGGCGTGACGCCGCGCCGATGGGTGGCCGTCAGCAATCCCGGGCTGACCCGTTTGATAACAGAGGCCCTGGGTGAAGGATGGATTACCGATCTGTCCCAGTTGAAAAAGCTTGAAAAAATGGCTGATGACGCGGCATTCCAGGAAAAATGGATGGCGGTTAAAGACAATAACAAGAATAATCTGACGATCTATCCCGGCATGGACGGCACGGTAACCGCCGACCCCGGCGCCCTGTTTGACGTGCAGGTCAAGCGGATTCACGAGTATAAGCGGCAGCACCTCAATTTGCTGCACGTGATCACCCTGTATAACCGGATCAAGGCGGATCCGGAGATCGACATGACGCCCCGGGTTTTCGTTTTCGGCGGCAAGGCTGCGCCCGGCTATTTCATGGCCAAACTCATGATCAAGCTGATCAATTCCGTCGCCGATGTGATCAACCGGGACCCGGACATGCACGGCCGGCTCAGCGTCTTTTTTATTCCCAACTACAATGTCAAAACCGGCCACGCCGTTTACGCCATGGCCGACCTGTCCGAACAGATCTCCCTGGCCGGCAAGGAAGCATCGGGGACCGGCAACATGAAGTTTTCCATGAACGGGGCATTGACCATCGGGACGCTGGACGGCGCCAATATCGAGATCCGGGAAGAAGTGGGCGCGGATAACTTCTTCCTTTTCGGTCTCACCGTCGAGGAAGTCGAGGCCCTCAAGGCCGGTCAATACCAGCCGATGGACTACTACCGGTCCAACGATGCGCTTAAAAGTGCCATTGATCTGATCCGGTCAGGCCATTTTTCCGGCGGTGATCAGGCGCTCTTCAAGCCGCTGGTTGACTCACTGCTCTACCACGACGACTATCTGCTCCTTGCCGATTACCAGAGTTATATCGATTGCCAGGATCGGGCCGGTACGGTTTTTAAAGACAAAAAACGATGGGCGCGGATGTCGATTCTCAATGTGGCCAACATGGGAAAGTTTTCATCCGACCGGTCGGTTGCCGAATACTGCCGCGACATCTGGCATGTCTCGCCTTCACCGGTTGTCCTTAAATGGCAGCGGATTCCCGAAGGCGGAATTGTGTTTCCCCGGGTAAAAACCACCAGCGGGTTTCCCGCTTAAAAGCGCCCGGCCCCGCATTTACCTTGACGGCTGCGCCGGGTCGCCCGCGCATGGATTTTCCATCTCTTCGGATTTGCGCCGGCGGCGCAGCTGAATGGGTATCTGCTCCCGTTTGCGCTCTACCCAGTTCTGGTAAAGATCCACGGTAAACATCAGCATAAGAATAAAGATCACAATCCACTGCGGAATATAGGGAAAGGCCTGGCTGTTAACCGTCATGTGGGCCACATGCCCGCCTTCAAGAATCAGTACAAATCCTATGAGCAGCAGAACGAACAGGCCCAGGATTTCAAAATCCGGATTCTGGCCCATGTAATCGGAGATATAGCCGGCAAAGACCAGCATGATGCCGACCGAGATCACCACCGAACCCATCATGACCAGAAACGTATCGGTCATCCCCACGACGGTGAGAATCGAATCAACAGAAAAAAGGAGGTTCATGCCGACGATGAGAAACACCACCTGGCTGAAGCGTGAAAAAGATTCCACTTCCAGCTCGACGCCTTTTGATTTCAGACGCAGCTCTTTAACGCCCTTCCAGATAAGAAACAGCCCGCCCCCGGCCAGAACCAGGGCTTTGCCGCTGACTTCGGCATGAAGCACCAGTCTGCCCAGGGCATCAAAGTTAAGATGATAGAAAACGCCGGTGGCGTATTTGAGGACATAGCTGACAAACCCCAGCAGCGCGATCCGGAACAGCATGGCCAGAATCAACCCGAGGTGGATGGCCTTTTTACGCTGACTGCGCGGGAGTTTATTGGCGATAATGGTAATGATGATCAGATTATCGGCACCAAGTGCGATCTGAATCAGGGTCACTGAAAAAAGATTCAGCCAGAAGCCGGGTTCCAGTAGAAGCGAAAGCATTGTCATCTCCATCGTCGGTGAATAATAAAAAAACGTATCAGATGCGGCTGATCTGTATCATATTTTGGGTGTACCGTGATAAAAAAATGTCTGTGCCGGTCCGCCGGACGTCCCTGGCGTCCGCCTGCCGGCGGTTCATGAAGGTGCTTCGTCTCCCCGGCAAACGCCCCCCGCCGTTCTCATCATTCAATAGTTGCACGTATTTTCCTTATCAGAACCGGGCCGGAATGATCAACAAGCGAAATCTCCGGATGACATCCCCACTGGACAAAAAAGACGATGCTTGATAATTCAGGGTGGAAGCCGTTAACCGGCGCCTTACGCCTGATACTGAAATAAAATACCCGGAAAAGAGATGCAAATGAGTACACAGCACGAAGAAATGCCACTGGACGTCCTGTTTGTCGGCGGCGGCCCGGCCAATCTGGCCGGCGCCATCCGGCTGATGCAGCTGGCCAAAGAAAAGAACCTCTCCATCGAAGTTGGATTGATCGAAAAAGGCGATACCATTGGCGCCCACTGTCTCAGCGGTGCCATTATCGACCCGATTGCCCTGGCCGAACTCCTGCCCGACTATCGGGACCTAAAATGCCCCCTTGAAACGGAAAACTGTTCGGACCGTTTCTGTTTTCTGACGGACCGACGGGCATTTACCCTGCCGTACGCGCCGCCGTACATGCACAATGCGGGCGCTCATATTATCAGCCTTTCCCGCTTCTGCCGCTGGTTGGGCGACATCGCCGAGGCAATGGGCGTGATGATCTTTCCCGGTTTTGCCGGCGCTGAAATTTTATACGGCGCAGACAATCGCACGGTGACCGGCGTCCGCACGGTTGATAAGGGCGTTGACAAAGACGGGAAGAAAAAATCGAATTTTGAACCCGGTGTCGATCTGACCGCCAAAGTGACCGTTTTTGGCGAGGGTTCCCGGGGCAGCCTGACCCGGGACATGGGCCGGCAGCTGAATCTCTTCACCGGTCCGGTGCCCCAGACATTCGAAACCGCCATCAAGGAAGTGATCGAGCTGCCCGAAGACAACCTGTTTATCCAGTCGGAAACCACGGTGGTGCATACATTCGGCTTTCCCCTGGGGCTGGACACCAAGGGCGGCGGATTTCTGTATAAAATGAAAGACAACCGCATCGCCTGCGGGCTGGTGGTGGGGCTCGACTATGAGAACCCGCTTCTGGAACCATACGAGGCTTTTCTGCAGTTCAAGCGCCACCGGCTCATCGCCGATATTATCCGCGGCGGCAAGGTGATTCAACAGGGCGCCAAAACCCTGGCGTCCGGCGGATACTACAGCATGCCGCAGCTGGCCACGGATGGCGCCATGATCGTGGGAGACGGCGCTTGCCTGCTCAACCCCCAGCGCCTCAAAGGCATCCACACGGCCATGAAATCCGGCATGCTGGCCGCGGAAACCGCTGCCGACGCCATTGCCGCCGATGACGCGTCACGCGCCATCCTCGACCGCTATCCGGATGCGGTGGCCCGCAGCTGGATTCAGGCCGAAAATCACCTTGCCCGGAACTTCAGCCAGGCGCTGAGCCGGAAAGGCCCCGTGAAATTCCTCCATATCGGCGCCCAGCACTTCACCCGGGGACGCGGTCTCAAGGATCCCATGAGCGCAGCGCCCGACTGGACCACCCTGCGCCGGATACCGCCATCCGGGAAAACCGCATCCCCGCCGGCGCCGCCGGCGGTAGACGGCACGCTGTACGTGGACAAACTGACCGGCGTGTACCTGTCCGGCGTTCATCACGAGGAAAACCAGCCCTGCCATCTCACCATCGTCGATCCCGATCTGTGCGTGGAACGCTGCTATCAGGCGTATGGCAATCCCTGCACCCGCTTCTGTCCGGGATCGGTTTACGAAATCATCTCCGATGGGACCGGCCGGCGTCAGCTCAAGCTCAATCCCTCCAATTGTCTGCACTGCAAAACCTGCGAGATTAAAGATCCATTTGAGAATATTATCTGGAACTGTCCGGAGGGTGGGGGGCCGAACTACACGATTTCATAACAATCCGGAACCAGTGAAAAAATGCAAATCGCCCGGTCATATTTTTCCAACGCATGGTATTTTCTGACAAAAACGTACCGATGACCGGAACATGTCAACCACCAGGGCCATGAACCAGGGAGACACTGCGGTGACGGCGTCATGCAATCTGGCAGAGGCGTTGATGCTGACTGACAACGGGGTTGTCAGCCTCATCGGCGCCGGCGGCAAAACAACGCTGATGTTCCGGCTGGCCGCGCGCCTGGCCGGTTCCGGGAAAAAAGTACTCACCACGACAACCACCAGAATCCTTCAGCCCCTGCCGGGCCAGTCCCCCAGGCTTATCCTGTCCCCGGATGCCGGCGAGATTCTCTCCCGGTCGCGCGATGCTTTCCGGCGCCATTCTCATGTCACCGCCGGGCGGGAGCAGAGCGCCGCCCGGGGAAAAGTGCTGGGGCTGGATCCGGCGGTCATCGACCAGTTACGGCAGTCCGCCCTTTACGACTGGATTATCGTGGAAGCCGACGGTGCCGCGCGCCGGCCGCTTAAAACCTGCGCCCGCCATGAACCGGTGGTGTCCCGAAGCACGACCCATATCG
>Ga0256846_1000596_pt1 | contig 13989 bp, 9 predicted proteins | sample TevniametaG_FD_189098 | JGI IMG/M metagenome (GOLD analysis project Ga0256846, IMG submission 189098) | Tube worm associated microbial communities from hydrothermal vent at the East Pacific Rise, Pacific Ocean - Tevnia | ecosystem: Host-associated > Annelida > Integument > Unclassified ...
ATGAAACGAATAAAAACATTGTTAGACCCTGACAATATCTTAAATCCGGGTGTTTTGTTGAATGAAAATCCTACTTGTCATTTGGAAAATATAAAGAGTTATCCCGTCCTATATGACGAATCGGATAAATGTATTGAATGCGGTTTTTGCGAGCCGGTTTGTCCGAGTGCGGATTTGAGCCAAAGTCCTCGCAAAAGGATTGTTCTAATGAGAGAAAGAGACTTAGGGAATTATATACAAGATGTTAATAATGATTGCGATTTTGAATATAATGTTAATGAAACTTGTGCTGTTGATGGACTATGTTCTGTCGCTTGTCCTGTGGGGATAAATACCGGTGTTCTTGTTAAAAGCAATAGAAATTTTGTTCACGGGAAATTAAGTCGAAAACTTGCCGATTATTTTGCTGGGAATTTTGCTCTGTTGCAAATGGTGGCTAAGTCTGTTATTCTTTTGGGGCATTCGGTAGAATATATTTTAGGAACGGAAACAATAAATAAATTATTAAATACATACAAAAGTATATTTAACCTAAATAAAATTGAGCATTGGAACGATAAGTTAGGAATGCCGGTAAAAATTATTTATAAAGAAAGTGTCAAGTATGATTTCCTGTATTTCCCAACTTGCATTAGCCGAATGCTTGGAAAACCAAAAAATAGCGATGCACCTTCTCTGTTTGATGTAATTTCGGGTATATGCAAAAAAGCACGAATTAATTTGAAAATACCTGAGAATGTTAATGACTATTGTTGTGGTACTGTTTTCTCATCAAAGGGATTTCATACCGCTTATGTAAAATCAATAAATAAGTTAATTGAAATGTTTTGGAATGAATCAGCGGGCGGCATACTTCCCATTATCTTTGATTCATCATCATGCGTACAAACTGCAAAATCCTGCCGAAATGATTTGAGCGATGAACTGAAAATTAAATATGATGATTTGACAATACTTGATATTTCGGAATTCCTTGCTGATTATGTCTTGCCAAATGTGCAATTATCCAATAAAAGCGAGCGTGTAGTTCTTCACCAAACTTGCTCCACCATAAAATTGAATATCGAAAATAAACTTGAAGAAATAGCAAGTTCTTGTGCCGCAGAAGTGATTATCCCTGAATATCAGGGGTGTTGTGCTATGGCTGGTGATAGAGGGTTGCTCTATCCCGAATTAACTGAATCGGCAACACGGGACGAAGCAGATGAAATAATCGCAACAGAAGCCGATGGCTATTATTCTTCAAATTTGCCCTGCGAAACGGCGATGTCTTCATCATCGGCAAAGCAATATTTGTCTATTGCATACCTTGTTTTAAAGTCTATGGATTGAACTAAATATTATTTTTTTCGAGCCAAACGGCAAAGTTTTTCACTGCTCTTCCGCGATGGCTGATTTCATTTTTTTCGTCAGCCGACATTTCGGCAAATGTACGATTAAATCCGTCAGGCATAAATATTCTGTCATAGCCAAATCCTTCATCACCTCTTTCCTCATCAATAATTTTTCCTTCGCATTTGCCGTCAATAAATGCTTTTACATTGCTATCAATATAGCAAATTACTGTTCGGAAGCGTGCATTACGTTTGTGCATAGGAATATCTTGCAATAGTTTTAGGGCTTTGCGGCGATTATCTTTATCGCTCGCATCTTCGCCTGCAAATCGTGCAGAGTAAACGCCGGGCTTACCACCGAGAGCATCAATTTCAAGACCTGTGTCGTCAGCAATAACAGGAATTTTTGCTTGTTCAAAAAATGCTTCGGCTTTAAGCTTTGCATTTCCTTCGAGTGTGTTGGCGTTTTCCTCAACGTCAAGTACTATTGATAAATCAGCCGGTGAAAGGACTTCGTACTTTCCGGGAAATTTCTCATTAAGTATTTTGACAATTTCGCTAAACTTATGCTTATTATTTGATGCTATTAGTAATTTCATTTCCCTAAAAATTTTTGTAATAAAATATTAGCCGCATTTGAAACCGCAATTTCATTGTTCTTAATTTTATCTTCCCAATTGCGCCATTCCTTCTTGATTCTTTTATCTGCATAGAAAGCGTCAAGCAAATTGTTCTCTATCAATGAGCGAAACCATGATAATTGTTGTTCTTTTCGGCGGTTATAAAATATGTTGCTTGTCTTTGTATTTTGTTCAAATTTCTTGACTATATCCCACAATTGCTCAATACCGGTATCATTGAGAGCAGAAGCGAGAGCAACAACTGTGTCCCAGCCTTTTGTTGCTTGGCGAATGTAATGCACGGCTTGTTCGTATTGGTGTTTTGTTAGTTCTGCATTTTTAATATTATCTCCGTCCGCTTTATTGACAAGTATGGCGTCAGCAAGTTCTACCGTACCTTTTTTTATTCCTTGTAGTTCGTCCCCTTCGCTTGGAAGTAACATAAGCAGGAAGAAATCCACCATAGAACGAACGGTAATTTCACTCTGTCCGACTCCGATAGTTTCAATAAGTATTATATCATAGCCGGCGGCTTCGCAAGCAATGAGGGATTCCCGTGTCTTGCGGGCTACTCCGCCGAGTGTATCACCGGAGGGAGCAGGGCGTATAAAGGCATTCTCTTCACGGGAAAGATTTTCCATTCTGGTTTTATCCCCGAGAATAGAACCGCCGGAAACTGAACTGCTCGGGTCAACAGCAAGTACTGCAACTTTATGTCCTGCTCGCGAAAGTTTTGTGCCGAGTGTGTCAATCAATGTGCTTTTACCTGCACCGGGAGCGCCTGTTATTCCAATGCGAATTGAATTGCCGGAATATTGGATAATCGCCGATAGTATTTCCTGACCTAATTGAAAATGTTTTTCTGCATTGCTTTCGAGTATTGTAATGGCTTGTGCCAATACGGCTCTGTTTCCGGCTTTAATTCCATTGATGTAAAACTCCGCTTTTTTCAAACCGGATTTCTTGATATTTTTTTTCTTTGCGGAATGCCGATGACTAATTCCTTCATTCACTTTTGTAGTGAAAGCGGGATTATCTGTGTTCGGTGTCCATTCCGTTTTTTTAGGCATTGTAATAATACTTTATTGTGATTAATTATTGATTTGTTCAATCATTTCTTCGAGAATTTTTTTTGCGGCATCGGGTATTACCGTGCCGGGTCCAAATATTTCTGCGGCTCCGTTTTTGTACAGAAAATCATAATCCTGTGCCGGTATTACACCACCGACAATAATACCGATGTCTTCTCTGCCAAGCTTTTTAAGTTCTTCATAAAGTTGTGGAACGAGCGTTTTATGTCCTGCGGCAAGCGAACTAACGCCAATAATATGAACATCGTTCTCCACTGCTTGCTTTGCTGTTTCGTTAGGTGTTTGGAACAATGGACCAATATCAACATCAAAGCCCATATCGGCAAACGCCGTTGCAATAACTTTGGCGCCGCGGTCATGCCCGTCCTGTCCCATTTTTGCAACAAGAATACGCGGACGGCGACCTTCGAGTTCAAGGAATTTGGCTGTTAATTCTCTAACTTCTTCCAAATTGTTCCCGTCTGAAAATTCGGAGCTGTAAACTCCTGATATTGATTTAATCACTGCTTTATGTCTCCCGCATACTTTTTCAATTGCGTCCGAAATTTCACCTAAGCTGGCTCTTGCTCTTGCGGCGGCGATAGTAAGTTCGAGCAAGTTGCCATCTTCACTTGCCGCCGCCTCTGTAATTGCATTTAGAGCTTTTTGAACATCATTATTATTTCTTTCGCTCTTCATCTTATTTAGACGATTGATTTGTTGTTCTCTTACAGCAGTATTATCCACTTCGAGAATTTCGATAGGTTCTTCTTTGTCTAATCTAAATTTATTAACGCCGACAATAATTTCTTTGCCCGAATCAATACGAGCCTGTCTGCGAGCGGCGGCTTCCTCAATTCTCATTTTTGGTAATCCTGTTTCAATTGCTTTTGTCATACCGCCGAGTTCTTCAATTTCCGTAATGTGTTCCCAAGATTTTTTCATTAAATCATTAGTCAAGGTCTCGACAAAGAAACTACCGCCCCATGGGTCCACAACATTGCAGATACCGGTTTCTTCTTGTAGGAAAATCTGTGTATTGCGTGCTATACGTGCAGAAAAATCTGTCGGCAATGCAATTGCTTCGTCAAGTGAATTAGTATGTAATGATTGAGTATGACCCATAGCCGCCGCCATTGCTTCGATGCAAGTGCGTGCTATATTATTGAACGGGTCTTGCTCGGTCAAACTCCAGCCTGATGTTTGCGTGTGCGTACGCAGTGCCATTGATTTTGGATTTTTCGGCTCGAACTGTTTAATAAGTTTAGCCCATAGCATACGAGCCGCTCGCATCTTTGCAATTTCCATAAAAAAGTTCTTGCCGCTTCCCCAGAAAAACGAAATACGCGGAGCAAAGTCGTCAATATTCAATCCTGCTTTTATACCCGTCCTAATATATTCCAATCCGTCTGCTAGTGTATATGCCATCTCTATATCCGCAGTAGCACCGGCTTCCTGCATATGGTAACCCGATACGGAAATTGAGTTGAATTTAGGCATATTCTTTGAAGTATAGGCGAATATATCGGCAATAATACGCATTGACATTTCGGGAGGATAAATATATGTATTCCTTACCATATATTCTTTGAGTATGTCATTCTGTATTGTTCCTGTTAGTTTTTCTTGGCTAACCCCTTGCTCTTCGGCGGCTACTATATAAAATGCTAATACGGGTAGAACCGCTCCGTTCATTGTCATTGATACGGACATCTTATCGAGAGGGATACCGTCAAAGAGTGTTTTCATATCAAGTATAGAATCAATGGCTACGCCGGCTTTGCCCACATCGCCTACTACGCGTGGGTTGTCCGAATCGTAACCTCTATGGGTTGCCAGGTCGAAGGCAACAGACAATCCCATTTGTCCGGCGGCAAGATTCCTTTTATAAAAAGCATTGCTTTCTTCCGCTGTTGAAAAACCGGCATACTGTCTGATTGTCCAAGGACGCGTTACATACATTGTCGGATATGGTCCCCGCAAATAGGGCGGAAGCCCCGCCGTAAATCCGATATGTTCTAATTCTGCAAGGTTATCATTAGTGTAAAGAGGGAGTATATCTATATTTTCAAGTGTAGGAACATTTTCTTCGGACGCAAAAATATTCCTGCTACTTTCCTTATCTTTGTTATCGAAAATATTTATTTCTTTTGAAAAATCTATTCTTTTCATTTGTCTGTACCGTATTGATTATTTGATGTTATTGTAAAGTTCGTTGATTATTACGACAATATTAGATTTAAAATGAATGAAATAATCAATTCCCGCCTGCCTGTATTCTTCAATTTTTTCTTTCGGGAAACCTGCCATAACGCCTTTGCTTTCCGGTTTGCTCTTCTTGAATTTTTTACATAGTTCGGGAACATTTTTTATATAATGAGCATCAGTTGAGCAGACAACAAAAATATTCGCTTCACTCTTTTCCCAATCTGTTAGGGCATCATCAGTATCAGAATACCCTTTTTCATTATACTGAATATGAAAACCACCGGTGGCGAGGAAATCCCGAGTGAAATCAACACGTGCTTTATGCTCTTTTATACTTCCAATAGCGGCAATAAATACAAGAGGTTTCCTGCCCGATGATTTTTCGTATTCCATACTGCGTCTGCGGAGATTATAAAAAATATCTGCGGGTCTGAAATCATCAAGTGCTTCAATTTGCAAAGGTTCATTTTCAAGAAATGGCGCCGGAATATCACAATCCAATTTGTCCAAATAGTCTTGCAATTCCGTTTGTACCGGCAAATTATAAATGCTGTCAATATTATCTTTTGGATTGGGGTATTTATTTACTCCTATGAATGAGGATTTACCGCTTAGTATGTCATTTAATTTTTTACTTGCTGTCTCTTTAATTTGTTCTTGGATATAACCCTGTTTCAGAGCGGCAAGTAAGCCGCCTTGTTTGTCTATGTCGTTAAGCAATTCTTTGATTTTATTTAACATTTCATTTGTCAAAGATTCAATATACCAAGAGCCGGCGGCAGGCGAGAGTGTGCTATTCAAATCGGTTTCGTGTTGTAAAATGAGTTGAATATTTTTTGCTCCACGCTGCGACAATTCATTAGTCTGTTCAAAAGGAAATGTGTAGGGATATAATAACAATGTGTCTGCACCTGCAATAGTAGCGGCGGCTGTTTCTACTGTTTCGCGTAAAATATTTGTCTCTTTGTCCAATGGACTTTTATTTGTTAAGTCGCTAACGAGATGTACGGTTAGTTTCTGAGACTCATCATTACCGCCGAGTTCCTTAATAATAAACGCCCAAAAAGCCCGCATTGCTCTGATTTTTGCAATTTCCGAGAAAAAGTCGCTGCCGATACTAATGGTAAAATGAATTTTGGTTGCTACTTCATCAATAGGATAATCAAAGTCTAATAATTTATAAATATATTCCAGTGCTTCCGCAAGTGCAAAAGCAATTTCCTGTACAGTGCCGCATCCTTTGTTCTTATATATTGTTCCGTTGATGTTTATTAGTTTTGTGTTAATATGCTTTTCATTTTCAGTTGTGCAGTTTATACAGCCCAAAAAATCAAAAAGACCATATTGAGAGTAGCCTAAATTGAGCAAATTTGCAATCGGGTCGAAACAAATATTGATGTTTAATTCATCTGCGTCCAAATCAAGTGAGTTTAGATATTTCTCAAATAAATCAAAAGCATAGTTAGTATAATAATCAAATTCAATAAATAATGGATATTGAGATATATCAATATTTGTAAAAATAATTTCAAAATCACTAAGCGAAGTAATAACAACTCCATGAGTGTATTGGCTCAAATCATCATCAGGTGAAACCAACTTAATATGGATTGCATTCTGCCCCGCATTTAGGAGATGCAAGAGTTGTTCATTGAATTCTTTGGGACGGAAAGCGGAAATAATTCCGCAAACAGCAGGTTTATGATGTTCCGGTAAAGATGAAGTACCGTTGATATATGGGTATTCGCCTGGAATGTTTGCAAGTTGTTCACTTAACTGTCCGAGGTCATCTGGATTATAGATGGGTTTAATTTCGATACCGTCATAATTAGTTTTAGTGAGCTTCGAAATTTTTTTTCCTTTAAGTGATTTTTCAGCGATATTCACCCATTCGTCATAAGACTGTTTGTTGAAATCGTCAAGTAAATGTGTATTCTCTTCGCTCATAATGTAATATAATGTATTATGATAAAAAAAGGCATTCCCACGCTTAGAAATGCCCTATTTGAAATAATTAAACCATAAAATAGCAAAATTAAATGATTAACATAGCATCGCCGTATGCAAAGAAACGGTAGTCGTCTTTCTGTGCTTTCTTAATTGCCTTGAATGTATTCTCTTTCCCTGCAAACGCAGATGTCATCAGTAAAGACGGTGATGCCGGCAAATTAAAATTAGTAATAAATCCATTAACAACTTTGAAATCATAAGGGGGATAAATGAATTTATCCGTCCAACCTTTATTTGGTTTGACTGCACCGGTAGTAAGCACAGAAGCCTCAAGGGCGCGTGCCACACTTGAACCCACAGCTATAACTTTCTTTTTTGACTTTAAGGATTGATTAATTGTTTCGGCAGCTGAATAAGGGATATTAAAAAATTCGGAATACATTCTATGCTTTGTTAAATCTTCTACTTCGATTTGCTCGAAAACGCCTTGCCCTATATTTAAAACAACTTTTGCGATATTGACGCCTTTGGCTTCAATTTTAGCAAGTTGCTTTTCCGTGAAGTGCAGACCGGCAGTTGGTGGTGCAATTGATGCCAAATGGTCTTCATTGGCAAAGACGCATTGATAGAGTTCTTTGTCGGCTTCTGTTGGTGTACGCTCTATGTAAGCAGGAAGCGGCATTTGACCGATTCTTTCAATAATTTCGAACAAATTTTCTTCGTAGCTAAATCTTACTGTTCTTCCTCTTGAGGTAGTATTATCAATTACTTCGCAATAAAACTGCTCCTCATCGAAATAAATTTTATTGCCGATTCTTACCTTGCGTGCAGGTTCGACTAAAACGTCCCAGATACGTTCTTCGGCTTTTAGCTCGCGAAGTAGCATAACTTCAATTGTTGCATTGGTTTTTTCTTTTTTGCCAAACAATCTGGCGGGAAAAACTTTTGTTTCATTCAAAACAAGACAATCGCCTTTTTCCAAGAAGTTGATTAAATTTTTGAACTTTTTATTCTGCATTTTACCTGTTTCACGGTCGAGGACAAGCATCTTAGCATTGTCGCGCGGGTCAGCCGGGAATTTAGCTATTGCATTTTTTGGAATTGTGAACTTAAATTCGGATAATTTCATACATTTGCCTCGAAAATCAAAATTATTTATTTACTTTTTTAAAAAACCACTATAATATATTTATAACTTTTAAGTTGTAAATTTATTTTGTAGCCTTGGTCATAAATTCAAACATACGCGAAACAAAATCAACCGGTGAATCTATTTTCCCGTAAAGAAGATTAGAGCCATCAAACAATTGCACAATGGAATTGTGCAATAATTCACTATCCGAATCAGTTTTATGTAAATTCATTAAGTTCTTTATTAATTTATGATTTAAGTTTATTTCAAATATTTTCTTTGCACCTTTAAAATCCTTATCCATCATTTGCATCATTTTCTCTGTTTGCTGGTCGAGGGCATTTTTTCCGGCTACAAGGGTTACGGGTGAATCTACCAAACGACTTGAAATTTTTACGTCTTCCACTTTGTCGCCTAAGATTTCTTTGATTTTTTCGATAAACTTTGTATTATCTTCGTTATTCTTTAAATTTTCATTTTCTTCATTTGCACTATCCTTATCTTTTGCAATATCTGCTTTCTCGATTGAGATAATCGGTTTTTTGGAATACTCGAAAATATAAGGAAAAACAAATAAATCGACCGGGTCGATTAGGTATATAACTTCATAATCTTTTGATTTGAAATATTCGAGGTTCGGATTGTTCTTAATAGTTTCAATATTATCCCCGGCTATGTAATAGATTTCTTTCTGCTCGGGCTTCATTCTTGCCATATACTCTGCAAAAGATATAAGTTCATCGTCATTAGTGCGTGATGTTGGGAAACGATACAACTCTACCAATCTGTCTTTCATTGAATAATTAGATGTGATACCCATTTTAAGCAGGCTTCCGAAATTTTTGAAAAATTTCAGATATTTTTCTTTATCATTCTTTGCCCAGTCTTCGAGCAGTTGAATAATGCGCGATGTAATTACTTGTTTGATTTTTGCAGTCAAAGCACTGGACTGAATAACTTCTCTTGATACATTGAGCGGCAAATCTTCTGTATCTACAACTCCTTTGAGAAAACGCAATTCTTCGGGCAGTATCTCGGTAATTTCATCGCTGATGAAAACTTTGTTTGAATATAGTTGCAATGTCTTTTCGGAAAAGTCCCGCATAAATGTTGGAGGTGCAGTTGCAGGAATAAACAGTAATGCTTTGAAATTAACATTACCCTCGATATTCAAATGCAAATGTCCTAGCGGTTCTTCCGAATCGCCGGAAATAAATTTGTAGAAATCATTCAACTCTTCATTGCTGACTTCGTCTTTCTTTTTGTGCCAAATTGCTTTAACATTATTGACTTTTTCGTCATTTAGATAAACCGGAAAATCTACAAAATTAGAGTATTTTCTGAGTACTTCTTTTACGGTAAATTCATCGGCAAATTGCTTGTATTCATCTTTTAATTTGAATGTGATTGTAGTGCCACGGTCTCTATCTTCAATTTCTTCAATAGAAAACTTCTCTTCGCCTTTTGATTTCCATCTGTAGGATTTTGCATCAGGTGAAGCATATCTTGTTTCTATTATAACCTCATCTGTAACCATAAATACGGAATAAAAACCGACCCCGAATTGACCGATAAGATTTGCATCAAGAGTAGAATTGGACTCTTTGATATTGTTCAGAAATTCCATAGTGCCGGAGCTTGCAACAGTCCCGATACGTTTCTTCAAGTCCTCTTCGGTCATTCCCGTCCCTGTATCGCTGATTGAGAATGTCTGCGCATCTTTATCAATTTTAATATCTATTCTTAATTCTTTATCGGCTTGGTATATGTCTTCTTTCGTCAATTTGAGAAACCGCAGTTTGTTCAATGTATCAGATGAATTTGAGACAAGCTCCCTGATGAAAATTTCCGGATTAGTATATAGGGAATGAACAATAAGTTTCAGTAATTGTTTCATTTCCGCTTTGTATGTATATGTTCTTGGCATTTTCTTCTCCATAGTTTCAAAAATATTTACGGCTATTAGACGATTTTTTATTAAATTTAGTAACTGATATTATTAATTTTTAATTTTTTCAAACAATGGGGGACTTATGAACAGAATTCTTTTTATTTTGTTAGCTTTTGCAATGTCGGCAAATATGCTTATGGCACAGGGTGGGAAGCATAGCGATAACGAATATTCCGATGCCGCAATTGAATATCCGGCAAGCGATTATTATCCCTTCGGTGTCGGCTTGGCTTTTGCATTTAAGGGTGGTGTGAATACACTTGATTCACCAAAAGGCGTCAAGAACGGCTATGTGTTTACTTCTATGCCTGATATAGGGGCGCAAGTTTTTGTTCCTTTCGGAACCGATAATAATTTGGGATTTTTGTTGGACTTGGCTTATGTTTCGTATCCGTATAAATTTAAACTCTATGGAGATGAAGATGTAAACTGGGTGGACAAATTGTCATATTTTACTATTGCACCTAATTTCCATATTTCAGGATTTATCTTTGGTGTCAATATTGGTATTCCTATGGCGGCTGAGTCCGATAATGCAACTACAACCGGCAACACATATACATATTTGTATGCAAAAGAAAGTATGAAGACTATGATTGATATTCATATCGGTGCTTTAATACCGCTGGTGAAAACAAATTTCGGAAGATTGAATCTCCTAATTCAGGGTGAATATGCACTGTCCGATGCTTTTTCTCCCGATTTGCTGACAATGAACAAGTTTCAAAAATTCAATATTCAGCCGGCGGCAATTAAATTCGGTTTGAGTTATATTTTTAATACAGAGTTATTACAGAGATAGTCTTTGCGTTTATCTACGAAAATATTGCTTTTCTGTTATGCCTTATTTCTGCCTGCCCTGCTTTTTGGAGCGGGGCAGGACAGTTTGGTTCCTGTCAAAAAGATTGTTCGCAAAGCACCGCTGACAATATTAAGGGAAGACATTGCTTCAATTTTAGATAACCCGGATTTGGCAAATGCCGTCTGTGGTGTATATATACGTTCGTGCAAAACCGGCGAGACAATTTTCAAACAAAATGAATCGAATAATCTTATTCCCGCTTCTCTTACTAAATTATTCACCACATCGGCGGCTTTGAATATATTGAAACCGGATTTCAGATATTCCGATAATTTATATTTAGACGGTGCGAAATCAAAGAGGGGGATTTTTACCGGAAATGTGATTTTGCGTGCTTCGGGCGACCCGACTATGTCGGAAAAGTTTAATACTGATATTAATGACTTGTTCAATAATTGGGCAGAAAAATTGTATGCGGCGGGTATTAGGGAAATCAAAGGAAATTTAATTTGTGATGACAGATATTTCGATAGTCAATATTATGCTCCCGGCTGGTCTGTTGATGATTTAATATATCCTTTTGCCGCACCCGTTGCACCTATTGCTGTATTTGATAATAAAATTACAATTACAATCAATTCCGGTGATTCTACCGGCTCTCAAACCGAAATGTCAATTGAACCATTGAACAATTTCGTTAAGATTTATAATCATGTGCTGACGCTTGCACCCGATAAGCCGGAAGAAATTACAGCTGTACGAAATAAGGATTATGAGATTATAGAACTGTTTGGCGGCTTGCCCTACGATTCTTTACATCAGCAGAGTGCAAGTATTGAGATTGCGGTGAATGCACCTGTCTTATATTTTTTGAATTTATTCAAACAGTCCTTAAAGTCTCATGATATTCTGTTGCGCGGGGCGTTGCTGGATTATGCTTCGGCGGGATATGATATTAACTACTTGACTATGTCTCCATTTCTGCAATACAAATCTCCCCGATTAATTAAAATTATCGAAAATATAAATAAGACAAGCAACAATCTTGCGGCGGAAATGGTTCTAAAAACTATCGGTAAGGAAGGTAAGGGTATAGGCAGTTTTGCTACGGGCTGTGATATGGTTAAGAAATATTGCAAAAGCATAGGTATTCCTTCCAATAATGTACTACTCTATGACGGCTCGGGTTTGTCTCGCTACAATCTTCTGCAACCGAAATACATTGTGGATTTACTGTTCAAAATATATTTATCGAAATATAAAAAAATGTTTATTGCTACATTGGCTCGCCCCGGCAAGAAAGGTACGCTAAAGCGGCGTATGACAAATTCGCGTGCCGAGAAAAGAATTTATGCCAAAACAGGCTCAATGAACAATGTAACAAATCTTGCCGGATATGTGCTTACTTCCGATGGTGAGTATCTGGCATTTGCCATTATGGTTATGAATCATAATGTGCCGGAAAGTCTTGTGCAGAATATTCAGGACTTAATTTGTATGCGTCTCGCTACTTTTTCGAGAAAAGAATAGGTTGCAAAATGCTTGAAGTTATCCAAGATGATATAAGCAAATTAAATGTTGATGCGATTGTTAATGCCGCCAACAGTGGATTGCGTGGTGGTGGTGGTGTTGATGGGGCAATACACCGTGCCGCAGGCAATCAATTACTTGATGAATGCCGAACAATTATTGAAAAAATCGGTTCTTTGCCTGTCGGCGAAGCAGTTATTACGCGTGGTTATAACTTGCCGGCTAAATATGTTATTCATACTGTCGGTCCTTATTGGAACGGTGGTAACAATAATGAACCGCAAAAATTATATAATGCCTATTATAATTCATTGCGACTTGCCGCAGAGAATAATGTTAAAACTATTGCTTTCCCTAATATCAGTACAGGAGTTTATCGCTATCCGAAGAAAGATGCTGTTGCTATTGCTTTTGAGGCTGTAAGTAACTTTTTAAAGATAGATATGTTTATAGATAGTGTGTACTTCTGTTGTTTTGATGATGAGAATTATTTTTTGTATTTGGAAAAAATTAAATCGCTAAATAAATATGGTCATTAGATACTTATTTAATATTTTTTATGTTTTTACTTTGCTGACTTTCGTTGTACAGTCGCAAGGAAACAGGCAGATGCAACCGATTATTTTGCAGTATGCGGATAGTCTGGTGGGGGTACGTGGAGCCAATAATGAAATTCGAGAGTTTAGTGGAAATGTGGTTCTACTTCAGGGCGATGTAACTGTTGAATGCGATAATGCCGTTCAGTACTTAAATGAGAACAGAGCTGTACTAAGCGGTAATGTACATATTAATCAGCGGGAATTGGATTTGTTCACTCCGCGCGGAGTTTATTACGGGAACTCAAAAATTGCATCATCATTTTCGGGAATGAAAATGATGGATGGAAAGACTGTGCTAACTGCTAAGGAAGGGACATATTCGACAGAGACACTTATTGCCGATTTCCGTAATAATGTAAAAATTGAAGATGATTCGGCAATTATTTATGCAGATAGACTCATTTATCACAGAAAAAATAAGAATAGTTTTGCTTACGGCAATGTGCTTATTCGTGGCAAGTACTCTAATACATATTTATTGGGTGATACCCTTGAACATTATCCGAGCAAGAATATTACGATAGTAAAAGCAGAGCCGCGTCTTTTTCAAATTGATACTATTGCAGTCGATTCTGTCGGGTATTCTTCCGATGATAGTTTGGATTTAGACCGGAATACATCTGATTCAAATTATGTTGTCCGATTGGATACTTTGTCCATCAAAGCAAAATATATGAAATCCATAATTGACAGCGAAAATAAACAAGAGATTTATTATTTTATTGATAGTGTCGAGTTCCGGCAGAAGGAGCTTGCGGCAAAAGCCGATACGGCAGTATATTATAAAACAGCG
>Ga0256846_1000597_pt1 | contig 13975 bp, 10 predicted proteins | sample TevniametaG_FD_189098 | JGI IMG/M metagenome (GOLD analysis project Ga0256846, IMG submission 189098) | Tube worm associated microbial communities from hydrothermal vent at the East Pacific Rise, Pacific Ocean - Tevnia | ecosystem: Host-associated > Annelida > Integument > Unclassified ...
TAAGAAAAGTAAAAGGATATTATAATAAAGATAGACATGCTGTTTCAACTTCCTTAAATCCAAGAACTATAGCTAAACTAGACCTCTTTTACGAATTCCCACTCCAGTAGTTAGTATGAAACTTTTTGTAATAAGTTATAATAATATGGAGAATATGCGCGGTTTAGGACTTGACAAGATTATCTAAGTGGTTAAACTTATTTAAATTGACTATTGATAGAAAGACATCCAGGGGGAATTCCTTGGTTGGATATTAACTATTAAACAGCTATCTTTATCTAAGGAGGAATTTTGAAAATAAAGAACGTACTTATACTTGGCGCTCTTGCCTTGCTTACAATAGGCAGGGTGAGTTTCGCTGAGTTTGTCGAACCTGAAAAAGCCAAACAAGCGGCTTTAACTCAAAGCCTGATTGTTAAGCAACATCTAACAGACGCTAATACTCTTAGCATGAATTACACTTTATCAAATGATGAAGCTAAACCGCTATATAGCGATAAGGGACAAATACTGGCTTATGTATTTGATTTAAAACCGGAAGGTTTTATAGTCGTTACCGCTAACACCGATTTAGTGCCTGTAATTGCTTATTCTAACCTAAGCTCTTTTCCATGGGATGAAGACCCACAGAATCTTCTGCTCCATATGTTACGCAGCGATCTAAGTTTGAGGATAGCTGCACTCAAAGACAATGTTTTATCCCCAAAAGATATAAGTAGACATAATCAACTATGGACGAATTATCTTCTAGCAAAAGAAACTTTGCTCGCTCCAGGAGATTCTTGGCCACCTGACGGACAAAGCTGGACAGGCGGATGGGTTAAATCACAGTGGCATCAGCGTTCCCCTTACAATAATAAATGTCCGATAGACCCAACAACTAATAACCGTTGCGTTGTTGGATGCGTAGCCACTGCCATGGGACAAATACTCAACTTTTGGCAGTATCCTGATTCAGTAATCTTTACTCATGCAAGCGATTACACCACAACTAGACGTAATATCAATATCGATGCCACTACCGCAACTATACATAATATAGATTACCATAACGGATCGCCTGTGCCTACAGTTTGTGCAGATATTTCTTACGCCTGTGGTGTTTCGGTAAAAATGGATTATTCAAGTACAGGTTCAGGCGCTAATCATAGTAATTGTGCAAACGGTTACCGGAACGATTTTGATTTTTCTACTGCTGAATGGAAACATGCAATGGCAACGGATTTTTATACAGTGTTGGAACAAAACATGAAGGACAGTATGCCCGCCCAATTAGGAATAAGTAAGCCCAATGCGGGACATTCCATTGTATGCGACGGCTTTCGTGAACCCGCCGGTGGTGGAGATAATGAATGGCATCTGAACTTTGGTTGGGGCTCAGGCAATCCTGACCCTCTACGGTCTTCATGGTATGTTTTACCTAATCATATGCCGGCAGACTACACAACCGTTGATGATGGCGTAGTTAACATTAAAGCCCCCAGAAGACCAAGTGAATTACCGGCAGCTCCAGTTGCAGCATTCTCCGGCACGCCAACTTCTGGTACTGCCCCACTTAATGTTACCTTTACCGATGAATCAACAGGTTCTCCAACTTCGTGGAGCTGGAGTTTTGGAGATGGGCTTAGTTCTAGTACCCAGAGTCCAACTCATCGTTACGATACAGCAGGGCTTTATTCAGTAACTTTAATTGTAACAAATGCCGATGGTGCAGATACCTTGACTAAAACTGACTATATAGATACCAGAGGTGCTGGCGGTCCTACAGCAGCATTCTCCGGCACGCCAACTTCTGGTACTGCCCCACTTTCAGTTACTTTTACCGATCAATCAACAGGTTCTCCAACCTCATGGAACTGGACTTTTGGAGACGGCACCACCTCAACAACACAAAGTCCTACACATATTTATTCAAACTCTGGCACCTACAACGTCGTGTTGATTGTATCCAATGCAAGTGGTACAGATACCCTTACACGTAACGGATATATCACAGTTACAGGAGGCGGCCCAACCGCAGCGTTTTCCGCTACACCAACTTCAGGTAATGCACCGCTTAATGTTACATTTACCGATCAATCAACAGGCACACCTACATCGTGGAATTGGAACTTTGGTGACGGGAATAATGCAACCACTCAAAATCCTACACATACATATTCAACAGCAGGTACCTACAACGTTGTGCTGATTGTGTCCAATGCAAGCGGTGCAGATACTCTTACCCGTACCGGATACATTACAGTCAATGCTCCCCTTAATCCTCCGGTTGCTGCTTTTACCGCTTCACCTAAAATAGGCTATGTCCCAATTACTCATAGGATGCAAGTTACTTTCACTGATAACTCAACTAATACCCCAACCTCATGGAATTGGGATTTTGATCTTGATCACGCAGGTACAGCAACTTCAACAGACCAAAACCCCACTCACACATATACTTCTGCCGGTACTTTCAGAGTGCAATTGATAGCTACAAATACCGATGGCGCGGATACAACTACGGATACTATTCGTTTGGTAATTAAACCCGCCGACTACACAACTACCGTAGCTACATTGACTAGCATGATGCGTAAAAAAATTGAGATAGAATACGGAACCCCACAGACAGCAAAAGTGGAGTTGGCCGTTTACGACATTAACGGCTGTTTGGTAAGAAAACTCCTTTCACAGGAAATATCTGCGGGTAACTATAGTATTATGTGGAATATGAAAGATGACGCCGGACGTGAAGTACCGCCGGGAGTGTACTTTGTTAAAATGCAAGCTCCCAAAGGACATTCAACGACCAAATTCATCTTAACCCGCTAAGGAGGACTAATGAAACGCAAAGCACTAATTTTCTTAACTGTTGTTTTCGCAGCCCTTACTGTTTTTTCAGGTTGCAGGAAACGTATCGTTTATACAGGACCAGGCGATTGGTTACAATTAGTAACAAATGATCCCAATGAAACAGGTGTAGCTTACAATGGCCAAAATCTCTATGTGGACGCCAACTTTTCGGATAATACACTGAATTTTATGATTAAGAATTATGCGGCAATTCCGGCAACTGACAGCGGAGTCTTTCTAATTTTCTTAGATACAGATAGAAACGCCATTACAGGTTTTAATAAAGCAAAAAACTGGAATTATTCCCCTAATGATATGGGAGCTGAGTACATGCTTTTGATTGGCTCTGAAACCGCAAATGTAGGTGGAATTAATGCTAATTCGCTTTACACCTGGGGTGATACAATATGGACGAATCCTCGAAATTTAGCTACAAATACTTATGTCGCCAACACGGATTCTATAATTGGTGGCGTTAATATGGCGGATATTGGTAGTCCTGCGACTTTTGATGTAATGGCCATATTTGTTGGCGCCTTCCTTAACACCTCTTCTGAAACCTGGGATTATCTTCCCAATAGCGGTCATGCGACAGTTCGCACGGACAGCGGAACCGTTGTACAACCCACTTATCTGCAAATAATTGCCAAGTCAGCTCCTTCACCTGAAAGAATTTCCATAATTACCGGCAAGGTGCTGGATTAAAAGGAGGATTAATGAAACGGTTAGGTGCATTATTGCTATTGTTAACAACTACTGCTTTTGCTCTTCCCACATTCTATGGCACTAGAGGGACAAATTTTGTTTCTTCTGGCCTTTGCGAGAACATGGGATTCCTGTGGTTCAATATAGCCTCAGAAGGATATAAGGAACATGTCGTTTTTCAAGATTCCTCAGGCGCAATTAGTGATTCCTTCAACATCCTGGCTGCCAAACCAGCAGTATCTTTAGGCTTTACCCCATGGCATTATTTGGAGTTTTCAGTTTATGGAAATGGCTATTTTTACAGCAATGAAGCCCCAGCCGCAACAGCCATGGGACTCTTGGATGTAGGCGGTCATGTTAAGGGAAGTATTCCTCTAACTCCAATCGACGATGACACGAAACCTGTAAAAATGGGACTGGGAATTGATGGCTTCTTTTTGATGTCGCTACCCTTCCAATTAAACGCAGCTAATAACCAGGCGATGGAGCAATATTTGGGTTATTATCCATTTGAATCCTCCGGCCCCGAATTTGGTGGGCGTTTGATGTTCTCAAGCGAATCTAAATTCATAAGCGCCCATGTAAACGCTGGTTATTGGTATCGTAGCGCTCACCATTTTGACGATTCCATAGTCCAATATCCTCAAACCGTCATTTCCGGCGTAGGTCTTGAATCTAACCCCTTGCCGTGGCTGAATCCTTTTGTTGATTTCAATCTGAATTACGGTCTAAACATGGGTAACCCTGACACCCGTCTTACCGGACTTTCTACCCACGCAAGCGCAGGTCTTCGTTTTCCAATTATGATGGGGAAAAATAAAGGATTCGGATTACTGCTTACTCTTGCAGGAGGCGCTGATCCTATGAATTTCGGCTCTACTATGTCTGCTTATGCCGGACTAGCAATAGGCGGTGATCTTATTCCGACAAGAGAGCGATTCCTTCGTGGTATTGTTGTTAATGAAGAAACTGAAGAACCTATCAAAGGCGCTGTCATTACAATTGCAGGACCTGACAGAGACTCTGTAATTCAGCTGACTACAGATAGCCTTGGTGCTTTCTCTATCAGTGAAAAGGCATTGATGGATACAGATTCCTTCTACGTTACAGCCGAGGAATATTATCCTGAAACAATTACTCCTGAAGAGATTGAAGCCCATAAAGCTGCTCTAAATAAAAAAGACGCCATTCCGCTTCAAATGCAGCTTCCTCCTATTAAAGAATCCTGGATTGCAGGCGTTATCTCTGATGCTAAATCAATGGAGCCTTTGAAAGCTACTGTGACATTTAATGAAATCAACACAGGCGATATACTTGGCCCAATTGCCTCTGACGCGGTTACAGGCTACTTTAGAACCAAAATAGAACCCGGTGATTACAATATGTTAACTAAGGTTGAAGGATATAAAGACAATCAGCAAACTGTCAAAGTAGAGCTTGGACAAGATACAATTATTGACGTATTTATGTACGCTATGGAAGTTGAAAAACCTGCACCGCCTCCACCTCCTAAAAAACTTGAACCTGTTACAATTACCGGCTATGGCCGCGGACAACGGCGCCTTCTTCCTAATCAAATCAGAATGCTTGAGGATGTTGCTGAAACTCTTAAAGAGAATTCCGATGCAACAGTGGTTATAACCGGTCATACCGACAGCGTTGGACCAAATTCGTCTAATATGGGAATAGGAATGGCACGCGCCAGAGCGGTATTTGACTTCCTGCTGATGCGTGGAATCGATGCACGTAGGATGACTGTAAAAACAGCAAGCGAACATAACCCCATTGGCGATAACCGTTATCGTAGCGGAAGAAGAATGAATCGTCGCGTTGAACTTCATTTTTCAAGAAACAACGGGAAAACCACTCCTGAGAACAATAATAATGGACGTCCACCTCGTGAGAGAATAAAGTAAAATAAAAAAATTGCAAACTATCAAAAGCGGCGGATGAATCCGCCGCTTTTTTATTTTAGCGTCCATTTCAAGCTTGTTGACATCATCGGTAGTATCGTCTATACTGCTACGTGGATTCAATAAACGCTTGTGATAATATGCCCGCTTCTTTGGACAGGGGCGAATTCTATCCAAAAGTAAAGTACTGGATTCTTGAACGCTTTGGAGAAGACAAATACAATGACTTCCGTAACACTCTCCCTGACGCGATTTGTGAAAGAATGGAAGATGCAGATCCTGCAAAATGGTATCCGGCAAAGGATTCACAAGTACTTTACGAAAAGTTATTCGCTTATTTTGGCGAGAACTATATCAAAGATTATGTTAAGTTTTATACTAAACAGGCAATAGGTGGATTTATTAGAGGTTTAGTCGCTTTTATGAGTCCATTAGGACTTGCAAAACGTGCTGCGGCTTTATGGGGACGTTTTCACTCCACAGGACGGGTTAGTGTTGAATTTATTTCCAAAACTCAAGGCAAAATTACTTTATATGATTGGAAGCAAAGTCCAATACACTGTAAAGTTCATACTAATTGGTATGCTGAATTAATTCGCATGGCAGGCGGAAAAAACATCAACGTTGAAGAATGCTATTGTGTACATAAAGGTGATGACTTCTGTCGTTGGGAAGTTTCTTTTGATTTATAAACTTCTATTCTTATAGAATACTTCTAACACAAAAGATTACCGTTTATTATATCTCATCAAGATATCTGTTAATTCGTTTAACTACATTAAACTTTGCCCTACCACCATGTCCGGGAAGAATTAGGGTATCTGTTTCCAATAGTAGAGTAAGTTTCTTTAGTGATTGCATAAGAGTATTGTAATTGCCTCCGGGTAAATCGGTACGGCCAATGGAATCGGCAAACAAGGTATCACCGGTGAATGCAAATCTTCTCCGGTTATCAATAAAACAAACACTTCCAGGGGAATGCCCCGGACTATGAAGTACTTCTAAGGAAATAGAACCAATATTATAACTCCAGCCATTTTTATAGCTCATGTAAGGTTCAAACAGCTCTTCCTCATATCCCAGACTAACGAAATCCTCAGGAACATGATTAAGTAGAAACCTATCATCAGGATGAATTCCAACCTTCCAACCCGCTTTCTGCAAAGCGGGACAAAAACCGCTATGGTCGAAATGACCGTGAGTTAATAAAACCAGACGTGATTGTAGCTTAGATAACGATTGAACGCTTTCCTTTAATTCGTCTGAGGCAAATCCTGGATCAATAAGAATAGCAGCGTCTTTTGAGGTTAAAAGATAGCAATTGACTTCAAGCGGGCCAACTATAAAGCGTTTTATAACAATATCGTCAATTACGTTTTTTTGCAACATTCCTCCTTAATCTTAAGCTACAAAATTCACATAGATTCCCAAAAATTCTCAAGATAATCAGCTACATCAAGATTACATACATCTAGGCTTATTGCAATTATTCTTTATGAAAATAACGATAAATAATTTCGGCCAGCTTCGGACCAATACTTGGAGCCGCCTTAAGTTCATCAAACGACGCTTTACGAATTCTAGCTACTGAACCAAAGTGTTGGATAAGCAGTTTTATTTTATTTTCTCCGATTCCTGGAAGGCTCTCCAATTCCGATGACAGAGCCGCTTTCCCCCGTAACTTGCGGTGATAGGTAATGGCAAAACGATGAGACTCGTTGCGAATGCGGTATAGCATTTTTAGTACAGGATCGGATGCAGGGATTATTACCTCTCTACCGTCCCTTCCAAAAAGATGGTCGTGAGTTTTAGCAAAGGCAAATACCGATAGGTCAAGATTTAGTCTGTTAAGAAGCTCGCGTACCAATGACATCTGTGATTTGCCGCCATCTAAAATCAAGAGATCTGGAAACCGTTTGCCTTCCTTTTGTAAACGTGATATTCTACGTACTACAACCTCGGCCATCATGGCCGGATCGTTGGCTTGCGCAACTGTTTTTATCTTAAACTTTCGATAGTAAGATTTTGCCGGACGGGCGTTGCGGAACACTACTATTGAACCAGTGGGATTAGTACCTTGGATATTGGAGATATCTATCATTTCAATGTGATATGGAGTAACAGGAAGGTGTAGGTACTCCTGAAGTTTCAAAAGCAATGGATCTCTCCGGGGTGTTTGTTTATCCTGCTCAAGGGCAAGTCTTGCGTTTTCTGCGGCAATATCCAAAAGATGCCTTTTTTCATCACGGACATTGGAAGAAAGTTTTACTTTTTTCCCACGATATACGCTGAACCAATCAGTGAAAACATTGGAATCATAAGGTAGCAATGGCAAAATTATTTCAGCCGGAATATCATGCGTATGTGTGTAAATGGAACGAAGAACAGTATGGATTAAATCGGCATCAGATGTGTGAGGTGGAACGGTAAACATAAAATTTTCACTAGCATAAAGTCTACGTTCACGCAACCTTAGCAATGCCGCAGCTGCACGAGAGGAGTAGCGGGCTACGTAGATAAAATCTCTTGCTGTTGCATCATGTGATGCCTCCCTTGCATGATACTTAACCTCGCGTATAGCCAATAGCTGATCCCTAAGAAGAGCAGCTACTTCAAATTGTTGCTTTTCCGAAGCTTGCCACATATTTGCTTCGGTTTCTTGTTCAAGCTTATCGGAACGTCCCGTGAGGAATTCTATAAGTCCTCTAAGCTGGGATTGATAGCCCTCTTTAGTAAATCCCTTGCGACAAGGAGCAGAGCATAGCTTGAGTTGGAACAACAAACAGGGACGTGCAGGGCAGTCATTAGGGAGGTCAAAATGGCAGGTGCGTATTTTGAAGATACGTTTAACAGCGTCAAGGGTACGCCGTAGATTCCTAGCAGACGAATATGGACCAAAAAGTAGGTTGCCGTCACGGCTTTCATTACGGGTAACGTATATGCGGGGGAAAGCTTCTTTAACAGTTACCTTAAGATAAGGATAGCGTTTATCGTCACGATAGCGGGTATTGTAGCGAGGCTTGGAAAGTTTGATAAGATTTTCTTCAAATATCAATGCCTCCGCTTCGGTAGATGTAATTGTCAATTCCAAATTACTTGCCTTAGGCATAAAAGTAATTGCCGGTTGAGTTGTCGGGGAAAGGTAGGACGAAAGTCTGTTACGTAAATTAGCGGCCTTCCCAATATAAAGAACACGACCTTGGGCGTCCTTAAATATGTAGACTCCTGGTTTATGAGGCGCTTGTCTGATTGATTTTTGAACCGCTGGATTAATCACAACTAAGACCTGTGGAATTTAGTATCATTCTTAGGAATAATCACCCCTTAATAACTCCTATCGGGCGCATTCGGGCAACTTTGGTGCTAATTCCTGAATTATGTGCAATCTCCACTACCTCATCAACATCTTTGTAGGCCTCAGGAGCTTCTTCGGCAAGGGTTTTTATTGATGCGGATAGAACAAGAATACCTTCCCGTAAAAGACGCGACTTAACCTCATGTCCGTGAGCTTCTTTTAGAGCCTTCGACCGTGACCAAACTCTGCCGGCTCCGTGGCATGTTGAGCCGAAGCTATCAGTCATTGCCCTTGAGCTTCCTAACAAAACGTAGGATGCCGTACCCATACTACCAGGTATAATTACCGGTTGACCAATTTCGCGGTAATCCGACGGCAAGTCAGGATGTCCTGCTGCGAAAGCACGGGTTGCGCCTTTGCGATGTACGCATAGTTTACGTTTTCTGCCTTCAAACTCATGTTCCTCAAACTTGGCAATGTTATGCGCTACATCGTAGAGTAGGTGGAGACCTAGTTTCTCAGCACCTATACCAAAAGTCTGCTCAAATGCTTCACGAATCCAATGCATTATAACCTGTCGATTAGCCCAGGCATAATTTGCCGCACACGCCATTGCTCCAAAGTAAGATTTACCTTCAGGGGAAGAGATAGGCGCGCAAGCAAGCTGCCTATCTGGAATAAAAAGCTGATACTTGTGAACGGCACCGCCAAGCGATTTCACCGCATCATCACATACCTGATAACCAAAACCACGAGAGCCGGTATGAATCATTACAACAACCTGATTTGTCCTTAGTCCCATAACTTCAGCTGCGTTAACATCAAAAATATTATCTATAACCTGAATTTCAAGAAAATGATTCCCTGCTCCAAGTGTACCAATTTGAGCTAGTCCTCTTTCAAAAGCCCTATCTGAAACTGCCGAAGGATTAGCTCCGCTAAGCCTACCCTCCTCTTCAGTGTAACAAAGGTCATTTTTCCAACCATAACCTTTACTTACCGCCCAGCCAGCGCCTTTAATCAGCACTTGTGACAGCTCATTTCGTGATATACGGATTCTGCCTTTTTTACCAACTCCGGCAGGAACAGCGCTGTATATAGCTTGCATAAGCTTTCCTAACCTAGCTTTAAGCTCTGAGGCATTAAGATTCGTACGCAAGAGCCTAACCCCACAGTTGATGTCATAGCCTACTCCTCCAGGTGAAATAACGCCCGATTCAATATCAAATGCTGCTACACCGCCTATGGGGAATCCGTATCCCCAGTGAATATCGGGCATAGCCATTGCACTACCTACAATACCTGACAGACAGGCCACATTTTCAATTTGAACAGGGGGGGTCTTGAGGAGAATCGGCAGGAATTTTTTTGAGGAATAAATAATGCCGTCTGTCAGCATTTTTCCCTTACGAGGAATGCGCCACCGGTAGTTATCAAGTTGCTCTAACTTTCCTAAATACGGTTGATTAGCCATCATGCGATTATAAAACCAAGCTTGTTGACTGTCAAGTCAGACCTATTTAAGGCTTATAAAGAAGTTAGTCAAAAGATAGTCAAAAGTTATCCAAAGCCACAGGCTTTGGCTTCAGGAGTTTTGTAGAACAAAACTCCACAAGTACATTAAAAGCGATATATAAGGTTTTCCAAAGCCGCAGGCTTTGGCTTCAGGAGTTTTGTAGAACAAAACTCCACAAGTACAACATATGGTTTAAGTAAGGGAAAACTAAACCACAAAGAGCGCAAAGTTCTTGTTAACAATAAAAATCTGGGACTTCTAATTGTGTCTAAAACCTAAGTTATTCTAAAACAACTGCATTAGCTCTCTTAGCTTAAACCTTCAACTTGTCTTTTATGCTTGACAGCTAGAATTATTGGAGTACGCTTAATGCGAAAAGAAAAAATCAAGGAGGCAAAGTGCCATTTGACGCAGGACATTTATTTTCAAATGCGGCCAATCGAATGCGCCGTTCGGAGATACGCGAACTATTAAAATTAACCCGCAAACCGGATATAATCAGTTTTGCAGGCGGTCTTCCTGCACCTGATCTTTTCCCTATTGAAGAGTTTAAGGAAATAGCGGTAAAGGTTCTTGAAGAGAACGGTGCAACCGCGCTTCAATATGGCCCCACCGAAGGGAATCCGGGACTTATAGAACAGCTTGTAGCTTTTGAGAAACGAGCCGGCGTGGATATTACCCCTGAACAAGTCCTTGTAACCACCGCTTCACAGCAGGGACTCGATTTAGTAGCAAAGGCCTTTATTTCCGAAGGTGACCCAATAGTGCTTGGTCTTCCCTCCTATCTTGGCGGCTTGCAGGCTTTTCGTACCTATGGAGCCGAAATGCACGGTGTAGCTCACGATGAGCATGGTATGAAAATAGACGCACTTAAAGCGACACTTGAAAAGCTCCACAATTTGGGGAAAACACCTAAATTCATCTACATAGTGCCTGATTTTCAAAATCCCTCAGGCGTTACCATGCCCAAGGAACGTAGATTGGAAGTGTTGGGGCTTGCCCGAAAATACAATACTATCGTGATAGAAGATACCCCATATCGAGAACTTCGCTTTGCTGGAAATGACGAACCGCCATTTATTCTTCTTGATGATGAAGAACGGGTCGTAACCCTGCATACCTTCTCCAAGATTCTAATTCCAGGTTTCAGAGTCGGTTGGCTGATTTCAAAGAACAAACCTGTTTTAGATAAGTTGGTAATGGGTAAGCAATCTGCTGATTTATGCACTGCATCGTTTGGACAGATGATACTTGCAGAATACATGCGTAGAGGTTTGCTTGAAAAACAAATAGCCTTAATTCGCAAAGTATACAAAGAAAAACGCGATATTATCCTTGAAGCCTTTGAAAAGCATATGCCTAAGATTGACGGACTCTCATGGACGGTGCCTGAAGGAGGACTTTTCCTTTGGATTCGTCTACCTGAATATATGAGTTCCACAGAAATGTTCCCTAAAGCTATTGATAAAAAGGTTGCCTACGTGGTAGGCTCTGCCTTTTACTGCGATGCAGGCGGCACCAACTCCATGCGTATTAATTTCAGCTATGCCACTAAGGAACAAATTAAAGAAGGCGCAAAGCGTTTAGCTGAAGTTATAGTTGGAGAAGCGAAGTAGGACTAGGACAAATTATATTCTTAGCATTACTACGCTTGTTTTCTTTTAAGCCCCAAATTGCCTAACTTACCCTAGGGTAGGGTTTATAAATTACAGGCTGGCTTCTAAAAGCCGGCCTGTATTCTTTTATCAAGCTAAAACTTGAGATGATTTATCGATATCAAGTATCCCCAATTACGTAGCACGATTTTGACGCACTGCGTGTTAGGTCTTAGAATTCAGCAATGAAAGGAGATACTTTTGTCTAACTCATTATCAATTCTATTAATCAGTGCTGCAAGTATAGGATTTGTACATACTGCACTGGGGCCAGATCACTATCTTCCATTCATAGTAATGGCACGAACCAACAAGTGGTCAACTGGAAAAACATTGTTAATTACCATACTTTGTGGTTTAGGACATGTTGGTAGTTCTATAATTCTAGGAACATTAGGTCTAGTTTTTGGATTCGCACTTAATAAACTAAAGATATTTGAGTCAGTACGCGGCAATATTGCAGCCTGGGCCTTAATTATCTTTGGAGCAGTTTATCTCGCTTGGGGGATATACAAAGCTATAGTAAACAAACCACACAAACATCTTGATACATCAAAGGATGGGAAGAAAAAACTTACCCCATGGGTTCTTTTCATAATATTTGTGCTAGGCCCTTGTGAACCCTTAATCCCGCTATTGATGTTTCCGGCGGCTGAAGCTAATACGCTTCATGTAGTTTTAGTTTCCATCATCTTCTCACTGGTAACGATAACTACCATGACCGCTATTGTACTTGCATCGTTCTTTGGTTTAAGATTTGTAAAGTTCGGCAAGCTTGAACGCTACACTCATGCTTTGGGCGGAGCGGTAATTCTTCTTTCTGGATTGGCTATAGTGGCTCTTGGCTTATAAGTATTGTAACATCGTTTATCTCTCAAACTAAGGGCAAACTTAAGCTATATCCAGCGCTAAGTGACGATAGCCTGGTGTAATGTAATGCGCGGTAAACTTTTTAATCTTGACCCAATGTAATTTATGGTTATATTCCCACTATGCTCAATGCACTTTCTTTTGACCTTGAAGAATGGTTCTGCGGCCACATACTGGAACAAGGCTTAGGACGAAATCAATGGGACAAGCAGGAATTAAGGTCGGTTAGAATTACCCGTTATCTCTTGAAGATACTGAAAAGACATAAAACCAAAGCTACATTTTTCGTTTTAGGCTGGCTTGCCGAAAGGGCGCCGGAATTGGTTGCCGAAATTGCAGATGCCGGTCATGAAATTGCAAGCCATGGTTATTGGCATAAGTCCATAACCTACATGAATGCTTACGAGTTTGCCTGTGATTTGGAAAAGAGCCTTGAAATTACCTCTGCAATCACTAAACAGGAAATTATCGGTTACCGCGCTCCTCATTTCACTGTTACGAAATCTACCCTGTGGTCATTGGATATCATGGCGCAATACGGTATCAAATACGACTCTTCGGTTTTTCCAATTGGTCTGCATCCCGACTACGGAATCGCGAACGCTCGTCTTGATATATATAAAATAACGCCAAATATAACAGAGGTTCCATTGAGTACAGTAAATATTTTAGGAATGAGAATCCCCTGCGGTGGTGGAGGATATTTCAGGCTCTATCCCTACGCTTTGACAAAAACGCTTCTTGCAAGATGCAACAAGGAAGGGCGACCTGCTGTTTTCTACCTACATCCATGGGAACTTGACCCTCATCAACCAAACCTAAAACTACCATACATATCTAAATTCAGGCACTACAATAACTTGCACAAAACATCACATCGACTAAACAAATTGCTGGAAGATTTTCGTTTTACAAGCATAAAAGGGGTTCTTGGATTATGAAAATGCTATCTCAGGGTGAGTACTGGAGCAGAGAAGCTGAGAACTTTGATGCCATATACTCCCATAAGAAGAACAAGCTCTCTGTGATACTGGACAAAGTGTTTCGAAAAGCTATGTATGATAGATTTACCTTCAGTATGGAGCAGTCGGAGCCAATTACGAAAAAAACGTTTCTCGATTTTGGATGTGGAACCGGACTTTTTTCACTTGAGCTTGCCCGAAGGGGCGCCATAAGGGTTACAGGA
>Ga0256846_1000598_pt1 | contig 13960 bp, 16 predicted proteins | sample TevniametaG_FD_189098 | JGI IMG/M metagenome (GOLD analysis project Ga0256846, IMG submission 189098) | Tube worm associated microbial communities from hydrothermal vent at the East Pacific Rise, Pacific Ocean - Tevnia | ecosystem: Host-associated > Annelida > Integument > Unclassified ...
GCAGTACAAGAAAAGCAAGTTCCACATCATCGAACACATCTGAATTAATTGCTTTAATTAAATTCGATGTAGGGAATTGTGCTAATTCCTCATCAGTAGGTGCGCGGTCAGGGGCTTCGATATTTTTAATATCAACTAAACAATTTTCACCAAGCGCCGGGTCTATCGTCTTAACATTATGTCCAAGTGATTCCAAAGCATTATAAACTGCTTTTCCGCCTTTTATCGATACGTTGCGTTCGGGTGAAATACCACCGAACAAAACTGCAATATTCATTTTACCTCTTCAAAATTAAGATTCATTTTTTCTTTGCCAAATATTCATCGTAAAGCCTTCTCAATAATTTCATATCATCCCACACCGCTCGCTTCAAATTAGGATTATACAGAAGTGCCGCCGGGTGATAAGTAATGAGCATCTGTACGCCATGGAAATCAGTCAATTTGCCGCGCGCCTGTGCCATCACCGGTTTGGTGCCGGTAAGCGAACCGACCGCAGTAGCACCAAATGCCAGAATAAATGCCGGCTTTATTATTTCGATTTGCCGCAATAGAAACGGCATACAAGCCGCTACCTCATCTTGCAAGGGGGCGCGATTGCTCGGTGGTCGGCATTTGCAAATATTCGCAATATAGACATCTTCTCTTTTCAAATCAATTGATTCGATAATTTTCGTTAACAATTTGCCGGCACGTCCGACAAACGGTTCGCCTTGTTCGTCCTCATCTTTGCCCGGTGCCTCGCCGATTACCATAATATCTGCATTCGGCGCACCCGTGCCGAAAACTAAATTTGTGCGTGTCTTTCCGAGACTGCATTGCTGACAAGAATGTATCCTATCATATAAAACGTCAAGGCTTTTTGCTGATTGCCAATTAGTATCAAGCAATTCGATTGTGCTTTCCGGCTTTTCTTCTTTGTGCTTTTTGGTACTTTTGTTATTAGTCTTCACTGTCCCTCCGTTTTCTATCTCGGCTTGAACCGCCTCGTTCTGCGAATCATCAACGTAAACGTCGGCATTAAAATTTTCGATAAAAAGAGTATCGCCCAAAAATCTCTGATTTTCGAAATAATCTATGATTTGCTTTTGGAGTGATGTATCCATTATCGCTGTTTCCATTTACTTTACAATTACAATACAAAAATAAGACTAAGCAAACTCCGAAACAATTAATTATTTCAAATTCCGCTTAATAATATAGACGCTATCACGTCCAAACGGTTTAATATAAAAAAGTAATAAATGAAAAAAATGTTAGATTTAAATAAAAAATTCGATTTGGAAAATACTTCCCGCATAAAAAAATTTCTGTTAATCATTGCAGGATATATGTTTGTGGTGCTGGGTGTTATCGGTATTATACTACCGATTATGCCTTCAACTATCTTTTTTATTTTGGCGGCGGCATCATTTCTTCGCAGTTCCGAAAAAAATTACGAACGATTGATTAACAATCGTTATATCGGGAAATACATAAAAGACTACATTGAGCAACAAGGAATGACCAAAAATTCAAAAATCATTTCAATCTCATTTCTTTGGCTTTCTCTTCTTGTTTCGATTTTTGTTTTTGCAAAATTTCTTTGGCTTAAAATTCTTTTGGCTATAATTGGAATAGGGGTTAGCATACATATCGGCAGATTAAATACATTGAAGGAAGAAACAGTTGCAAAAGACAAAAAAGCAAGAAATAAAATCGGATTAAGCAAAATAAAAAGTTAAGCGATTATGCTTTGTTTTTGTCTGCCTTACTTTCTTCATTTATTTCCGTATCCTGATGTGTAGGCGGCTCGGTCTTTTCGATATCCGGCGGTGGAATAGGCTTGAAATCACTGCGTTGCGGCAAATCGTCATCTAAATCCAATGTTTTATTTACTTCGCCTTGAATTTCGTTCAACTGATTTTTGAACTGTGCCTGTGCCTGCTTTACTTTACGCATACCTTTGGTAATAGTCTTGGTAAACTCAGGTAGTTTCTCAGGACCAAATAGCAGGAGAATAGCCAGAATAATAAGAATTAATTCGCCACCGCCAACGTCAAACATAATAGAAACTTAATATTAATTGTTACTATTATTCTTTTCGTTCAATTTTTCGTTTTCTTCATCGCTGTCTGCACTTGCCGCTTTCTTGAACTCCTTAATGCCCGAGCCTAAACCTTTCATCAGTTCCGGAATTTTGCGTGAACCAAAGAGGAGTAAAATACCGAGTGCAATTATTACAATTTCCGGTGTACCTAATCCGAACATAAAACCTCCGTCAAAATTTATTTATTATGAACCAAATATTCCGCTAATGATTTGAAAATCAGAAGCCCGTCATTGCTGCCGAGTAGTTCGTCGCTATATCGCTCGGGGTGTGGCATCATACCGAGTACGTTTCCTGTCTTGTTGATTATACCCGCTATATTATTGATAGAACCGTTTGGATTTGCTTCAGGGACTACATCGCCATTTTCGTTTGAATATTTGAAGACAATCCTATTTTCGTTTTCAAGTTCATCTATTATTTTTTGCTCCGCAAAATAATTACCTTCGCCATGAGCAATCGGCAAACGCAATACGGCACTCTCATTAATTGCTGACGTAAACGGAGTAGTATTATTAACAAGTTTCAGGTGAACATCTTTGCAAATGAAGGAAAGATTTTTATTGCGGAGCAAGGCGCCCGGAAGCAAGCCCGTTTCTGTCAATACCTGAAAACCGTTACATATACCAATAACATATCCGCCACGAGCGGCAAATTTCTTTACTTCGTTCATTAGAGGCGAAAACTGCGCAATGGCTCCACAACGCAAATAGTCGCCGTAGGAAAAACCGCCGGGCAAAATAACACAATCGGTATCCTTAGGTATCTCGGTATCCTTGTGCCAGAGAAAAGCGGCATCTTCGCCGAGATTTTTTTTGACTGCATGATAAGCATCATGGTCGCAGTTAGAGCCGGGAAAAACAACAACGGCAAATTTCATATTATTTTACACCAATTAATATTCATTATTCAATAGTTATTTCAAAATCCTCGATAATAGGGTTAGCTATTAGCTTTTTGCAAGCATCATTCAGCAGTTCTTTCGCTTTCTCCAACGATTCGGCTTCAATATCCAGTTCGACAAGTTTTCCTATTCTCACATTGTCAATCATCGGGAAATCAATAGAATGCAAAGCATGCTGAACTGTCTTGCCCTGCACATCAAGAATATTTTTTCTCAATGTTATATTAATTGTAGAATGATATTTCTTCATTTTATACCTTAAAATAAATTAAGTTTTTTTATTAATCAAATTCATCTTCTTCTATTGGCATCGTGTATCTTTCCTTGAAAAATACATAGAAATACGATACAACGCTACCTACAACGTAAAACAGCATAAACGGGAAAATAAACATTCCCTTTGTTGCGATACAAGCAATTACGCCAATAACAAAAATAGTAAAAATAATCGGTTTTTCTTTTATTGATTTCGGTGTAGGACGTGGCATATTCAAAAATTTTACTCGGGAAATCATCACCATAGACGTCCCTAATGTGATTGTAAATAGCAAAATGTCCGAATATTCCGCTGGAACAATCCCGGGTAAGTGATAAAATATTACATAAGAAATAATCAAAAATGCGCCGGAGGGTATTGGCAAACCAATAAAATACTGCTTATCGTCGAAACTTGTAAGTTGGGCGTTGAACCGTGCAAGTCTTGAAATGCCTGCAAGTGCAGGGAATGCGGCAAGCAGAACTCCCAATTCGTTGAACTGATAGAAATACACTTGGTACAGCATAAACGCAGGTACAATACCGAATGAAACGGCATCGCAGAGCGAGTCAAGTTCCATTCCGAATTCACTCGTGGCATTTAAGAAACGAGCAACAACGCCGTCCAACATATCGAAGATACCGGCAATTAATATGAATAGAGCCGCCCTCTTGATTTCCCCGTGTGAAATATAAACAATAGCCGTAAAACCCATAAAAAGATTTACGAGCGTAAAAAGATTTGGCACTATTGAACGGGTTAATCTCATCAAATTCCTATTCGCAACAAAAACAAAGTTAATAAAAATTAACTTATTATCAGTGTTTTTTTAATTTTGCCAAAATCGTCTCTGCGGCACTGACCTTATCGCCGTTCTTTATTAATATTTCCGTTTCCGGCGGAACAATCACATCCATACGCGAACCGAATTTCATCATTCCGAATCGTTGTCCGATTTTCACACTATCCCCTTGCTTAATATCCCAAACGAGACGGCGGGCAACAATACCTACAATCTGCTTGAAGAGAATTTTTGCATATTTAGAGCGAACACCAATATATGTTTGTTCGTTCAGTTCGGACGATTTGGGGTGATAAGCAACCAGATACTTGCCCGGATTGTATTTAAAATATTCCACCACACCCGAAATAGGAATACGATTGACGTGTACATCAAGAGGTGATAGGAAAATACTAATTTGCACCGCATCGCACTTCATATATTTTTCTTCATATATATTTTTAATCTGTACAACAGTTCCATCTGCCGGTGAAACAATGAGCGATTCGTCATTTAAAGCTTCGGCAGGGACAGTGCGGTCGGGGTCGCGAAAAAACCAGAAAGTAAAGGCGGCAAGCAACACACCGGCGATAATCAGCGGAACTTGAATCCAAGTTTTTGAAATAAAAAATGAAATGCCGATAAGAACGACACTGATTGTCAGCATTACTATTATATTGTCTGTACCGTATTTTGTGAACATTTTGTTAATAACTTCGTTTAATAAAAGAAAATTCAATTTGTATTTTGTTGAATTAATTGAGTATAAAATTAATAAATTTAATCATAATAAACAGGCTAAATAAATGAAATTCAAAGTTTCTCTAACAGAATTGAATAAGGCGCTTGAAAAAACATCGCCGGCGTTGCCGAAAAAATCAACTCTGCCGATACTTGAGCATTTTAATTTCCGGCTCAAAGGGGACGAATTGAGAATTATCGCAACAGACCAAGACCTAACTATAATGACCTTTTTGAAGGTTGATAACATTGAGGACGGACAAATACTTGTCCCGGGTAAACGCATTTCCGACATTGTAAAAGCACTTGCAGACACCGGTGATGTGGAAATTGCCACTACCGAAAAATTAGACATTAAGATTAAGACCTCTGCCGGTAAATATTCGATGAAAGGTATTGCACCGGAAGAATATCTCGTTCTGCCCGAATTGTTTGAATCGGCTAAACCGGATATTGAGAATATTAAAAATATATCTGTCGTTGACCAGACAAAAAATCCTACGGCTCTCTTCAAACAAGACGAAATGATTCGCCTTGCAGAGAAAACGGCTTATGCCGTTGGCACCGATGAGTACCGCCCCGCTATGACGGGCGTACTGCTCCAATTCGGCGGCGACTTTGTTAATTCCGTTGCTACGGACAGCTATCGCTTGGTGCGGACAATTTCCAAGCCGAGTTTCGGGGTCTATCCAAATGATTTGGATATTATTATCCCTGCACGCACTGTCGAGCAATTGAAAAAAGTTGATGACGATGTGGCTGTTTCTTTCATTAAGACAGAAACAAATATCACTCATATTCGCTTTGATATTGGCGAAATGGTTATCATTTCCAGACTTATTGACGAGAAATTCCCGCCTTACGAATCTGTGTTACCAAAGAATAACGAATTAATTGCAATAGTACCTAAGCATCAGCTTCTGCAAGCAATTCGCAGAACTGCTATTTTCACAAATAAAATATCCAACCTAATTAAATTGCAATTTGAAAACAATTTACTTACTTTGATAGGCGAAGATGAAGACACTGCATCGGAAGCCAGTGAACAGGTCAATTGTGAATATTCGGGCGAAGCAATTAAAATCGGGTTCAATTATAAATTCCTTGCCGAGGCAGTCGCCAATGTTAATGATAGTGATGGCAATGAGGATACAATGGTAAAAATCACATTCTCGGAACCTACAAGACCGGCATTGATTACACCTTCACCCGATTCGGAAGATTTATTGATGTTGCTTATGCCACTTCGTATTTAACGGGAATATTTCCCATAGTTTTTTAAATTGGCGGTTCGATTGTAATGACATATCGAACTGCCTTTTTTTTCCGACTGCAAAAAGTATTATCTTGTATTAATGAAGATTAAAAAAATATATATTTCTAACTTGCGGAACCATAGAACGACCGAAATTGAGTTTTCGGACGGATTGAATATTTTTTACGGATTGAACGGCTCGGGCAAAACTACGATACTCGAAGCAATATCAATATCCGCTTTCTCTAAAAGTTTTCTGCCTACGCAGGATAGTTCGTTAATCAGATATAATGAAGAAACATACATTGTCAATACAAAAGCAAGTAATGACTACGGCATTCCGTATAATGTCAATATTAAATACGATAGAAAAAATAAGAAAGAAATTAACTCCAACACCGGCGACAGACTATTGCCCAAAGAAATTATCGGTGAAATACCCTGCATTATTCTATCCCCCGATTATAAATCAATCAGTTTTGGTGGTCCGAGCGATAGACGGGACTTTGTGGATAAATTACTCTCGCAGTCCGGTCGCAAATACCTTGATGAGTTAATAAAATACAGAAAAGCCCTGAGACAGCGCAATCACCAATTGCAACAGGCAAAGATTAGCGGCAAATATGACGAGGCACTTCTTGCTACATGGACAGATATGTTAATAGCGGCAGGTGCGGAAATTGTAATGAGGCGTATTGAATTTATACATAACTTTATTCCATATTTTCAGGAAATATACGAATACGTCTCGAATGGGAAAGAGCAAGTTTCTCTTGAATATTTGCCGAATGGTATTGCTCGCAACAGCAATTTGCAGGAACTTAGTAAAGCAGACATTGAGAATAGTTTCAGCCGCTTTGTATCCGAAATTGAATATGACGAAAAACGCAGAGGCATAACGCTTTTTGGTCCGCAACGTGATGACCTCCGTATTAAAATCAATGGAGCAACTGCAAAAGATGTTGCTTCGCAGGGTCAGCATAAGTCATTATTAATCAGCATCAAATTTGCTGAATTTAATTATCTGAAAAATTATAAAAACGAAACCCCGATAGCCTTACTTGACGATATTTTTTCGGAGCTTGATAAGGAGAGAAGCAATAAGGTGCTTTCACTTGTTGAACGCAACTCCGCACAGACATTTATTACGGTAACGGAAGTAGAGTTCTTGAAATCTCTAATACCGGACAACATTAATTATAAAATATTCCGTATCGTTGACGGTAGAGTTTCGGAAGAAGAATAAACATATTTACAATATTTTGTAACAAAAGCTAAAATCTTCCGTAAATATGAATAATTCAGAATAAATGAATGATTGGAAATGAAATATATTTTACTTTTAATATTTAGTTTGTCCGCTGTTCTGGCGCAGGAAAAAAGTCTTGTTACACACGTCTATACACTTGACGAATGCCTGAAAATCGCTAATAGCAACAATCCCGACATCAAACTGTCCGTAGCACGTTTGGCTCCGGCAGGTGCTGATATTACGAATGCTTATGGTGAATTTTTGCCGTCAATAGCGGTAAATATGAATTATAAACGAACATTCAAATCGCAAATCGGCACAAGCGGAAATCCTGATTCACCGATAATTCCTAACGAATATACAACAATCAGACCAAACTATTATTCAATCAATGCAGGCTTTCAATATACTATTTTCAATGGATTTAGGCGTTCCAACAATTTCAGCAGGGCGCAACTTAATTATAATAGTATCTACCAAAATTCTATGTTTACACGCGAACGAATAGAAATGGAAATCTATCGCTCTTATGTACAAACAGTTCTCAATAAACAGGTATTAAAAATAAGGCGAGAGAACTATGAACTCGGCAAGAAAGAGCTTGAGCGTGTAAAAGCAAGGTATGAAGCCGGACTAACTTCCGTAAATTATGTCTATTCACAAGAGGCAGACCTTGGAAATAGGGAATTGGAAGTAGTGCAGGCTGAGAACCAATTGAAAATTGCCAAAACAAACTTGTTGATTTTAATGGGGTTGAATCCCGAAATGCAAGTTGATTTTTCCGAACAAAGCTTGCCGAATAATATTAATCCGACAGAAATAAAAGAATTTAAACGAAAATATGGGGCGTTTGATAATGCCGTTAGGGTAGCTCTAAAAAATAGGGGAGATGCACAGGCAATTCAAACATCAATCAAAGCGGCTGAGCAACAAATTAAAATTTCCGAAAGTTCGTATTGGCCCACACTCAGTGCATCGGGCGGTTGGAATTGGTCGAACTATTATATCAAGGATTTTACTAAACTCGGTCATTCATCTGTTGGATTAAATCTATCAATACCGATATTCGAGAATTTTAGAACGAATTTGAATATTGAGAATTCAAAATTGCAACTCTATACTCGTAAAATTGATTTATATAATATTGAGCAAGGTATTCGGCGAAATCTTAGAACCGCTATGCTTAATCTGCAAGCCGCCGAAAAAAAACTTGAAATCACAAACAGAGCATTAACATCTGCAGAAAAGAATTATGACTTTTCAAAAGAGCGATATAATGTCGGTTCGGCGAGCGTGTCCGATTTCTTTATTGCAAACAATTTACTTGTTACGACACAAATCAATAGAATCAATGCCATATATTCCTACTTCGTCGCTAATAAAGAAGTATTATTCGCACTGGGTTTATTGAGTAAACAAAATTAATAATTATCAGGAGGCTATTATGAAATGTGAAAAATGTGGAAATGATTATCCCTCGCAATACTATTTTGCAACCGAAACAATATGTAGGGAGTGCTTTGCAAAAATGTTGCCCGAAGAGCAAGAGAAATATAGAGATAATCTTCTCGAATTCTCAGTGGAAGATAAGTATGAGAAGAGGGCAGGGTTCGGTAGAAGATTTGCCGCTACGTTAATTGACGTGATTATTTATGCAATTATTAATTTGGGTATTCTTTGGTATATGGGATATTTCCAAGCGGCAAAGTTAATGGGTGAAGAAATTGAAGCCGCCGGTAATGATTTAGAGTTGATTAAAATTTCTGTAAATGATTTTATTTCATCGCAGACAAGCACACTCATTCTCGGGCAATTAGTTCCATTGCTTTATTATTCACTGGAACTATTTATTGCGGCTTCACTCGGTAAATTGATTATGGGCTTGCAAATTGCTAATGATGATGCCACACCGGCTGATATTGGCACTTTGATGACAAGGTATTTGGTTAAAAACCTTTCTGGCATCCTTGGGTTAATCGGTCTTATTGCCGGAATGAGTTTTTTACTCTTCAATATCTCTCCGCTCATTATTTTTATATTATTTATCGGATATTTCTTTATATTGGGGCAGAAAAGGCAGGGTTTGCACGATAAATTCTCGAAGACTGCCGTGTATATGAAAAAAGACATTAAAACGGAAGAATTAAACATAGCATAAACGGTATTATTATGGCAAAGAAAAAATCAAAAAAACGACTTTACATTATCTTGACAATTGTTGCATTCGTCCTTGTTCTGGCTGTCCTATTCGGTATCTTCGGCAGAAAAGATGAACGAGTATTAGTAACAACTTCAAAAGTAACAAAAAGAACTATTGTTCAAAAAGTATCAGCCATCGGAAAAATCGACCCCGAGACAGAAGTAAAAATATCATCGGAAGCAAGCGGCGAGATTGTGTATCTCGGCGTCCAAGAGGGCGATACTGTAAAAATCGGGCAGGTATTAATTAGAATCAAACCCGATATTATTGAAACACAGCTTGAGCAATATAAGTCTGCCTCAAAAGCTTCAAAAGTGCAAATTGACGTTGCAAAAACCGAAAAGCAACGCACGGAAACCGAATTGAAGCGTATAAATGAACTATACGCAAAAGACTTTGCATCGAAACAAGAACTTGATAATGCAAAAGCCGCTTTCGAGAAATCCGTTGCCAATTATAATGCTTCATTAGCTAGATATAGTCAATCGCTTTCGGCTTTGAAACAAATACAAAGGAATGCAGAAAGAACCACAATCTATTCGCCTATTAACGGTGTGGTTACAAAACTCTCGGTCGAAAAAGGCGAAAAAGTCGTTGGAACCGCACAGTTCCAAGGAACGGAACTATTGCGTGTTGCCGACCTAAGCGTGATTAATGCACTGGTCGATGTGGACGAAAATGATATAGTACTTGTTAATGTCGGCGATACTGCACAAATTGAAATTGATGCACTGCAAGATATTTACTTCAAAGGTGTTGTTATCGAAATAGGGCATTCGGCGGAAATTAATCAATTGGGTTCTGCCGACCAAGTTGTGAATTTCAAAGTTAAAGTTCGATTGCTCGAAGAGGACAGCCGCCTTCGTCCGGGAATGAGTTGCAATGCCGAAATTATTACCGAAAAGAAAGAAAACGTTCTATCTGTCCCTCTTACGGCAGTTACTGTAAGGAGAAATATGAGCAATAAAAAAATGGACAACGAAAGAATACAAATCAAAAAAGATAAGAAATCGCAATTAAAAATCAAACATCCGCCTTCAATTGTTTATGTAAGAGATGGGAATAGGGTGAAATCACGTGAAGTCAAAACAGGAATCAGCGACGAAGGATTTATTGAAATCAAAAGCGGCTTGAAAGAAAATGAAGAAATAATCAGCGGCAATTATATGGCTGTCAGTAAACTTTTGAGAAACGGCTCACGAATTAGGACTAATTCAACCCGAAAATCAAAGATGAAAAAATGAGTGAATTAATAGATAATAATACAATCATCGAGATTGAGCATATTGCTAAAATCTATGAAATGGGTAGCGAAAAAGTATATGCCATCAGAGATATTTCGCTTACAATTAAGCGTAACGAATATGTGGCAATAATGGGACCATCGGGTTCCGGCAAATCAACACTGATGAATATGCTCGGCTGCCTTGATACACCCAGCTATGGTAAATATCATTTTAACAGAATGGACGTCAGCAATATGTCCGACAATGAATTGGCTACAATAAGAAATAAAGAAATCGGCTTTGTTTTCCAAACATTTAATCTTCTGCCACGTGCCACTGCATTGAAAAACGTGGAACTGCCTTTGGTTTACGGCGGTTTCTCCGGTTCTAAAAGAACCAGAATAGCCCGCAACACACTCGAAGAAGTCGGACTGGGCGATAGAGTTACACATAAACCGAATGAACTATCCGGTGGACAAAGGCAAAGAGTAGCAATTGCAAGAGCATTAGTTACAAAGCCGGCTATTATTTTGGCTGATGAACCAACCGGAAATCTTGATACTAAAACAGGTAACGAAATAATGAAACTTTTCGCAGAACTGTGGGAAAAAGGAAATACAATAATCATTGTTACACATGAGGAAGAAATTGCTCGGCATGCAAAACGCATCGTTAGACTTAGGGACGGATTGATTGAAAGCGACTTGTTAAATGAGAAGCAACTTGAATTATAATATATGACATTTGGCGAAATCATAGAAAGTTTTAGACTTGCCGGCGACTCGATGAAATCGAATAAGCTTCGTACTTTTCTTGCCGCCCTCGGTGTGGTTATCGGTATTTCTTTTGTTATTTTAACGGGGTGGATTATTTCCGGCTTGGATAATGCCCTTGCCGAAACATTCAACCTTATTGGTCAAGATATGATATATGTTGATAAATGGGACTGGGCAGGCAATCGCAATAGCTGGAAGGAAATAGAACATAGAAAAAATATTACTCTACGTGAAGCGGAGGAATTTTGCGAAAGAATGAAAAACGCAGAACTTACCGTCCCTATCACAAGAACATGGCAAACATCGGTTAAGGTTCGCGGCAATAAATATCAAGGAATAATTGCATTGGGTACTCGGCATCAATATTCGGAAACACCTTCGGGCGATGTAATCGAAGGGCGATTCTTTTCTATTTTTGAAGACAAAGTCAATGCCAATGTTGTTGTTTTAGGCTATAAAGTTGCACACCTGCTATTTCCAAACGGGAAAGTCCTCAATCAAACAATCCGCATTCGCGGGAAAAAATTCAAAGTTATTGGCATTGTCAAAAAGCAAAGTACAATGCTGATGGATTTTATTGATAATCAAATCTATCTTCCTATGGGTACATTTATGTCCACATTCGGAGGTAAGAGAACTCGTTCGGTATCCGTTGGCGTAAAAGTTGGTAATCTTGATAATATCAATGAAATCCGAACCGAAACTATCGGATTGATGAGGTTAATCAGGAATCTGAAACCCGAACAAAAAGATGATTTTTCTATAAATGAAACAAAGGCTTTTGAAGAGATGGTCGCTACAATGCGTAAATCCGTTTGGGGTATTGGTATGGGACTAACTATGCTCTCATTCATTGTTGGCATCATCGGTATAATGAATATTATGTTTGTATCCGTTGCCGAGCGGACAAAAGAAATCGGAATACGCAAAGCAATTGGCGCTAAAAAATCATCAATTCTTACACAGTTTATTGTCGAAGCCGCTTCATTATCATTTATCGGCGCAATTGCTTCGTTCATTATTTGTTCGATAATTATCTTTCTGGCGGCAACATTTCTGCCGAAAGCTTTTGAATCATTAACATTTTTATCGCCCGTTATGCCATTACAATTTTTAATTATCGGAGCAAGTGTATCTATATTTGTCGGTATTCTTGCCGGACTTATCCCTGCATTTCGTGCCGCAAGTCTCGACCCGATTGAAGCATTGAGGTATGAATAATGAATATCACTGAGAGCATTATACTGGCTATTGACTCAATAAGAGTAAATAAATTAAGGGCATTCCTAACATTGCTCAGTGTGGCGATTGGTGTTTTTGCGATTATCGGAACAGGTACTCTTACATCTTCCTTAGAAGGTACAATGACAAAGGAACTTGAGAAAATAGGCGAAACAACATTCTGGATTAAGAAAATGCCTAATATTGTTACAGGAAACGATTGGAGAAAATACAGCAAAAGAAAACCGATTACATACTCTCAGGTAAAGGCATTCAAACGCAAAATGTCAATAACCGACCAAATTAGCGCTTTTGGAGTTTCGCAAGGTAAAACAATCAAATACGGTAACGAATCAACTAATCCCGATGTTACTCTTTTCGGAACGGACGAAATGTATTTTCCTATTAATGCCGTTAATGTTGTCAATGGCAGACCGATTATGAAACAGGATATAGCACTGCACAGAAGCGTAGCTGTTATCGGAAATGATGTTGCTATAAAATTATTTACTAATGAAGCACCGCTAAATAAGAAAATCACAATCGGCAATCATTCTTACACGGTGATTGGTGTGCTTGAAGAGAAAGGCGGAGTTCTCGGACAAAATAAAGACAACCAAGTGATGCTTCCGATTACAAATTTTTTAAATTATTATGCCAACCATTGGGAGCAATCATTAACAATATCGGTCAAAGCACCAAGCCGCAAACTCATTGATGCTACTATTGATGAAACAATTGGCACGTTGCGAATATTAAGGAAGTGCAAACCTTGGGAAGAGAATAATTTTGAATTATATACAAATGAAGCAATTAGCGAGATGTTCGGTGGTTTTATATCATTTTTATCAGCCATCGGTTGGATAACGGGTGGGTTCGCACTAATTGCCGCAGGTGTTGGCATTATGAATATTATGCTTGTCTCGGTCAAGGAGCGAACACGTGAAATAGGAATAAGAAAAGCCATCGGCGCCCGCAAGTCTTGGATTATGCTCCAATTCATTGTCGAGACAATTACACTCGTTCAGATAGGCGGTATTGTTGGAATTATGCTCGGAATTGCAGGTGCCTCCTTGCTTGGTGTTTTCATAGGGATTACTCCCGTTTTCCCCATATATTGGATAATTGCAAGTGTAGTAATTTGCGGGATAATGGGTGTCGCATTTGGTTCCTATCCCGCATGGAAAGCCGCAAATCTAAACCCCATAGATGCCTTGCATTATGAATAAATAATTGTACATCTTTCTATGATTGGAATG
>Ga0256846_1000599_pt1 | contig 13937 bp, 11 predicted proteins | sample TevniametaG_FD_189098 | JGI IMG/M metagenome (GOLD analysis project Ga0256846, IMG submission 189098) | Tube worm associated microbial communities from hydrothermal vent at the East Pacific Rise, Pacific Ocean - Tevnia | ecosystem: Host-associated > Annelida > Integument > Unclassified ...
GCCGACTTCATCGGCCAGCTTAGCACTGGCCAGATCTTTGTCAACCACCGCGTCAACGCCATTGAAGCGCCGCCCTTTCCGGATGACGGGAATTCCGCCCCCGCCGCAGCAGATCACAATAAAATCCAAATCGATCAGCGTCTTGATTTCCCGTTTTTCGATAATCGTTACCGGTTTGGGGGAAGCCACCACCCGGCGATACCCCCGGGCCGTTTTGGCGGTGGGATACGACAGCGTGCGCGACGTTTTCCCATCAAAGGCCGGACCGATCGGCTTGGTCGGGCGCGCAAAGGCCGGATCGTTTTCGTCGACGACCACATAGGTAATCAGGCTGACCAGCGGCCGATACGCAACGCCGATATCCATGAGCGCCTCGTCCAGGCTCGACTCGATCATATAACCGATCTGCCCTTCGGTCTGGGCCACAAGAATTTCAAGGGGCAGCCGCGGACTCTGCCGGCAGCACTCCTGCTGCAAAAGCAGGTCGCCCACCTGCGGGCCATTGCCGTGGGTAATGATCAGCCGGTAGTCCATGGACAGACGGGCCAGCTGGGCCGCGGGCAGGCTCAGATTGTCAAACTGCTCGGCAATCGTGCCCGTCTGGCCCTTCCGGATCAATGCATTACCGCCCAGAGCCACGAGCAGGATCGGTTTTTTCGCAGCACCTGCCGTCATTGCCCTATCCTTTCAGTTTGTCGCGCAATACGGTTTCCAGCCGGGGATCGCCGTGGTCTTTGTACGCGTACCGGATCCGCTGAACCGGTTTTTTAATCGTCATCAACCGGGACAGGTCAATCGGCGTGGCGGCGAGAACCAGATCGCAATCGGTCCGGTTGATGGTCTCTTCCAGATCACGAATCTGCTCCGGGCTGTATCCCATGGCCGGAAGCACGGCCCCGGTCTCCGGATATTTCTCAAATGTATCGACCAGCGTTCCCGCCAGATATGGCCGCGGATCGACGATTTCGGCCGCATCAAAGCGCCGGGCGGCAATGACACCGGCGCCGTACTTCATTTCGCCATGGGTCACCGTCGGGCCATCCTCGATGACCAGCACCCGCCGGCCCCCGATCGCCGCCGGGGACGGAACAAGGATTTCCGATTCGGCCAGAACGATGGCGGCCCCGGGATTGTGGCGCGCCACCGTTTTTTTGAGCTGCGCCACGTTTTCGGCCGGCGCGCTGTCCACCTTGTTGATCAGGGCGATATCGGCCAGCAGCATATTGGTTTCGCCGGGAAAATACGTGGTTTCATGGCCGACCCGGTGCGGATCGAAAATAACAATATGGACATCGGGGCGAAAAAAGGGCGTATCATTGTTGCCTCCGTCCCAGACAATGACGTCGGCTTCTCCTTCGGCCCGGCGCAGAATTTTCTCATAATCGACGCCGGCATAAATCACGGCGCCCGCATCGATCACCGGTTCGTATTCTTCCCGCTCCTCGATGGTGCAGTCATATGTGTCCAGATCCGCATAGCCGGCAAACCGCTGGACGGCCTGCCGGGTCAGGTCCCCGTAGGGCATGGGGTGACGCACGGAAACCACTTTCTTACCCATTTTTTTCAGTATCTTAACCACTTCCCGGCTGGTCTGGGATTTACCGCATCCCGTGCGGACGGCACAGACCGAAACGATCTGTTTATCAGATTTGAGCATGGTATATGATGCGCCGATGAGCATGAAATCCGCGCCGGCCGCCGTAACGATCGACGCTTTGTGCATGACTTCCACATGGGGCACATCGGAATATGAAAACGCCACCAGATCAATTTTATCCGCGTGGATCATGTCGGCCAGATCGGCATCGGAACGGATGGGAATCCCGTCCGGATACAGCCGGCCGGCCAGGCCGGACGGATATACCCGCCCCTCGATATCGGGAATCTGGGTGGCGGTGAAGGCGATCACCCGGTACCGTTCGTTATCCCTGAAATAGACGTTGAAGTTATGGAAATCCCGGCCTGCGGCGCCCATGATAATGACCTTTTCCATTGTAATACCCTCCTGTATACGTTTCTTTGATTAAGATATGTCCGTGCTTCTGTTTATCAAGCGGCTATCAGGCCAATTCCCGGAACACGGCGGCGATCCGTTCCAGAGCCCAGTCGACGGTTTCCCGACTGATGATCAGCGGCGGCGCGAACCGCAGGGTATGGGTATGGGTTTCCTTGCACAGCAACCGCTTCTGCATCAGCTTTTCACAATACCGCCGGGCACCGCCGGCGGCCGGGTCAAGCTCCAGGCCGATCAGCAGCCCCCGGCCCCGTATTTCTTTGACGGCCGAACTGCCAATCTGACGCAATCCCTCCATGAAACGGGCCCCCATTTCGGCCGCATTCTCAATCATTCCCTCCTCCACCAAAACCTTCAGCGCCATGCGGCTGACCGCGCAGGCCAGTGGATTACCGCCGAAGGTGCTGCCATGTTCGCCCGGTTTCAAGATCCCGAGGACTTCCCGATTGGACAAAACCGCCGACACCGGGTAAAAACCGCCGGACAGGGCCTTGCCGATCAAGGTCAGGTCTGCTTCGATGCCGTCGTGGGCTTCGGCCAGCAGATGCCCCGTGCGCCCCAGCCCGGTCTGGATCTCGTCCAGAATCAGAACCACCCGATGCGCATCGCAGATCCGTCGTACCGCCCGCAAATAGCCTGCTGGCGGAATAATCACACCAGCCTCCCCCTGGATCGGCTCCACCAGGAAACCGACGGTATTCGGCGTGATCGCCTGTTCAAGGGCATCGGCATCGCCAAAGGGAATGACCCTGAACCCCGGCGTAAACGGACCGAAACCCCGGCGGGAATTGTCATCAGTACTGAAACCGACAACGGTAATTGTCCGGCCATGAAAATTGTTGCGACAGACGATGATCTCGGCCGCATCCGCGGCCACCCCTTTTTCAACATATCCCCACTTGCGCACCGCCTTGATCGCCGTTTCCACGGCTTCGGCGCCGCTGTTCATGGGCAGGACCTTGTGAGAATGGGTCAGGCCGCACAGTTCTTGGTAAAACGGGCCCAGCTGATCGTTTCGAAACGCCCGGGAAGTCAGGGTCAGGTTCCGGGCCTGATCGATCAAAACCTGCAGAATCCGGGGATGGCAATGGCCCTGGTTCACCGCCGAATACGCCGACAGGCAGTCAAGATACCGGTTCCCGTCCACATCCCAGACCCAGACGCCCGCCCCCCGCCGTAGAACCACATCGAGGGGGTGGTAGTTGTGCGCGCCAAAAGTTTCTTCCAGCTGTATATATTGCGGAACATCCACGGTATACGCCTCCTGTCCGGAAAAGGATTGACTTTTTATTCATCTATTTATATATTCATCATATGATTTGATCATAAGTGACACGGCCGATCCTGTCAAGGGCATTTTTCCCCTGACCTTCATGGCACCCGTCGGCCCCGTGAAGCTGCCAATGATCCGGTTTCGATAGGACTTGACCCCCCGGCACGGAAAAAGGTAGTTTGTTTCCGAAAAGAACGCTGATTACCCGGTCCAGGTCGCCCCAGAAAATCATCAACCGGCAGGAGACACATGCCCAGCCCCCTGTTTCACCGCAAATTATACGAATACCTGGTTGAAGCCATCGGCCGGCAGATCGTTTCCGGCCGGTTTAACCCGGGCGATACCCTCCCCAACGAAACGGCCCTGTGCCAGACCTACGATGTCAGCCGGGGGGTGCTGCGGGAAGCCACCAAGGTACTGACCCAAAAAGGGCTGATCCACACCCGTCCCAAAATCGGCACCCAGATCCGAATGCGCGAGGACTGGAACCTCTTTGATGCGGATATCCTGCGCTGGACCCTGGAGGCGGGAAACAAAAAAGAATCGGATAACAAACAGCTCTTTCTCAAGAAGGTTACCGAAGTGCGGCGGCTGATCGAATCCGAAGCCTGCCGCTTGGCCGCCCGCCGGGCCACTGATGCCGAGATCGCGGAGATCCGGTCCCGCTTTGATGCCATGGCCGCCACCCTCGACGACCCGAAAAAATACGATTATAACGATTACCTTGAAAAGGACATGGCCTTCCACACCGCCATCCTCGATGCCTGTCACAATGAACTGCTTGCCCAGATTGGCCATACCATGCGCAAAGCCGTCCAGCTCGCGCGCAAGGCAGATATTCACGACATCGCCATCCAGCAGGCGTCTCTTCCCCTGCACCGGGCGATTTTTGATGCCATCCTGGCCCATGCGCCGGGTGCAGCGTACCAGGCCTCGGGGGCCATGTTTGACAAGATAAACGCCAGCCTTCCCTCACCTGCCGATACCGGACATCAGAAATAAAACCGGCCAATTATCGTTTGCCGTCCGGCGCTGTTTCTGGTATATGAATGAGCGATGCAATCGAATGCGGCCGCAAAGGAAAATGCCCATTGAATCTTATTCGTGACTGGTTTCGACGACACTTTTCGGATCCACAGGTCCTGATTTTATTTTTTATCCTGCTGGGCGGCACCATCATCATTCTGACCCTGGGCCGAATCATGATGCCGGTACTGGCCAGCGTAGTGATTGCCTATCTCCTCGAAGGGCTGGTGAAATTTTTTCAACGCCACCGCACGCCCCGGCTGGCGGCGGTGCTCATTGTCTTTTTTACTTTCATTGCCTTTCTGGTTTTTCTGTTATTCTGGCTGCTGCCCAAACTGTCACTTCAGGTGGGCCAGGTGGCCGGTGAACTGCCGGCAATGGTTGGCCGGGGGCAGCAGCAGCTGATGCATCTGCCGGAGAAATATCCTGATTTTATCTCTCCGGAACAGGTTCTGGCCGTGGTGCACTTTCTGCAGATGGAACTGGGGCGCATGGGGCAGCGGCTGCTCGGATTATCGGTTGCGTCGGTTCGCGGGCTGGTCACCTTTCTTGTCTACCTCGTCCTGCTGCCGCTCCTCGTTTTCTTTTTTTTAAAGGACAAGGACCTGATTCTGCAATGGATTGGCCGTTTTTTGCCGGACAACCGGGCGCTCTCCGACCGCGTCTGGCGCAATGTTGACCGCCAGATCGGAAACTATATCCGGGGAAAATTCTGGGAAATCCTCATTATCTGGGCGGTTTCCTATCTGGTTTTTCTCTTTCTGGATCTGCGCTACGCCATGCTGGTGGGGCTGCTGGTGGGATTATCCGTTCTGGTGCCGTATATCGGCGTCACGGTCACCACGCTGCCGGTGGCCATGATGGGCTTTTTCCAATGGGGGTTTTCCTCGCAATCGGCCACGCTCATTATTGCATACGGGGTAATTCAACTTCTCGACGGCAATCTGCTGGCGCCCCTGCTGCTCTCGGAAGTGGTCAACCTGCACCCCGTGGCCATTATCACGGCCGTGCTGATATTCGGGGGGATCTGGGGGTTCTGGGGCGTCTTTTTTGCCATCCCGCTGGCCACGCTGGTTGAAACCGTGCTGTCGTCCTGGCCCAGCATAAACACGAAAGCTGATTCGGGCACCACCATCACTGACTAACCGAAGAACAGGTAAACTCATGGTGTTTTCAACCGAATCCTGATACTGAATGGGATCAATCCAAATGACTCGCCCTGACAGGCACCGGCACCGCGCCCGTTAGAACAAAGGAGGAGAGAGAATGATGCTCGCACACAAAAGAATAAGCAGCCAGCTTTTGGTCATCGTATTGCTGGCCATTGCCTCACTGAGTTTCGGCGCATCAGATATGACCCGCCAGGGGGTTGCTTTTTTAAAGGCACAGCGCTTTGGCGAAGCGATTAAGGTTTTATCCAAAGCCATTAAAAATGACGCCAAAGATGCCGAGGCATTCCACTATCGGGGAATCGCCCAGTATTACCAGGGGCACCTCGAGAAGGCCATGACCGATTATACCCATGCGATCGCCATCAAACCAGATTTGCCGGGCGTATACACCAGCCTGGGCGTGGCCCAGTTTCGCGCCGGGGATTATCTGCAGGCTGAAAAAAACCTGAAAACCGCCCTGTCCAGAAACCCGAAAGATGCCGACGCGCTGAATCAGCTGGCATGGATGCTGGCTGTCTGCCCGGATAAAAAATACCGCAACGGGAAAAAATCCCTGGGCCTCTCCCGCCGGGTCATCAACCTGAAAACCACCCCCAACTTTCTCGATACCCTGGCGGCCGCCTATGCGGAAACCGGCAGCTATGACGATGCTGTCCGGGTACAGCGCAAGGTCATTGCGCTCTTGTCCCAGGAAGAACGGCTTAACAACATTGAAATCTACCTCGACCGCCTGAAAAAATACGAAGCCCACCGGCCCTGGCGGGAAGTCAGGCTTAAATCCGGCCCCGTCCAAATCAAAAAAACCGCCCCGGCGGCGGTGGTTAAAACCAGAAAACCACTGATAAAGACACCCAAGAAAACAGCGGCCGTAAAACCAGTTCCCACGCCGACCATTATGCCGCATAAAAAAGTCCCGCCGGCCACTGTTAAAGCCCGGGCCCTTTCCACCGGCGTTTTCCCCTATACAGTCTTTCTCGCCGCTTATCACGACCAGAAGCTTTCAGCCCGGAAAGTCCGCGGCCTTCAGAAAAACGGCGACCCGGTCTTTATTTCGCACGCCTATTTCAAACAATCCGGCCACTGGTATCAGATTTATTATGGCTGGTTTAAAAACAAAACCGCCGCAGGACGGGCCGCACAAAAACTGCTCCGGCGCAAATTCAAAAAAGCGATTGTTGTTAAAAAACCGTATGCGGTTGAAGCCGGGACCACGACTTCCCGATCAGCCGCAGCGAAGATGGCGGCCCGTCTGTCGGCATTGAACTACCCCGCCTACCAGGTACCGGACCACCATGATCCCGGACAGATCCGGGTATTGATTGGCGCCTATTCCACGCGGACGGTCCCGGACAGGCTCCTGGCCGTTTTGCGCAAAGCCGGCTTTGCGCCGCGGGCCGTGCGACGGTAGATATCGATCCGTAGAAAAAATGGGCCTTCACAGGCCATCTCCACCTGGATCGTAAAAAAACCTTCGTCGGATCAGAGCATATCCGCGGAAAAAGACCGACCGGAGTCAAGCAGCGCTGCCACATCCATGAGATGATCGATGTGGGCCGCGGCGCGCAGTGACCGGTTGCGGTACGCCACCAGCGGCATCCCCGCGGCCCGGGCCGCCTGCTCATCCAGACTGGAATCGCCGATATAGATCGCCTCATCCGGTTTGATATTAAAATGGTCGACAACTTTAAGAAGAGGATCCGGATGGGGCTTGGGGCGGGGCACGTCCAGGGCGCTGACCACGAGTTCAAACGCGCCTTCCAGGCCGTGGACCATCAGCACCTGGCCGATGGTATCGCTCCGGTTGGTCGCAACGGCAACCGGGTACCGAGGCCGTATTTTCGCCAGCAACGGTTTCAGATCCGGTTCGATCTCCATCAATTGATAGAACGGCGCATACCCCATTGCATCCCGATAGGCCGTCGCCGCCTGGATGGCGGCATCCTCTTTGAACAGGAAAGAAATGCTTTCCGCCACGGTGTGCATCTGGATAAATTCGAATTGCGCCGGAGTCATCTCCGGGCGGTCAAAGTGTGCCAATACCCGGTTGTAGTAAGCCGTGTTGGCTTTGACGGTATCAAACATCACGCCATCACAATCAAAGATCACTGCCCGAATCACGAATGTTTCCTCCATATATCGGACATCACTGGGTCTTGGCCTCTTTCGATACCTTGATCGAAACACCACCGCCGTTCTCCCCGGTCGGCGCTGATTTGACCGCCGGCTTTTCAGTAGCCGGCGGCGTCCGGGGTTTATTTTCCATAATATTTCCGTAAACCCGAACTTCCAGCGTCGGCCGGATTTTATTATCGGTTTTCAGTACCACGGTTTCGAAATACCGACCGACTTTTTGATACGTATTCTCAACATCAAGCACATATTCCGGGCCATTTTCACCCATTTTTTCTTCCAGCGCGGTTTTGATGTGACCGCCCGGTTTCACCGTTGTCCCAATGATTTTAAACGGGTAGGCCTTCTCGGGGACAATCGTGACATTCTGTTTGATCACCGTCCCCAGAGCCCCATCCAGTCGAACCCGCGCAGGCCGCATAGTGACAAACTTGTTTACCTTTCCCTTGACCACCAGTTGCAGCCGGGGGTGTTCACTGTCATCGGTCTGCACGGTAATTCGTTTAATTATCTGATGCCCGCCATATCCCCGGGTCATGACTTTGGCCGTCAGCGTGCCCTCTCCACCGGGAGGGATTGACTTCGAATACGAAGCCGCCGTGCACCCTCACCCGGTACGCACTTTTAGAATCTTGAGTTCCCCCATACCCGTATTCCGGATTTTAAACACATGGGTCACTGTTTCGCCTTCGAGTACCGGCTTAAACTGAAAAATATGATCCACCGCCTCGGCATTTCCCGTTGCCTTGAGATGCCCGGCGGATGTATCCGAACTGACGCTCTGGCCGGCGGCCGACGTCTGGGGCGAATCCACCGCAATATTGTTCTGCCCGGCCAGGCAGGGCGGGCACGCCCACAGCACGACCATGCAGATGACAACCCCCGGTTTGAATCCAATTCTGCCTTTCATATCGATAAACTCCTTTCCCTCGTATACCTATTCCGTATTGGAAACAAGCTGACTGTCTATCGAAAAAGCCCCCGGATGTCAATATTTTCGAGCTATCGGCGCAATCTACATCATTAAATACGGATCCACATCAATGACCACGCGGACAGACCGGTCGTTAAAACGCAGCGATGGCACTGCGGCCAGCTGCCGGACAAAATCGTGCAGATCAGCGCTGCGCAGGCCCTTGATAAATATCTGCCAGCGGTACCGCCCGGAAATCTTCGCCAAGGGCGCCTCAATCGGCCCAAGCAGGGTGATGGACGCAAACCGCGACGCCCCGGCTTTAAGCGCCTGCCCGGCGGTACCGATCGCCCGGGCTTTATCCCGCGTTTTCATCCGGTCCCGCCCGGAAATCTTCAACTGCACCAGAAAAGCGAAGGGTGGATATCGCAAAGACTGGCGGAAGTGGATTTCCCGCTGATAAAATCGCGGGTAGTCCTGGTCACGGGCCGCCTGAATGGTAAAATGGCCGGGGTTATACGTTTGCAGAATCACCCGCCCGGGCGTATTTCCCCGACCGGTGCGGCCAGCCACCTGAGCGAGAAGCTGAAAGGTCCGTTCGCCGGAACGAAAATCAGGAAAATCAAGGGAGAGATCCGCACAGATAATCCCCACCAGCGTGATATTGGGAAAATCATGCCCTTTGGCCACCATCTGGGTGCCCACGAGAATATCGATTTTCCCGTCCTTGACCTGTTTCAGCATGCGCTGAATTGAACCCTTGCGGGCCGTGGTGTCCCGGTCCATCCGGGCCACGCTGGCATCGGGAAACAGCTTTCGGGCCAGCGCCTCAACCTTCTCCGTGCCGATTCCCAGCGCCCGGACCGATGCCGAGCCGCACACCGCGCATGTCATTGTCTCCGGGCGGGAAAAGCCGCAATAGTGGCAGCGGTACGCATGCTGGGACTGGTGCAGGGTAAGGGTTATGTCGCAATACCGGCAGCGCACCGGTTCACCGCAGGCCAGGCAGACCGAATGTCCGGCAAAGCCCCGGCGATTGAGAAAGAGGAGCACCTGATTTCCCTGGTCCAGGGTTTCCCGCATGGCCCGGTGCAGCGGTTCGGATATAATCCGCACCGAGCCCCGCATGCCTTTTGTCTGACGCAGATCAAAGACTGAAACCACCGGCATGGGCCGGTTTTCGACCCGCCGGGGCAGCGCCACCCGGCGGAATTTGCCATTTTCGGTATTGTAAAAAGTCTGTACCGCGGGCGTTGCCGATCCCAGCAGAGCCACCGCGCCGCTGATCTTTGCCCGGACAACGGCCAGATCCCGGGCATTGTACCTGAGCCCCGTCTCCTGTTTGAAGGCCGTATCATGTTCTTCGTCAACAATAATCAGCTCCGGGCGGGTCAGGGGGGCAAAAATGGCGGACCGCGCCCCGATCACGACAGGCGCCTGGCCGGCCACGATCCGCCGCCACTGATCAAATCGCTCTCCGGAAGAGAGGCTGCTGTGCAAAACCGCCACCTGTTCGCCAAACCGGGCCCGAAACCGGCGCTCGACCTGGGAAATAAGCGCAATTTCCGGCACGAGGACCAGCACCTGTCCGCCCTTTTCAAGAACCCGCCGCGCCAGGGACAGATAGATTTCCGTTTTTCCGCTGCCCGTGACGCCAGCCAGCAGAAACGTCTTGAATCCTTTTCCCAGGGCGCCGCCCACCTCTTTTAAAACCGCCTGCTGATCACCGGTTAAAGCTGGCGGGTGATCGGGCCTTACCGGTTCGCCAAAAGGATCCCGGTACACCGTCCGCTCGTAGATCTCCAGCGCCCCGGCCCGGGCCAGTCCCCTGACGACGGCAGCTGCCGTGGGAATAATTTTTTTAAGATCGGCCAGGGCCAGATCCCCCTGGTCCGCCAAAGCGGCGATAATCTTCTTTCGCGCCGCAGTCATCGGCGTCACGTCGGACGTCAGCAGGCGGGCCACCCGCTCGGTTTTCGACCGCGTTCCACCGGAAACGATTTCCTGTTGAAATGAGATCCATCCCGCGGCCTGCATTTTTTTGAACAATGCCGGCGATACCCGCTTTTGACCATGCGGCTGTTCCAGATGGCGGCGATGACAGGGGCCGGCCTTAAGACGTTCCAGAATCGATCGCATCGGCGCCGGTGTATCCGGCCGCTCAAGCGCCGTTTTTCCGGACGCGGTGAGCATCACCCGGGTCTGCTCGTAAAGGTTCAGACCGCCCGGCAGAGCGGTTTTGATCACCTCGCCCAGGGGATAGATATAATAATCGGCCATCCAGCGGAAAACGGGGATCAGGGTTTCGGGAAACAGCGGAACATCGTCCAGGATTTCCAGAACCGGTTTGATCTCGTCGTCACCGCTGTAATCGACTACCGCCAGAATATATCCGGTGACCCGCCGGGGACCAAACGGCACCAGCACCCGGCACCCGACAGATACCCGCCCGGCCCGCTCCCGGGGAATCCCATAGGTATATGTGGTGGGAACCGGCAGGGCGATGGCCACATCAATATAGGCTGAAAAAGATGTCATAAAGGTATGGGCTCAGATAATCGTTACAGAGGCGCACCCGGAAAAACGGGCATGAGAATCAGACGGCGTCTTCCCCGGCAGAATCTTTCGGATCGGCTTTCCGGATCAGAAACGACTCGATCCGGTTGCCCCGCATCGTTTTGACAACCGCTTCGAATCCGTCCAGCGGGATCACTTCCTTTTCCTCGGGAATCCGGCCGATCCGGTCCAGAATATATCCGGAAAAAGTGTCATATTCAGGGGAATCCGGGATATTGATCGGTATTTTTTCATTCACTTCGTCGATTTCCGATTTTCCCGGCACGAGCCACTCGTTGCTTTTTGTTTTTAAAATCTGCGGCTCTTCCCGGTCGGTTTCATCGCTGATCTCGCCCACGAGTTCTTCAATAACGTCTTCCAGAGAAATCAACCCGGCCACGCCGCCATGCTCGTCCACGACGATGGCCAGATGGCTCCGCCGCTTTTTAAACTGGGTGAGCAGCGAATCAAGCTTGATGTTTTCGGGAATAAAATAGGGATCCCGCATAACGTTGCGGATATCGATGTCATCCCGGCAGACCGCCTGAAGGCCGAAAAGATCCTTGATATTAATCACACCGATCACATGATCGATATCCCCATCGATGACCGGCACCCGGGTAAAACCCGACTGACTGATCGCCTTGAGATCCAACGGTTTATCCGCATCGACAACAAACATATCGGCCCGGGGCGTCATGATTTCCGACGCATGGGTGTCATCAAATTCAAAGATATTGTAGATCAGGTCCCGTTCTTCATGTTTGATTTCCCCCTCTTCCTCCACCACATCCACAAAAGTCATCAGCTCTTCTTCGGTCGCCGTTGGAATCGGTTTGATTTTACCGGTGAGGCGGGGAATAAAATTCAGAAAAATCAGTATCGGATAAAAAACAACGGACAGCCAGTAAATCGGATAAATCGTCAGGCGGCCGATCAGAACATTATTCCGGGTGGCAATGGATTTGGGGAAAACTTCGCCGAAAACCAGGATCAGCAGCGTCATCACCCCCGTTGCCAGGCTGACCGCATAGGCCGGGAAAACTTTCATGGTAACGGTTGTCGCCAGGGCGGCCGCTCCGATGTTAACAATGTTGTTTCCAATTAAAATGGTTGTCAGCAGACGGTGGGAATCGTTCTTCATGGTTTCAATCAGTCTGTCGGTCCGCCGGCCATCCTTGGCCAGGTGCCGGGCCTTGGTGTGGCTGATGGAAAACAGGGCCGTTTCAGCCGATGAGAAAAAACCGGAGAGCAGCAGCAATACAATCAATACAATTGATTCGCTTAACATGCGGGTATCCAGCGGGCAGGAGCGGGATTCAAAAAAAACGGGAGACCGGCGGTCACACCGGCATCCCGTTTAGCATTATTTCGCAAACCCCTCGCCGTAAAAGTACTGACCGTGTGGGCAGAAGCCATTTCGGATTAATGGAAAATTATTGGGGATGACATTGGGTACATCCCGTGGGCCCGGTCGGTCGCACCTGTTTATCCGATCCGTCGACGGCCATGGCGACTTTTTTATTCCAGGCTTTGATTTTTCGATGGCATCCGATGCAGTTTTTATGAAACGCATTTTTATAATATGAAATCTGATCGTCATGATTGCCCGGTTCCGGCGGCACATTGAGATCATGGCATCCTGTCGTTCCACAGGACTGAACCGGCTCTTTTCCATCCCACTGGTGATGGCAGGTCATGCAGGCATAATTAAAATGCGTCGCATGTGGAAAAACCACCGAAGCGCGTCTGGCCTCAACTGTTTCCGGCGGTGCCAGCGTCAAATCACCCATGGGAATACACAGGGTATCCTGATCGGCGGCAGCGGTTTCGTTTCCCGCCATGCCTGCGGTAGCCCCGAATATCACCATAATCATTATGCATAATACACCCATTGAGACTTTATGCATATTTTCCCCCTGATATGTTTTTTTGCCGCCTTAGATAATATTTCTCGGCCCAATATGCAACCGTTATTTTAGCGCTCGGCCCGTTTTAAAAGCAATCTCACCGCATTCTGATATCCGCCGTTCCAGCCGGTCCATACCCTTTTCAGCGGATATCCGGCCAGTCGGACAGAAACGTGGCCAGTGCATTGATAAACGCGCGGGGTTTTTCAAGGGCCATCATGTGACCGGCACGCTGAATCAGGCGGTAGCGGCTGTTCCTGATTTTATTTTTCAAAAAAAGACCGTATTCGGGTGGCGTCAGTCGATCATCGCTGCCCGAAACAATCAGGGCCGGACACAAAATGGTCTGGATTTGCGCCATCACGTCAAAGGCATGACATGCGGCAAAATCTCCCCAGGTCACGTCTGGGTCGGTTTCCAGAAGAGCCTGGCGGCTGCCCTGGATCAGAGCTTCAGATGCGTCCGGACCGAATCCCCGGCGGCAGATCCAGTCGACCGCCTCGGGATACCGGTCCCGCAGGCCGTTTAACAGGTCCGGATGAACGCGGAGCCGCGCCCCGGTGCCCACCAGAATCAGGCCGGCCAGCCACGGTGGCCGGCGAAGGGCCGCCTGCAGGGCAATCCCTCCGCCCAGGGAATGGCCGGCCAGAATAACCCGTTCCAGCTGCAGCGCCGCAACAAAATTTTCAATAAAATCGACGTACGCATCGATACGTGTCCGGCCGTTGCCGGTGGAGCGCCCATGCCCGGGCAGGTCAATCAGATAAACGGCCACCGCGGGAAGCCGGCATTTCCGGTTTGATCCGGTGGATGACGCTGCGCCGACGGACCCGGCGACCGGAGATCTCAGCTGACCCGGCCACGACTGATGGCTTCCGCCGGACCCGTGGATACCGACTAAAGAAAAGGCGGTCGGCCCATTCGAATCGGCCCGTCTGGGACC
>Ga0256846_1000600_pt1 | contig 13917 bp, 10 predicted proteins | sample TevniametaG_FD_189098 | JGI IMG/M metagenome (GOLD analysis project Ga0256846, IMG submission 189098) | Tube worm associated microbial communities from hydrothermal vent at the East Pacific Rise, Pacific Ocean - Tevnia | ecosystem: Host-associated > Annelida > Integument > Unclassified ...
AGCGTCTTCTGCTCATGTCTTATCAGATAATATCCAACAGCAGATATTCCCAACAATACCAGAAAGGTTACCACAAGAGGTAATTTTAACTTAAAACTCACAGTCGAATATTAAGGAAAGCTGCATTGTTGTCAACTTTCACGGGTAGTAATTTATTTATCTTTATGACCATGACGCCTATTTTTCAATACCTTCCCAAATTTTTGTTCTGCGGCCTCAAGCCCCCATAAAATTATTAGTACTGTGAAAGCAACTACAATTGCAAGCACCCACAAGCCTCTGGCAACAGCTATTCCAATTCCGGCAACAGCCCATATAGAAGCCGCTGTTGTAAGACCAAGCACTTCACCTTGTTGGCGTATTATTGCCCCTGCGCCAAGAAAACCGACACCTGTAATAACACCTGCGCTAACCCTTCCTACATCAAGCCCACTCATTTGAGCAACTATGAGAAAAAGGGTAACACCCATTCCTACCAACATATAGGTTCGCACACCCGCCGGCTTACCGGAAAGATATCGCTCAACTCCAACAACTCCGCTTAAAACTATCGCAACAGCTAACCTTATCAAAGCATCTGTAATGTTCATAATCTTTGACTGTTGTTAATTCGTTTCATGTGTTTTCACTATCGTCAACAGATTCCCCGTCAGGAGGCTGCACATCTTCAAATCCATTAAGGTAATTGTCTGGAATATCTTTTAACTTCTCGACTCCGCCAGAAGCATAAAGGTAAGGCGATTCATCAACTGCATCAGAAGTTTTGTCCGGTGGAAAAACGGCAGAGGAAAATATTCCACTACCGCGTTTTCTTTGCAAACGTTCCAAACGCTGCTTAAGCATATAAGCGGCCCTGAACGGCGAACGCTTTTGGGCATCCTTAATTAAAAGGAGTGAGGTAAGGAGCATTAGAATAAGCAAAGGAACCAGTAACAAACCACTGAAAGGAACCTGCCACAGAGCTATAAAATCATAGGTCCCATGGAATAAAACGGCTAGAGTAAATCCTAGAATAATGAGAAATGGCTTTAATATTGGAATCTTACTAAACTTGGCTCGTCCTGCAAAATATCCAATCAACAATCCCATCATTGCATGGGCTGGAACAGCTGTTATGGCGCGAATGAAACCCGTTCCCAAACCTCCCATCAATACATACATCAAGTTTTCAATAGCAGCGAATCCCAGAGCTGCAGATGTAGCATACATAATTCCGTCGTAAGGTTCATTCATATGCTTGTTCCAATAAGCTACAACAAAAAAGGCCAAAGCTTTGAATGTCTCTTCAACAAAAGCAATTTCCCAAAAAGCCATATGAGCAAGCTCTCTAACGCTCATGCTCGGTACATCGGCAATACTCCTTCCCAAACCTTCAATTATACCAACAGGAATTACAGAAAGCATCCCAACACCTGCGGCAATTAGTAAAAGCTTCATTGGCTCTTTTTCGTAGATATCCTTAGCACGAAGGAAGAAGAATATGGCCAGCACTGGACCAAACGCTACAATTAAATATATAAACACTACTTTTCTTTTTGAGAAATTAAATACGCTTCAGCAGCTTTAACTTCAGCACTTTTTTTGTTTCCGGCAACGCCTTTTGAAACCATTTCACCGCGTACAAAAAGACCTACTGTAAATTGAGGTGAATGGTCTTCACCTTCTTTAAGCAAAACTCGATACTCAAAATGCACACCGGCAAGGCGAATATTAAGCCGCGACTTGGCGTCAAAGGGTATATTGGAAAGATCTAAGTTAGGAATTATTTGTTTTTGAAAAAACTTCCAACAGGTCTTCAGACCACGGTCAAGATAAATAGCGCCCATAATGGCTTCAAAAGTATTGGCAAGGATGGACGTTTTACCTCTACCGTCACGCTCTTCGCTTCTACCCAAAATCAACGCCTCATCAATTCCCAAGGCCTTAGCCATCTCAGCCATAAATACGCCTGATGAATATCTATTCTTCAATTTTGAAAGCATCCCTTCATCGGCATCGGTAAGAACCTCATAGAAGTACTCACGGAGCAAAAGTTCATACACAGCATCACCAAGAAACTCCAAGCGTTCATAGGATGTTCGCCTATGCCCATCTTGTTCATAGGCATACGATGGATGTGTTAAAGCCTTTTGCAGAAGTTCTTTTTTACGAAAAGAAACACCTAGCCGTTTTTCGAGATTTCGCACATACCGGGAGCCGGACTCGAACCGGCACAGAGCAAGCTCCGGGAGATTTTAAGTCTCCTGTGTCTACCAATTCCACCATCCCGGCTAAGACTTAATTCTAACGGGAGATAGGCTTATGTCAATATAAAGAGTACCTTAATATCTTGCTTCACTACAAATAGCAAAGTATAAATTAACTAAAATATTCAACTTGATTTTTATATACTCATTGTATATAATCTAATATGAAGGAGACGCTATTAACAAATTGAACTTGAAAACTACCCATAAGCCGATCAAAAGTTACTATAATAATCTTCAAAAGCTGGACTTATTCAACGAAACCAAGGAAGGTGCCGTATCCCCAGCCTTTGCCACTCTTCTCCGACATTGTGCACACAAACTCAAACTCACATTGATAGAGCAGTACACTATGAAACGCAACTCCCACTCCATCCGTGTAGACGGAGCAGTAGTAGACGAGTTCAAGCTGCCCCACGGTTACTGGGAAGCCAAAGACTCAAAAGACAATCTGGAAAAAGAAGTCCAAAAGAAATTCAAAGTAGGCTACCCAAAAGATAACATCATCTTCCAGTCACCGACACAAATTATCATCTACCAGCACGGGCAGGAAGTATTCAACGAAGACATCACCGAACCCAACAAGAAAAACCTGGTTGCCGCCTTAAAACTCTTCTTTGCCTACGAACCGCCTGCATACAATCAGTGGGAGCGGGCAATTGAGGAATTCAAGCCAATAATACCACAGTTAGGCGAAGGGCTGCTGAAAAAGATAGAGCATGAGTACAAGGCCAATCCCCAATTCAAGAAAGCCTTCACTAACTTCTTAGAACTGTGCAGACAATCGTTGAATCCCAACCTCTCTAAACAGGCGGTGGAAGAAATGCTTATTCAGCATCTCTTAACCGAGCGGCTGTTCCGCACAGTGTTTGCTAATCCCGACTTTGCCCGACACAACATCATTGCCGCTGAAATAGAGAAGGTCATTGACACCCTCACCTCGCACTACTTCAGCCGCAAGGAGTTTTTGGCCAAGCTGGACCGTTTCTACGGGGCTATTGAGACAACCGCCGCAACCATTGATGACTACTCCCAAAAACAGTCGTTCCTCAACACCATCTACGAGCAGTTCTTCCAGGGGTTCTCAGTCAAGGTGGCCGACACTCACGGCATCGTCTACACCCCACAGCCTATTGTGGACTTCATGGTCAACTCAGTGGAAGATATTATGCAAAAAGAGTTCGGGCGTTCGCTTTCTTCAAAGGATGTACACATACTTGACCCTTTCGTGGGTACAGGCAACTTTATAATCAACGTGATGCGCAAGATGAAGCGCACCGCCCTGCCCCACAAGTACGCGCACGAACTGCACTGCAACGAGGTTATGCTCCTGCCATATTACATTGCGTCCATGAACATCGAGCACGCTTATTACGAGCTTACCGACCGCTACGAACCGTTTGAGGGCATTTGCTTTGTGGATACCTTTGAATTGGCCGAAGAAAAACAGCGTCCGCTTTTTGTAAAGGCCAACACCGAACGGGTGGAACGCCAGAAACACTCACCCATCTTTGTTATCATCGGCAACCCGCCTTATAACGCCGGTCAGGTGAACGAGAACGATAACAATAAGAATCGGAAATACCCGGTGATAGACAGGCGAGTCTCCGAGACGTACGGTAAGGATTCAAAAGCGACCCTGCTAAGAAAGTTGAGCGATCCATATGTGAAGGCTATCCGGTGGGCATCCGACAGGATAGGGAATGAGGGTATTGTTGCACTAGTAACGAATGGCAGTTTCTTGGAGGATTTATCATTTGATGGGATGCGGAAACATCTGGCGCAGGACTTTGATTCAATTTACATCCTCGATTTGGGAGGTAACGTCAGGAAGAACCCAAAGTTGTCGGGAACTACTCACAATGTGTTCGGGATACAGGTTGGGGTGAGTATTAATTTGTTCATCAGGAAGTCCCTCTTATCAAAGGAAAGACAGGGGGTTCAGAACGAAGATCCCTCCGCCCTTCGGGCACCTCCCTTAGAAAGGGAGGCGACCCTGAGTGCCCCCCTTTTGAAGGGGGGATTTAGGGGGGATATTCCCCCTTTCCAAGGGGGAATCAAAGGGGGATCAGAACCAAAAAGGAATTGCACAATCTACTACGCCCGTGTTAATGAGTTCTGGCGCAAAGAACAGAAATACGAGTTTCTAGAGGTGACGAAAGACCGAAGCAACATTGACTGGCAAGAGATAGCGCCGGATGCTAAGCACAATTGGCTTACCGAAGGAATGAGCGAGAAGTTCCATTCGTTTATTCCTATGGGAACTAAGGAAGCAAAACGAGCCAACACATACAACACTGAAACCATATTCAAGCTTTACTCAACCGGTGTTTCAACAAACCGAGATGCAGTCGTTTATGATTTTAATAAAGAAGCACTCATTGAGCGAGTGAAGCACTTTGCAGAAGATTACAATGACGAGGTTTATCGTTACATCCAAAGAAAGAAACCAGAGGATGTCGACAGCTTTGTGAGTTATAAAAAGATTAAGTGGAGCCGAAATCTGAAACGCCATCTAAGGAATGGAGACACTTTTGAATACGATGCTGTTAATGTACGGGAAAGCCTCTACAGACCCTTTTTGAGACGATACCTTTACTTTTCTGACATCATAGTTGATGAATTAGGATATAATCAAAAAATCTTCCCGACGCCTTTGGCGGAATCTGAAAATCAGGTAATTTGCGTTAGTGGACAAGGAAGCTTTCGTCCTTTTCACTCTTGGGTAACTAATCGTATTGCTTCTCTAGATATGCTCGAAAAAACCCAATGCTTCCCTTTCTATATCTATGATGAGAACGGCAGCAACCGGCGTGAAAACATTACCGACTGGGCGCTTGAGCGGTTCAGGGAGAGGTACGGAGCTAATCCCTCCGCCCTTCGGGCACCTCCCTTAGAAAGGGAGGCAACCCTGAGTGCCCCCCTTTCTAAGGGGGGATTTAGGGAGGATAGTCCCCCTTTCCAAGGGGGAATCAAAGGGGGATCAAATCAAGAAATAAACTACGACGCTGAGGAATTAAAAAAACGTGGCCTATCTGTTGGTGATTTTCATCTGCCTTACAACCCTAAGCTCGTCCCGCGAGCCAAAGAACTTCGCAAAAACATGACCAAAGCCGAACGCAAACTGTGGTATGATTATCTACGCAACTTCAAATACCGGGTGTTGAGACAACGGCCTATAGATAATTTCATCGTTGATTTCTATTGCCCTGAATTAAAGCTTGTCATCGAGATTGATGGGGAAACCCACTTTGCCGAGGAGAGCAAGCAGTACGATGAGGAGCGAACAAAAGTTCTGGAAGGGTACGGTTTGAGAGTAATCAGGTTCTTGAATACGGAAGTATTGAAGAACCTGGAAGGTGTGAGTGAGGTGCTGGATTCTGTCCCCCTTTTGAAAGGGGGATTAAGGGGGGATCAAATATCCAAGTGGGACATATTCCACTACATCTACGGATTGTTGCACCATCCCGAATACCGTGAAACCTACGCCGCCAACCTGAAACGCGAACTGCCCCGTATCCCCTTTGCCCCGGACTTTTGGGCCTTTGCCAAAGCAGGCAAGCGCCTTGCCGACCTGCACGTCAACTACGAAGACCAGCCCGAGTACGAGCTTGAGACAATCGAGAACCCCCACGCGCCGCTTAATCTCAAAGTAGAAAAGATGAAGCTTTCCAAGGACAAAACCCAGTTAATCTACAACGACTTCCTTACCCTGGCAGGCATCCCGAAAGAGGTCTACGAGTACCGCCTGGGCAACCGCTCCGCTCTTGAGTGGATTGTAGACCAGTACCGAGTCAAAACTGACAAGCGTTCCGGAATCGTCAGCGACCCCAACCGTGCAGACGACCCGGAGTACATCATCCGATTAATCAAAAAGGTGATAACCGTCAGCCTGGAAACGGTAAAGGTGATAAATAAACTGGAAAAACTAAAAATACAGTAACCTTATACCAAAACCTCCAGCTTTTCCCCTTTAATTCTATCCTAAAACTTATTACTCTCCCTCTGACTCTGCTTCCAAGGGGAAAGCAATAGGGTCAGGGTATTGCCTCAAACCCTAATTTGCGTAAACTTAGTTTTTGGAGGAATATTTGAATAAAGAAGCGTTGACAAATAAACCCGATTCATTTTACATAACTACGCCAATTTACTACGTTAATGCCGAACCCCACATTGGCCACACCTATACTACTGTACTTGCCGATACCCTGGCGCGTTTCTGGCGGCTTTACGGCAAGGACGTATTTTTCCTTACCGGCACCGATGAGCATGGCGATAAAATTATGCAAGTAGTCAAGAATAAAAACGCTGACGTAAAATCTTATGTAGATAGAGTCTCCGGCATATTTAGCTCAACATTCAAAGAACTTGGATTCACATATAATCGTTTCATCCGCACAACTGATGCCGATCACGAACAAACCGTAACAGATATCCTACAGAAAGTCTACGATTCAGGCGATATTTACTTCGGCGAATACGGCGGCTACTACTGTGTTGGTTGCGAACGCTTCTATACCGAAAAGGAGATGGTGGACGGTAAGTGTCCTGACCATCAGAAACCGCTTGAATATATATCTGAAAAAAACTACTTTTTCAAAATGAGCCGCTATCAAGATTGGCTCATTAAATATATTAAGGAAAATCCTTCGTTTATTGAACCGGAACGTCACCGCAACAAGGTTCTTTCATTCCTCAAAGAACCACTAAGCGATTTGTGCATATCAAGACCTAAATCGCGCCTACCCTGGGGCATTAGTCTGCCTTTCGATGAAAATTATGTAACCTACGTATGGTTTGATGCCCTCATAAATTACCTAACCGGAATAGGTTACCCAGATAGTCCTGATTTCAAAAAATACTGGGAAACAGCCCACCATTTAACAGCTAAAGATATTTTAATTCCTCACGCAATCTACTGGCCAACTATGCTAAAAGCAATAGGTCTACAACCCTATAAAACCCTCAAGGTTCACGGCTACTGGCAAGTTGACGAAACTAAAATGAGCAAATCGCTAGGCAATGCTGTTCGCCCGCTTGATATGAAGACTAAATACGGTTTCGAACAGTTTCGTTACTTTCTCTTAAGAGAAATGAGCTTTGGATTAGATTCATCATTTTCCGAAGAGTTACTAGTGGAACGCATAAACTCTGACTTGGCAAACGACTTAGGCAACCTGGTTTCACGAATACTCGGCATGAGCGAAAAATATCTGGACGGGGTTGTTAAAAAACTTGACGGATACGAAGGAAAACTTAAAGATATCGCAAAATCGATAGCTGTCGAATTACCAAAATTTATGAATAATTTTCGTTTCCGTAAGGCAATTTTAAAAATTTGGGAATTGGTAACCGCAGCTAACTCTTTTGTTGAATCGTCCGCGCCATGGACATTGAACAAAGAAGGTAAAACTCAAGAATTAGCCGGAGTTTTATATTCACTTCTGGAAAGCCTCCGGTTACTGGCGGTCTTTTTGACACCATTTATGCCTGAAACAGCTGAAAAAATTAACAAAAAACTGGGGGTTAGTTTGAAAGATAGGCAAACTTATACAGACCTTATCGAATGGGGCCAATTACCTGACGGAATCAAGATAAATAAGGGTGAAGGCTTGTTCCCGAGAATAGAATTTTCCAAAAACGCCTGATTTTACCAAGTCCCCTCTAAACTAAAAATGAATTAAGAACCTCCACAGGGGATTAGACTAAAATGCTGAACAAATTAAACATGCCGTCAAGTAGAGTAAGAAAAGGTCTGCGAATTTCAATCATTGAGGGTTCATTCGCCTCTATTCACCTACAATTAACCGGAGGAATATTCTTAAGTGGATTCGCACTTTATCTCGGGGCTTCCGATTTCCAAATAGGTGTGTTGTCTGCCATACCTGCTTTACTTACAATTATGAGCTTTTTGACTATTCCACTAGTTCGATTGTTCGGAAATCGGAAAAAAGTGGTAATCTTAACGGCAGGTGTAGGCCGTGGACTTTTTTTCATTCCGGCTATACTGATATTTCTTGGTAAATCTATTGATATAAGATGGATGCTCCTGCTTTTGGGAGCCTTTAACACACTACTTGTAATTGCCAACAACACCTGGACATCGTGGATGTCTGATATAGTTCCCAAAAACCGTTGGGGACGCTACTTTGGCTTAAGAAATATGATAGTTGGAGGAATAGGTATAGCGGTATCTTTTGCCGGAGGCCTACTGCTTGATGTCTTCAAAAGAAATAAGATAACAGGACAAGGATTCGCCTGGATATTCCTCATAGCGGCCGTAGCATCAACTATCTCGGCAATATTATTGATAGACCAGCCATATCCTGCAAAACCCCTACGACAGCAAAAGATTGTTGATATGTTTACCATTCCTTTCAAGGACAAGAAATTCAAAAAATTGATTCTCTTCCTCGCTTTCTGGCATTTAACTTCAGGCATAGCCTCACCATTCTTCGGGGTACATATGTTGGATAAACTCCGCATGACATATTCTCAGGCGGCAATTTATGCCGTAATCGCAGGCATAAGCGGTTTGGTTTTTCAGCTTATCTGGGGTAAGATAATTGATAAGTTTCACGCAAAACCTGTACTTCAAATATCATATGCCGGTGTTGCATTTATGCCTTTACTATGGCTTATAGCCAGTCCTTCAGCTCTATGGCCTATATGGATTGACTCTTTCTTTTCAGGAATCTTCTGGACAGGTATCAGTGCAGCATTATTTAACATATTGTTGGGATCTGTAGATAAATCTAGCTTAAAAGAGTCCTACATAGCCGTATTTACTGTAATTATAGGAATTTGCGGATTTTTATCAGGCATTGTAGGAGGTAGCATTGCAGAAATGATGTCTAATTTTCACTTAACAATTTGGGGACGAAACATAATTAACTATCACGTTCTTTTTGCGGCCTCATCTGTTTTCAGGTTTTTAAGCTTAATCCTACTTGCGCGCCTAGAGGATTCGGATACGCCAAATCTAAGGCTAACCCTAGCAGCTATAGGAAGTTACACGCTCAGACGCCTCTCCCCCGGGAAAGGACTACGCTTGCGCTCTATTAACTTGGGAAGTAAACGCCAAAATAAAAAGAACCGTGTTTAGCCTCACAGTAAGAAGTTAAAAAGTTCACTTTATGAATTTAGCTGCAATGGTGTTGACAAAGGAGACTAATTTCTGTAGAATTATAGTCCAACGTCAAAAGGAGAAAAATGCCAGTTACTAAAAGCGTAGTTAAAAATGTACGTCAAAATGAAAAAAAGAGAGCGGTGAACAAGGCGCGGAAAACCCGCCTGAAGACCACTATCGCTAAATTCAACGCAGCCGACAACGATAATAAGAAAAAGCTGTTCCCTGAACTTCAAGCGTTGATAGATAAAACTGTACGCAAAGGTGTAATTCACCGCAACAAAGGTTCTCGTCTTAAGTCTAAATTGATGAAAGACATTAAATAACTTTCCCATCCATGTCCAGACAAGGTGGGGGAAAAAACTTTAGGCCGGAGAAAATCCGGCCTTTTTAATTTTCTTACTACTTTTTGACGTGCGTTGAGGCAATTAAACTAAAGGTATTCTTTTAACTCAAGGCACAGACAAGTCAATAGACAATCACCTATACTTAGGTCTTGCAAAGACCAATCTACCCGCAGGCGTATTAACAACCCCCTTAATAATTACTTCAAGATATCTATTTATATGGGTTGCCCCACCTTCAACAACCACTTTTACGCCATTTGAAAAGTAACCCACTCCTTCATTCTGCTCTTTGCCGCGTTTGACTACTCGAACAACAGTTTCGTCTCCTGGCTTAAAATGAGGGACAAAACGCTCGAATAAAGCGTCAATATCTACTACCCGTACCCCCTTACGACGAAGTTGTTCTGCATTAAGTTCCTTAGATAACTTAAACAACACAGCTTTCTTACTACGTGCAAGCCTTAAGGCTTTTTCCGTAGAATCAAGAGCATCTACAAATTCCACTTTTACGTCGCTACACTTATTCAAACGGGCAATACCTGAGGCAAGTTCTTTACTTTGCTTTGGTACGTAAACCTTACCCCGTAAAAGCTGCATTTCGAATAAAGATAAAACGCGCCCGTCAATTAAGGCATCTTTTTCAATTATGTACTTTTCTTTTCTGAAAAACATCTATAAACTCCTTCACATTTTTTCCAACGCATCAAGCGCTTCACGAATGGATTTCACTCCCACAATTTCAATACCCTTTATTTTCTGCACATTTCTTTTCGGAATCAAAGCCCTAACAAAACCCAATCTAGCGGCTTCATTGAGCCGCTGCTGTGATTGTGACACAGCCCTTACTTCTCCACCCAAACCTACTTCCCCAAAAATAATCAAATCATTGGGCAGTTTCTTGTCTTGCAATGAGGCGGCAATGGCAAGCAGAACCGCTAAATCGCACGAAGGTTCATCAATTGAAATTCCTCCAACTACGTTCAAATAGGTATCAAGTGATAAGGCTGATATCCCGCCTCTGCGAGCCAAAACAGCAAGCAACATAGCGAATCTTTGTCTATTGAAACCGGTTGACACCCTCTGGGGGGAAGGAAAAGGAGTAGGAGCGGTAAGACCTTGCACTTCAAGCAAAAGAGGTCTACTTCCTTCCATCACTACAGTAACAGCTGAACCTGCAGTACGCTCATTGCCTTCGGAAAGAAAAATAAACGATGGGTTATTGATATCCTCAAGCCCAGCGGAAGTCATTTGAAATAAACCTATTTCATTGGTGGAACCGAAACGGTTTTTAACCGCACGAAGAATTCTATATTGCTGAAAACGTTCACCTTCAAAGTAAAGAACAGTATCTACAATATGTTCAAGCGTACGCGGTCCTGCAATAGTTCCAAATTTAGTAACGTGACCAATTATCAGGGTAGTTATTCCTTCAGATTTTGCCAATCTTTGTAGACGCGCAGCTGACTCACGAACTTGCCCCACACTTCCGGCAGCACCTGAAAGTTCAGAAATCACCATGGTTTGAATTGAATCTATAACAAGCAAGGTTGGTTTTATTTCTTGAGCCTTGAGTACTATTGAATCAACATTTGTTTCGGCAAATAACAAAAGATTCGCAGAATTAATTCCTAAGCGTCTGGCGCGAAGCTTAATTTGAGAAAGAGACTCCTCGCCTGATACGTAAAGCGCTGTGGCTTGAGCAATTACTTGAGAAAGCAATTGGAGAGCAAGTGTTGATTTACCTATACCAGGATCGCCCCCCAAAAGGACAACAGAACCAGGAACCAATCCTCCGCCAAGCACCCTATTTAATTCAGGATGCGCGGTATTAAACCTAGGTTGACGCTCCAATTCCACTTCCGAAAGTTTTACGACCTTACTTGATGCCGTGTTTATAATTTTCCTTTTCTTTGATTTTGGAAGCACCATCTCTTCGGCAAAGCTATTCCATTCTCCACAGGCAGGACACCTACCCAACCATCTGGGACTTTCATGACCGCAATTCTGACATACGAAAATCGATTCGCGCTTCAAACTTGACTTCCTTTCACCAATAGCTTCAACTTTAGAAAATCAGATTCAAGCTTAACTAGCACAAGCACAGCTGCATTTTTCATAGCATCTTCAATCATGAGGAAACCAGTTATCCGCAAAATAAAAAGAATCCCAAACAATGTTTCTATTCAAAGCTAAAGCGCTCTCTTATAGTAAACGCATTGATAATCATTCAAGGAAAAAGTTAAAAACTCAATTCGTTTAATCAAGGGACATCTCCTCCGGAACACTTTCATCGTAATCAACAAAATCTCCTTCATCTTTTCCTACATAACTTTCAAATCTCATAATTGACTTCAAGAAGACTAAATCAACTTCACCAGTAGGCCCATTTCTCTGCTTAGCTATTATAACCTTGGTAGGACTTCCCGCTTGCTCTTCTTCACCCTTGGTATCGTAAAATCCTGGCCTATGGATTAACAAAACCAAATCAGCATCTTGTTCAATAGCACCTGATTCACGTAAGTCAGCAAGTTGAGGACGTTTATCTTCGCGCATTTCCGGACGACGGGAAAGCTGAGAAAGCGCTACAACTGGAACATTAACTTCTTTAGCCAAAGCTTTAAGCGCTCTACTGATTTCTGTAATCTCCTGTTGACGACTACGTTGACCACCAAACGAAGCGGAAGCGTCCATCAACTGCATATAATCAACAATAATCATTCCTAAATCTTTTTCAGCGTCAAGACGACGCGCCTTAGCTTTGAGTTCTAAAATGGATAAGGAAGGGGTATCGTCAACAAATACGTCAAGTTCATTCAAAACACCCATAACGTTGGAAAGTCGGGCGTAGTCATTCATACTAAGATGACCTGAACGAAGCTTGGATAAACTCACTCCTGCCTCAGAACAAATAATGCGTTCAACCACCATCTCGGTAGTCATTTCCAGGCTAAAGATTCCAACTCGAATCCCTTCTTTCTTGGCAGCCTCCACCCCAATATTCAAGGCAAGCGACGATTTACCCATGGATGGACGACCAGCTACAATTATGAGTTCACCTCGCTGAAACCCTGAAGTCATCTTATCTAAATCTGTAAGCCCAGTAGATACACCGGTAACGTGCCTACCTTCCTGTTTAGCCTTATCTATTGCCCTCATTGCGGGAACAAGAAGGTCTTTTAAGGCAACAAAACCACCTCTTAACTTCGATTCTTTAATTTCAAAGATAAGATTTTCAGCTTTATCAAGCATATCGTCCACCGGCTGAGCTGAATCATACGCATCATGCACTACCTTGGTAGCCACTTCTATAAGACGTCTCTGTACCCATTTGCTATAAACTATCTTAGCATGTTCTTCAACATGAGCCGGCGCTACAACATTTTCTGTAAGAGATGACAAATACTCCAATCCACCGGCATCGGACAGTTTTTTCTGTCGACTCAACTCCTCCCCTACAGTAACCAAATCCACGGTTTGGTTCTGTTCAAACAACGACTGTAAGGCCTCTGCAATCAAACGATTTTTTCTACTATAAAAACACTCGGGACGAAGGGTTTGAAACCCCTTAAAAAGAGCTTCCTGAGAAATAAGCATTGCCGCTAAAACAGACGCTTCAGCCTCTGCTCCATGTGGAGGAACTTTTAGGCGACCTGTAATATCTTCAACTGCCATTAACTTCCCTCTCTTCAAGCAGTTCGGCTGTTACTTGAACAAGTTTAAGCGCCAACTCCTTTTTACTACTTTGAGGAATTTCTAGTTTTTTGCCGTTTGAATAGAATATAACAGCACGTGTTTCCTTAGAATCTATAACGTCGGCAGGGTTAGCTACAATGGCGTTTAATTTTTTTGAACTCAGCTTCTTCAGCGCCAAACTTTCCCAATTACTACTCGTTTCAACTGAAAACCCGATACGAATTGCCGAAAAATTGGATAAAGCTGAAAGAATATCCGGTGTTTTTGTAAGATTCAAGGAAAAACTCGAATCCTTTATCTTATCATCTGCAGGTAACTGCAGCCTATAGTCAGCAATTGCGGCGGCCATAATAAGAATATCTGTTTCAGACATCAGCATTTTTAATTGATTCAGCATTTGTTCAGCAGAGTAAGTTCGAATTGTATGGATTCCTTCAGGCAAAGGCACACTGATTTGACCAGCAAGCAAAGTTACACAAGCTCCAGCCCTTGCAAAAGCGCG
>Ga0256846_1000601_pt1 | contig 13874 bp, 13 predicted proteins | sample TevniametaG_FD_189098 | JGI IMG/M metagenome (GOLD analysis project Ga0256846, IMG submission 189098) | Tube worm associated microbial communities from hydrothermal vent at the East Pacific Rise, Pacific Ocean - Tevnia | ecosystem: Host-associated > Annelida > Integument > Unclassified ...
TTGAAAGTCTAATAAAGACTGAATTTTCTCGTGTCACAAGCCATGTCGCAAGTCCAGCAGACAGGTTTCGATATGGATAGTCAGGGGATTACGTGACCAGCCGTATTCAATGGCCTGTCGGGCGTAGGCCAGCCGCTCCTCCCGGTCCTTGAGCTTTGTGAGCAGCACCAGGTTATGCCCCCAGGGCAATTGTGCAAGCAGCTCCTGCACAATTGCGGCATCATCCCATGCCGCCGCAAAGGTGCGCATATACTTGAGGTTGCGCGGCGAAAACCCCTTCATTTCCGGAAAGGCGGTCAATGACTTTGGCGCCCCACCCCTGCTCTGCCTGGCGGGCCAGAATGTCACGGCCGATCTGCCAGTACAGCAGGATCAGCTCCCGGTTGACCGCCAGGGTGGCCCGTTGCCGGGCGGCGTGGATTCTGGCTTTCAGTTCTTCAAGCCACTTGCCGTACCCTTCTGGCGGCTCTATCATGGAAACTGCCTTTTCGTTCATTTCCGCCCCTCCAGGGCCTGGATCAGTTTCGCTTTCAGGGCATTCTACGCGGCTTCGAGCCGGGTGACCGTTTTTTGGTATTCCGCTAGCAGCTCTTCCAACTTTCTATACCCTAAATATGTGTAATATATTATTATTACCTGACATATCACAGGTGGATGGAAAAACCAAGGTATGGATGTTAAAGAGAATATGGATGGGGAAATCCAATAAATGCCATTTTCAAATCTTTACCGAAAACGGGCGATTTATTAGAATTTGGGTAGCGGTTTATTCTGGAAGTTCAGAGGCGCTTTTTTGCAAAAGCGCGGCCCGAATGGGATTTAAGGTATTTTTCGAATGCGGCGGCTTTTTCGCGACTGCGGAATGCAATAGCCGTCTCAATTTGCCAGGGACGGTATTTGGCGGTATGGGGAACTTGGCCTGAGTTGTGCGCTTTCAGGCGGTTTTCCAAGTTTTCAGTAAGACCGGTGTAATGGCGCGTTTCGTTGGATATACTGAATAGAATATAAACATAGTGAAATTTCATAAAACTGTAGTTACCTGGCTTGCCTGGGGCAACCAAAGTCAAAGCCCGGCTTGTCAGAGCGTAACCGAAGGTGAAACTCGGCTTGCCAGGGCGTAACTGAAGGTGAAGCCCGGCTTCGCTTAAAAGCTACGCCGCGGCAGTCTTCCCCTCCGGGTTCTCCTTGTCAATGGCTTGCCAAGGCGAAGTTCTGAAAAGCAAATGCTTTTCAGAACGAAGACTGGTGGAGGCGGCGGGAGTCGAACCCGCGTCCGAAAATATTCCACACAGGCGTCTACATACTTATCCCGGATTTTGATTTTCGTCTTTCAAATCCCCTCCGGACCGGGGTCTTTGAAAGCTTAACCCACTGAATTTCGCCTTTTCTACCGCGGGTAGAGTGAGAAAAGACTATCCTGTTAGTCGACGTCCTTTCAGGATCCACAGGAATAATCCTGAAGGACGCTGGCCTGATTAAGCGGCCAGGGCTAATTCATAATCGTCTGCGATTATGTTAAATCCCACCGTTTTACGAGCGGATAGGCACCTCGGTATGCAGCCGATGCTTCGTTATCCCCGTCGAAGCCGTTTCGCCCCCATTTTTAGGATATACCGAAGAAATGGGTATATGAAAGAACAGTGTTTCTGCCGTAAATTAAGGGTTGCCGCCGGATATGTCAAGGCGGAAAAAGGGGGAGCGGGGCGGCGCCTATTTAACGCCGTAGTGGCGGCGTTGACGGGCCAGATCCCGTTTTTCGGTTCGGTTGCGGATTGTTTCGCGTTTATCGTATTTCCGTTTTCCCCGGGCCAGCCCCAGGGTGACCTTGGCTTTGCCGTTTTTGAAATATACTTTGAGCGGGATCAGCGACAGGCCTTTTTCATTGACCTTTCCGAAAAGCCGGTGGATCTCTCTTTTGTGCATGAGAAGTTTGCGGCGACGCAGTGGTTTGTGGTTGCCGTAATAGGCAAAGGGGTACTCGCCGATATGCATCTGGTGCAGAAAGACCTCGCCGTTTTCAATTCTGGCGTAGGCATCTGTCAGGTTGCATCGGCCCATGCGCAGCGCCTTGACCTCGGTCCCCTTGAGGACCATGCCGGCTTCAAACTGGTCTTCAATAAAATAGTTAAACCGGGCTTTGCGGTTATTGGCGATTATTTTGATCGGTTCTTTGGGCATTGGCGTTCGTTGGGCTGTTTGAGTTTATTGGGTTAATTGGGTTAGTCGGGTTTGTTGGGTTGTCGGGGGGTTACCATCATCTGGGCCATGCGGTCGCCGAAGCGATGATAAACCATCTGACGGATACCGTCGGCGGAGTGGACCCGCAACGCCTCCTTGAGGAACGCTTTGGCTTCTTCGCAGTTGAGCGTCCGAATAAAACATTTGACCGTGGGAATGGCCTGCGGACTCATGCTGAGTTCATCCAGACCCAGGCCCAGAAGGATCGGTACGTAGGTCAGGTCCGCCGCCATCTCTCCGCACATATATACCTTGATATTTTTATCCACAGCTACATCGGCCACCTGTTTAAGCATTCGCAGAACGGCGGGGTGCAGCGGGTGATAAAGGTGGGCCACTTCCGGGTTCCCCCGATCCACGGCCAGGGCATACTGGATCAGGTCATTGGTCCCGATGCTGAAAAAATCGACTTTTTCGGCGATGATATCCGCCATCATCACGGTGGCGGGCACCTCAACCATGATGCCGATTTTGATGTCCGCGTTGTATGGGACCCCCTGGGCGGCCAGGTCATCCGCGGCCTTGGCCAGCAGTTGCCGGGTCGCTTCGATTTCACCGCAGCTTGAGATCATGGGGAGCAGCAGCCGAACTTCTCCGTGGACGGCGGCGCGCAAAATGGCCCTGAGCTGCGTGGCGAAAACCTGGGGACGCTGGAGGCAGAAGCGAATGCCCCGCAGCCCCATGGCCGGATTGGGCTCCACGGGTGTCACGTGGCTGTTGATTGCCTTGTCGCCATTGGTATCCAGGGTTCGGATCGTCACTGGTTTGCCGGCCATGACTTCCACCACGCCCCGGTACTTTTCGAACAATTCATCTTCGCTGGGGAATCCCGGCCGGTTCATATACTGAAACTCCGTGCGGTACAGGCCGATACCGTCGCCGCCATGACTGTCAACCGCCGCCACTTCTTCCGGCAATTCGATATTCCCCATGATTTTGATGTCAATGCCATCCAGGGTCCGGGCCTGACAGAAGCTGTCGCGGGTAATTTTCGCCTTGAACTGCTCGTAGCGGTACCCGCGTTCTTCATATGCCAGAATGGTCTGCTCGGTGGGGTGGACGATCACCAGGCCCTCGAGACCATCGACGATCAGCAGGTCGTCATTTTCGATAACCCGGGTGGCCCTGTTCATGCCGAGCACCGTGGGGAGCCCGAGCGTCCGGGCGATAATGCCGGTATGTGAGGTCATCCCCCCCCGGTCCGTGATGAATCCCTTGATCCGTTCCAGGTTGATTTCGCTGGTTTCCGCGGGTGAGAGCTCTTCGGCAACAAGGATGACCCGCTTGTCAATTTCGGAAATATTGATGGTATCAAGCCCCACCAGATTGCGCAGTATTCGGTCGGATACCTGGGCGACGTCTGCGGCCCGCTCCCGCAGATAGGGGTCGTCCAGCTGCTGGAACATCGATTTAAGTGTGCCGGTGACTTTTTTTAACGCCCATTCGGCGTTTATTTTTTCCTTTTCGATGGTGTCCAGCGTTCGGCGATAAAGCATCCGGTCTTTCAAAAGCGCCTGGTGGGTTTCGAGGATCGGCGTGTGACCGTTGAATTTATCTTTTGATAAATCGATCAGGGACTGCAGCTCTTCGCCGGTTTCCTTAACGGCGCTTTTAAAGCGGTTGGTCTCGGCAACCAGCCCCTCGTCGTGGATGCGGTATTTTTTAATCACCTCCACACCGCCGGTGTCGACCAGATAGGCCTTGCCGATGCAGATACCGGGAGATACACCGATCCCGCTATAGATCCGTTCTTCCTTTTTCAGGTCGGTTTCCCGGATGGGGTCAAGGGTCATTTTATTCGGGTTCTCCAAATCCGCTATGGATCAGTCTGGCAATGGCGGTTAAAATATGACGATCGGCAATGTCCTCAATCCGGATCGTCACTTTGCTTCCCCGGGGGCGATTGAGCATCAGAATGTCCATGGTGCTTTTGGCGTTTACCTCGTCTTCGGGGATCGCCAGCCACACCCGCCGGTGGGTGCGGCCGGCAATGGCGGCAATCCGGGCGGCCGGGCGCGCATGCAGGCCCAGCGCATTGACAATCGTCACTTCCCTGCTCAGCTGCTGATGATCACCATCCGGCATCGTGTCGCCCTGGTTTTTTTCGGATACGGGGTCAGGATTTTTGTTTTTTATTTTTCAGTGCCTCGTCGATCATTTTTTGAATGCCGCCGGCTGAGCGGTCCCGAACGGGTTTACCGTTGATGTACAGGGTCGGAGTCCCGCTGACGCCGGCATTGAGCCCCTGTTTGTAATCCTGCCGGATCTGGTTGAGGATGGTCGGGTCCTTCATCTTTTTATCAAAGGCCGCCGGGTCCAGTTTGAGTTCTTTTACAATCTCATCGATTTTCTGATCGTTGAGTTTGCTGTGATTTTTAAACAAAGCATCGTGAAACGGCCAGAATTTCTGCTCGGTTTTGGCGACCATGGCCGCCATGGCGGCTTTGACCGAATAGCGATGACTCGACAGGGGGAAATGCTTGAATACCAGCCGGACTGTTTTGGGATTTTTTTTCAGGATATCGTCCAGCGTGCCGACCAGCCGGCTGCAGTAGGGGCATTGAAAATCCGAAAATTCAACGATGGTCACCGGTGCATCTGCCGGTCCTTTTTCCGGAGAGCCGGTCAGGTCGAAGTGACGGATGAAATCAAGCATAATAATATCGACTGTTTTTTTCTTTTTGCTCTGGAGGTAGAGTATGTCCTCTTTTTTGCCGGTTTGGAGGCTGTCGATATCCCGGCCAACGTCAATGGTGTCGTTCAGAGAGCCACTGGCGCTGTAAATATGTATTTTGCCCGTATCGGTCAGCACAAAAATCCACTTGCTGTTGGCCGAAACAGCCGTATCAATGGGCGTTTCTCCAATGGCAAGGGTTTTACCCGGATGCCACTCAACCTCGGCCAGGGTTGCCGGCGCGGTGCCGGTCAGGATCAAAAATATTGTCAGAATGAGGGTGTAAATTTTTTTCATAGAGACTCCTTCACGTGTTCCGGGTGTGCATTTTATTTTTTAGCCGGCGTATAATCGCACAGCGGCTCTTCAGCCATGTAATCACCGGTTGCCTCATAGGCCCGGGCCCGGCATCCCCCACAGACTCGCTTATATTCGCAGGGGCCGCATTTACCCGACAATTTGTCGTAATTGCGAAGATTTTGAAAAATTTCGGCATCGCGCCAGATGTCGCCAAAACAGGTCCGGGTGACATCGCCGCAATTTAAATCCAGAAATCCGCAGGGCTGGACAATACCGGTATGAGAGACAAAGCAGAACCCGATCCCCCCCAGGCATCCGCGGGTGACCGCGTCCAGCCCGTGGCTCTGGAAACTGACCGTTTTGCCCTCTTGGCGGGCGCGCTGACGCAGGATACGGTAGTAGTGCGGGGCGCAGGTCGCTTTAAGCTGCAGCGGTGTTCGCTCCCGCTGATCATAAAACCAGTTGAGCGTTTCTTCGTATTCGGCCGCGTTAATGGCTTTGTCGAGGATGTATTTGCCCCGGCCCGTGGGGACGAGCAGGAAAATATGATGGGCCACGGCGCCGAGCTTTTCGGCCAGGGCGAGGATCCTGGGGATTTCCTTTAAATTGGCCTGGGTAATGGTCGTGTTAATCTGAAATTCGATGCCGGCCGCCCGGGCGTTTTTCAGGCCCTGCAGCGCCCCGTCGAATGCGCCGGGGACCCCGCGGAACCGGTCGTGGACGTCGGCTGTTGCACCGTCGAGGCTGACGCTGATTCTCTGGATGCCGGCATCTTTCATTTTACCGGCGGTGGCCGGGTCGATGAAGGTGCCGTTGCAGGCCATGACCATGCGCAGGCCCAGCCCGTCTCCGTGCCTGGCCAGATCGAAGATATCCGGTCGCAGCAGCGGCTCGCCGCCGGTGAGGATGATGATCGGCCGGGCGACTTCGGCGATTTCATCGAGCAGGCGCAGGGCGGCCGGGGTATCAAGCTCGCCGTCGTAGGGGCCGCAGGTCGCCGAGGCCCGGCAGTGCACGCAGGCCAGGTTGCAATTGCGCGTGGTTTCCCAGGCCACCAGCCGGAGCGCGGCCGTCCTGGGTTTATCCGCGTCCGAGGGAGCGGCGTGGGGATGTCGGGGCGTATGTGAAGAACAGTCCATTGTTGTATCCGTCAGGTCGTGTGGTCGTTTAGCGCCCGGGCCGCATCCATGGCAAAATAGGTCAGAATCATGTCCGCGCCGGCCCGTTTGATGGCGGTCAGGGTTTCGAGCATGACCCGCCGGCCGTCGATCCAGCCCAGTTGTTCGGCGGCCTTGATCATGGAAAACTCGCCGCTGACGTTGTATGCCGCCACGGGCAGGTCGATGGCCTGCCGAACCCGGCAGATGATGTCGAGAAACGCCAGGGCCGGTTTAACCATGATGATATCAGCGCCTTCGGCAATGTCCAGGGCCACCTCGCGCATGGCTTCGTCGGCATTGGCCGGATCCATCTGGTAGGTGCGGCGGTCGCCGAACCGGGGCGCCGAATCGACCGCGCTGCGAAAGGGGCCGTAATAGGAAGAACAGTATTTGGCGGTATAGGCCATGATGGGCGTATCGGCAGATCCGCTGTCGTCCAGGGCGCATCGGATGGCCGCGACCCGGCCGTCCATCATATCCGACGGGGCGACCATGTCGGCGCCGGCCGCCACATGGGACACGGCGGTTTTTGCCAGCAGTTCCAGGGTGGCATCGTTTTCGATTGTTTCGCCGGAAACAATGCCGCAGTGGCCGTGATCGGTATATTCACACAAGCAGACGTCGGTGATGACGAGAAGGTCCGGTACCGCTTCCTTGACCGCCCGCACGGCCCGCTGGACGATGCCGTCGGCGGCGTACGCCTCGCTGCCCACGGCGTCTTTGTCATCGGGAATCCCGAAAAGGATGACGGCGGGAATCCCCAGTTCCGCCGCTTCCCGGGCCGTCTGGGCCAGCATGTCCGGGGAGAGCTGGAACTGGCCCGGCATGGCCGCTATGGGGGTCTTGACCTTTTTCCCGCCAATGGCAAAAAGCGGGAGGATCATGTCGTCGGGCGTTAAAACGGTTTCGCGCACCAGCCGGCGAAGGGCGTCGGTGCGTCGCAGACGCCGGGGGCGCTGGGTGGGAAAAGGCATGGCGGTCTCCTTTATGCCGATGGGGCGATTTCTTCGTCGGTGAGGTAACAGGCCGGGTCCGGCGCCCAGAGATCGTTGGTTGCCGCTTCGGCCCGCACCCGGAAATTACCGCCGCATACGTCCAGCCAGCGGCAGGTGGCGCAACGGCCGGTGACATATTTCTTTTTGTCTTTGAGGCGCTTCATCAGCGGTTCGGATGTGTCGGACCATATTTCGGAAAACGGCCGGTGGCGCACATTGCCGAAACTGTAATGGCGCCAGAACTGATCGGCATAAACTTCACCGTCCCAGCTGACGCAGCCGATGCCCCGGCCCGAGTTGTTGCCTTCATTCATCTTGAGCAGCTCATAGACGGCTGCGGCGCGTTCAGGGTCTTCCTTGAGGAGCCGCAGGTAAATGTATGGGCCGTCGGAATGGTTGTCGACGGTGAGAATTTCCCTGGGTTTACCGGCGTCGCACAGGGCCCGGGTGCGGTCCATGATCAGGTCAACGGCGCGGCGGGAATCTTCGAGGCTCAGGTCGTCTTCAATCAGCTTGGTGCCGCGTCCCGCGTAAACGAGATGGTAAAAGCAGGCCCGGGGGATATTCTTCTCCTCGATCAGGTCAAATATCTTGGGAATTTCGTCCCTGTTGAACCGGTTGATGGTAAAACGCAGGCCCACCTTGATGCCGGCGGCCTGGCAGTTTTCGATCCCTTCCATGGCCTTTTTAAAGGCCCCCTTGACCGCCCGGAAACGGTCGTTGACCGGTTCCAGACCATCGAGGCTGATGCCCACGTAGGACAGGCCAATCGCCTTGAGGGTGCGGGCGGTATCTGCATCAATGAGGGTGCCGTTGGTGGAGATGACGGCCCGCATCTTTTTTTCGATGGCATAGGCGGCGAGTTCGGGCAGATCCTCACGCATCAGCGGTTCTCCGCCGGAAAAAAGCACCACCGGCACGCCAAAGGCGGCCAGATCGTCCAAAAGCGCCTTGCCTTCCTGCGTGGTCAGCTCGTTTTCGAAGGGAATGTTTTTGGCGTGCGCATAGCAGTGAACGCATTTCAGGTTGCAGCGGCGGGTGATATTCCAGACCACCACCGGGCGTTTGTCTTTTGAAAACTGGAGCAGATGGGAAGGCAGCTGGCCCGACAGGCGTCCATAACGCAGGGCATCCGAAGGCTCTACCGTGCCGCAGTATAGTTTTGAGATACCGATCATAGGTTTTTTTACACCCCTGGCTTGGTTAAAACAATAAAACAGCTGCCGAATACGGGCGGCTTTGCCCGTCACATGCGCGGGGCATGCGCAGCAGATTCCAGATGTCTTCGTACCACACCTGGCCGGTGATTTAAAATTAAAAGTGGGGAAGATCTTCGATGCGACCCGCCCGGCGGTGATTTCCCCTGAATAGCCATCCGGGCCCGATTGTCAGTCGACGGTATCGTCCGGCGCCGGGGACGCCGTCAGCTCTTCCCTGATCAGTTGATTGATGAATGCTTCAGGTTCAAGCATGGCCTGGCGTGAAATTAAAAACCGGTCTTTTCCCGTTTTTTCCCGGATAAGCCTGAAGCCAAGCGCAAAATCCTCGGTGAACTGTTTCTGAAAATCGTCCCTGGCCGCCGTTCCGCCGGCCAGGTTTTCCATGATCAGATCCACTGCGTCGTTTTCCAGGACGATATGGATGTCATGCTGTTTCTGAAAATCCGATTCGATCTCCATGGCGTCATCGTAACAGGCCCGCATTCTGACAAAAATATGGTCGATGTCCATGGGCGACCGGGTATAAATATCGGCCGCCAGATTGATCCGGGATTCCGTCAGTGTAAAATTGACCTGGCTGGAAAGCCGGTCCCGGTTGAAGCGGATATATTTTCTGATCATTTGACGTTCTTTGTCGGCCAAGCGGTCAAAATCAGCCTGGCGCTGTTTGTTTCCCGAAACGTCCCCTATCTGTTCAAAAAAATGCCCCGGATCATCCAATATGGCCGGCGTCACCGGAAAACGGGCCAGTGATGTCGTCGGCAGTCGTCGCTCGAAAGTGAGCAGGGCGTTCTCAACGGCACTGACCAGGCCCCGGGCACCGGTATTTTCGCCAAATGCCTGGTGGGCCAGGGTTGTCAGCGCACGGTCATCGAATTTGACGTCAATATCGTAGGCGGCAAAATCAAGTTTTTTTCCTAATATAATCGGATTGTTGGGGTTTTTCAGGATTTGATAAAGATCTGTTTCGGTCAAATGCTCAAAAACTGCCCGTACGGGCAGGCGCCCGATGAATTCAGATTCGAATCCATATTTGATCAGGTCTTCCGCCTTTGTTTTGACCAGGATGTCGGTATGATCATCCGTCTCTTTCAGGCGGGCGCCGAAGCCGATTCCCTGCGTTGTGAGCCTTCTTTCAATGATTTCCGGTAAATCAGAGAAAGCCCCGCTCATGATGAAGAGGATGTTGCGGGTGTTGACCGCTCGTTTTTCGCGGTTGCCGGTTTTGCGTAAATGTTCGATTTCCTGAAACATGGAGACCGGATCATGGGGAACTTTTAAATCCACCTCGGTTTCTTCCATGGGTTTTAACAGGGCCCGCTGGACGCCGGTTCGGGACACATCGGCGCCGATACGGTCGCGGTTGCCGGCGATCTTGTCGATTTCGTCGATGTAGATGATGCCGTATTGGGCCATCTCGATATTATCGTCGGCCGCTCGCACCAGGTCGCGCACCAGATCTTCCACGTCGCCGCCGACATAGCCGGTTTCACTGAATTTAGTTGCATCTCCCTTGACAAAGGGAACGCCGATTTTTTGGGCAATCAGCTTGATCATGTATGTCTTGCCCACACCGGTGGGGCCGATCATCAGCACGTTGTTTTTGATACCGCCCACCATGTCCGGGGTTGTTTCCGGTGTGGAAAGTAACCGTTTGATGCGGTTGAAATGGGTGCAGATTTTGGTGGCCAGAACCTCTTTGGCCCGGTCCTGCTTGATGATGTAGCGGTCCAGGTAGCCGATGAGAGCTTCGGGTGTCAGATCAAAGTGCGCCAGACGGCTGGCCGCGGGTTTTTTTTCTTTGCCGGCTGTCCGGCTGTGGGGCAGCACGACAGGGGTGATCATCCGGACCGCGCCGCCGTATTTTTCAGACAAAAACTTGCTGATATCTTTTTCGATCTCTTTTGGATCGGGCAGTTTTTCCATGTTTATCTCCTCGGTGACATGATAATCACCCGCAGATTCGTTTTCAAGGCGTCTTTTGACGGTTGAAGCGAGTGTTTCCCGACACCCGGGTATTCGGCCCGGAGTTTTTAAGTGGTCCGCCGGAGGCATATAGGAAGACGCGATAATCGGGTTAAAAAGCGTAAGGAAAGCTGTTTCGGTATTTCCGCCGGCAATATCATTGACCCGATATGGGCGTCCGTGCTATTTTGACCCGATTTATTATATGGTAATAATTTTGTTAACCGATAAGAGCGGATTGGCAGCTTCAGGAGGATGATCGTTATGCGGGAGGTAGTGATTGTAAGTGGTACCCGGACAGCCATCGGCAATTTTGGCGGCGGCCTGAAAACTGTACCGGTGGTGGAAATGGGCGCGGCAGTCATACGGGACGTGCTGGTCCGGGCGGGTCTGCGCCCGGTTGTGGGAGAAACGGTGATCGGCAATGCCCCGGAAAAGCTGAAAAACCGGGGGGCCATTGAACTGGAAGAAAAATACGGCAACTGGGACGCGGATGCGGTACCGATAACGATCGACGAAGTGATCATGGGCAATGTCCTCCAGGCGGCGCAGGGGCAGAATCCGGCTCGTCAGGCGATGATCCGGGCCGGACTCTGCAAGGAAACGCCGGCGGTGACGATCAATAAAGTCTGCGGATCCGGATTGAAATCGATTGCCATGGGAGCGGCGGCCATTATATCGGGCCAGGCGGAAGTGGTGCTGGCCGGGGGACAGGAAAACATGAGCCAGGTGCCCATGGCCCTGCCCAAGGCCCGCTGGGGCCACCGCATGGAATTGACCGGCGTGGGCGATATTTATGACCTGATGGTGTTCGACGGGTTGTACGAGATATTTTACGGGTATCACATGGGCCTGACGGCGGAAAATATTGCCGCCCTTTACGATATCAGCCGAACCGCGCAGGATGAACTCAGCGTTCTGAGCCACCAGCGGGCCCGCCAGGCGATTGCCGATGGCACCTTTTCATCTGAAATCACGCCGATTACCGTCAAGGTCCGCAGGAAAGAAATGGTGTTTGATACGGATGAGCGCCCCATGGATACCGATATGGAAAAGATGAGCCGGTTGCGGCCGGCCTTTAAAAAATACGGAACGGTCACGGCGGGCAATGCCTCCGGGATCAACGATGCCGCGGCAGCGGTATTGCTCATGTCGGCTGATAAGGCAAAAGCGCTTGGGCTGGACCCCATTGTCAAGGTCAAGGCGTTTGCCGGTGGCGGCGTGGATCCGGCCTACATGGGACTGGGACCGGTGCCCGCCGTGCGCAAGGTGCTGAAAACAACCGGCATGACCCTGGCGGATATCGACCTGATCGAACTCAACGAGGCGTTTGCCTCCCAGGCGATCGGGTGCATGCGGGAACTGGATATTCCCACGGAGCGCCCCAATGAGCTGGGCAGCGGTATTTCCCTGGGCCATCCCATTGGCTGCACCGGTACCCGTCAGGTGGTTACCGGCATGTATCAGATGCAGCGCCGCAATTACAATACCGGGCTGGTGACCATGTGTATCGGTGGCGGGATGGGGCTGGCCATGGTGATGGAACGGTAATCAACCCGCATGAATCAAGGATAAAAGGATAAAGGGGAAACCGATGGATACTCCACGAAAAATCGGAACTCTGATATTTTTCGGCGTGCCGGTCATTGTCGGCGGCGGTATTGTCTATGCGCTTTTCGGCAGTATGACGGTGTTGTTTATTTATGAAGTTATTCTGCTGCTGCTGGCGGGAACAATTGTGGCCTGACTCACGTGTGGCGGCATCCGCCAGATGCCCCATTTGACAACCGACGGTAAAATCAGGTTTCGATGTATGGGCGGCTGAGACGGAAATCCCGTCCGCCCACTGGCTTTACCCGGCGGCAGGACGGATGACGGCGGCATATCCGGCCGGGTATTTTCTGATATCGTTGTGCCGCCATTGCTGTTTTTGCGATTTATCTAAAAGAAGGCGTTTTTAATATGGAAATGGAAAAGGAACATACACCGGAAGTCAGTATCGAACGAGAGATGAGACGTTCGTATCTCGATTACGCCATGAGTGTGATTATCGGACGGGCCCTGCCGGATGTGCGCGACGGGCTCAAACCGGTCCACCGCCGCATCCTTTTCGCCATGCGTGAGCTGAAAAACGACTGGAACAAGCCCTACAAAAAATCGGCGCGGGTTGTGGGTGATGTCATTGGTAAATACCACCCCCACGGGGATACGGCCGTTTACGATACCATCGTCCGGATGGCGCAGGATTTTTCTCTGCGGTACCCGTTTGTCAACGGCCAGGGAAACTTCGGCTCCATTGACGGCGATCCGCCGGCGGCCATGCGGTATACCGAAGTCCGAATGATGCGGCTGGCCCATGAAATGCTCGAAGATCTCGACAAGGAAACCGTCGATTTCATAGCCAACTATGACGACTCCATGACCGAGCCGGCGGTGCTGCCGGCCAAGGTGCCGGCGCTGCTGATCAACGGCTCGTCGGGGATTGCCGTCGGCATGGCCACCAATATCCCGCCCCACAATATCGGAGAGGTGATCGATGCCGTGTCCGCCCTGATCGATCATCCGGACATTGACATGGAAGAATTGATCCAGCGGGTTCCCGGGCCTGATTTCCCCTCGGGCGGGATTATCTACGGCACGCAGGGGATATACGATGCGTATCGCACCGGCCGGGGAGTGATCCGGCTGCGGGCGCGGGTCATGGTGGAGAAAGACAAACGCACCAGCCGGGAGACCATCGTGGTCAACGAGCTTCCCTACATGGTCAATAAAGCGACGCTTGTGGCCAAGATTGCCGAGCTGGTCCGTCACAAACAGATTGAAGGGGTGCGTTATGTCCGGGATGAATCGGACCGCGACGGGATGCGGATTGCCATCGGTCTGAAAAAGGACCAGTTCGCCCAGGTGATTGTCAATCAATTGTACAAGCATACGCGGATGGCGATCAGCTTCGGGATTATCTTTCTGGCCGTGGTGAAAAACCGCCCCGAGCTGATGACGCTCAAGGATATCCTGTCGCACTTTATCGCCCATCGCAAAGAGATTGTTCTGCGCCGTACGCGCTATGAGCTGCGCAAGGCCGAAGATCGTGCCCATATCCTGGAAGGATTAAAGATCGCCCTGGATCATCTTGATGAAGTGGTGGCTTTAATCCGGGCATCCAAAACGCCCAAGGAAGCCAAGGAAGGTCTGATCGCCCGGTTTTCTCTAAGCGCTATCCAGGCCCAGGCGATTCTCGATATGCGCCTGCAGCGGCTCACCGGACTGGAGCGGAAAAAGATCATTGAAGAGTATGTTCAGCTCCTCAAGGATATTGCCCACT
>Ga0256846_1000602_pt1 | contig 13871 bp, 13 predicted proteins | sample TevniametaG_FD_189098 | JGI IMG/M metagenome (GOLD analysis project Ga0256846, IMG submission 189098) | Tube worm associated microbial communities from hydrothermal vent at the East Pacific Rise, Pacific Ocean - Tevnia | ecosystem: Host-associated > Annelida > Integument > Unclassified ...
AATGGATACAAAAAACTTTAATTGAGATTCCCGAGAGCATTAATGTTTTTATAGATTCAAAGTTCAGGAGGAACGTTAATATAGTCAAAACAAAAATCACTAAAAATAGATTCTTGGTTTTAGGCCAGAAAGAAAACTCTAATTGCCATTTTTTTGATAACCATATTGGAATAATTATACTAAAAATCGGAATTCCAATAAACCCAAATGATATCCCGGAAATCATTTCAAATGTTTCATTTCCCGTAGATTCACTCAACCGCATAAAAAAGTTTGCTGACAATATTATCAAAACATAAGCCCCGTAAATAATAGACACTGTTATGAGCTGTCCCCTTTTTCTCATACTTTCTCCTTTGGAATATTCATTTTGGTTTTATCCGTTTTAATGTCTCAATTGCCCAGGTTAACTCTGCCTGATAATGATGCTCATGATGTTCAAATATAATAAGACTGTTTTCTTGTGCTTTCTTTGGAATTATTTTCAAAGTCATTTCTTTGTGATTTTTATTCTGATCAATTCGGGATTTTATTTTTTCAATATAATTAATCAGGCTGCTTTCTATCTCAGTCGGGTTTAATGAAGATGAAAAATAAAAAGCAGCATCATTAATAAACTCTGGCTTATACTCGAGGGTAAGTGTCTTTTTCAGTATATTTTGAAAAGCCACATGACCATCTTCTGTAATTGAATAAACATTTTTTTCTGGTCTATTGAAGTCTTTTTCGATACTTTTCAATAGCAACTTCTTTTCACATAATCTTTCAAGATGATAATAAATAGTTGGTAGTTTTATTTGGGTAAAATCTGAAACACTATCAGCAATAATTTTTTTTATATTGTAACCATGTTGAGGCCCATATTTTTTTACGATACCCAGAATATACAAAGGAATTTTCATTAGATCTCCTATAGTCAGTCCTGAGTAACAATATAGTCAGGACTGACTATATTGTCAACATATAATTGCCTTGGTGTACCTCGCTTGTAGCTGAAATTGATACATAATACACCCTTTAAAACAGTTCTGATATGGATTAAAATGCGATGGGCTCCTGATTATTGTAAGGCATTAAAAAATAAGCAAGCTGGATATTGACTTTATATTATGGTTTTGAGTATATATTAAGTTTGGTTTATTTTATGTTGATAATAACACTATGGGTATTACAGTAGAAATATGCAGATTATACGTGGGTTTAGAGATATCCTTCCTGAAAATATCGGGCTGTGGCAACGGGTTGAAAAAGAGGCAGAAAAGCTTTTTGAGAAGTTTGGATTCCAGGAGATTCGCCTTCCCATTCTGGAAAAAACCGAGGTTTTTGCCAGGAGTATTGGTGAAGCAACCGATATTGTTGAAAAGGAGATGTACACTTTTCCCGACCGTAAGGGTGCAAAGCTTACTTTGAGGCCTGAGGCCACTGCATCAATGGTCAGAGCCTATGTCCAGCATAAGATGTATGCCACGGATCCCATAAGAAAATTTTACACCATTGGACCTATGTTCCGGCGGGAGCGGCCTCAAAAAGGAAGATACAGGCAGTTTTATCAGATTGATGCGGAGATTTTCGGGGTGAGTTCTGCCTATGTTGATGCAGATCTCATTTTTCTGCTCAATGAATTATTTAAACAGCTTGGACTCACCGGACTTAAAGCTCACATCAATTCCCTTGGGTGTCCTGCCTGCAGGCCCGGCTTTCAAAAGGCGCTTCTGGATCTTCTGGAATCAAAAAAAGAAGAACTCTGCCATGACTGCATAAGGCGTAAAGAGACCAACCCTATGCGAACCCTTGATTGTAAAGTGCATGGCTGCAGAAAAGCATTGAAAGATGCCCCCACAAGCCTTGATTATCTTTGTAAAGAGTGCAGGGATCATTTTAATACTGTGAAAAGGGTATTAAAAGAACAGGATGTTGAATATACTGAAGATAAAACCCTTGTACGGGGGCTTGATTATTATACCAGAACCGCCTTTGAAATTCAGACATCAAGCCTTGGTGCCCAGAGCGCTGTGGCAGGAGGCGGACGTTATGACCTCCTTGTAAAGGAGATGGGCGGACCGGATATTCCTGCCATTGGATTTGCCATTGGGTTTGACAGACTGGTGCAGGTGATGGAAAATCTTGAGAAAACCATTGGGACAACCAGGCTTGATCTTTTTATTATTGCCCTGGGAGATGAAGCCATGGAAAGAGGGCATCTCTGGTCAACCAGATTAAACCTTAAAGGTATCAGAACCGAGATGGATTTCAGGGGTAAAAGTTTAAAGAGCTTGATGAAAAGAGCTGATAAGCTTGGGGCAGACCATGTCCTGATTGCCGGGAAAAAGGAAATTAAGGAAAATTCCCTGATACTCAGGAATATGAATACAAGAGAGCAGATATCAATTGGCAGTGATGATCTGGTTGCAGATATTATAAAATTGTTGAAAAAAGAATAATTAATTTTACAGAGGAATATACGTGACTGATTTACTAGGAAGTATGAAGCGGACACACAATTGTGGTGAACTGCGGGCAGAAAATATTGGAGCAGAGGTTACACTCATGGGCTGGGTCCAGCGCCGCCGGGACCATGGAGGAGTTGTTTTTGTTGATTTCCGTGATCGGTTTGGCATTACCCAGATTGTGTTTAACCCTGAGGTTAACCAGAAAGTACATGGCAAGGCCCAGGAGCTGCGGAGTGAATATGTGCTTGCTGTTAAGGGCAGGGTGGAGAGCAGACCCGATGATATGCTTAACCCTAAAATGGAGACAGGTGCCATTGAAGTCCTTGTGGAGGAACTTAAAATATTAAACAGGGCAGAGACCCCTCCTTTTCAGGTTGAAGATAGAATAGAAGCTTCAGAGATTATCCGATTAAAAAACCGTCACATTGATCTGAGACGGCCAAGGCTGCAGCAGAATATCATCACACGGAGCAGGGTATCAAAAATCATCAGGGATTATTTTGATGACCAGGGCTTTCTTGATATTGAAACGCCAGTTCTTACTAAAAGTACCCCTGAGGGAGCACGGGATTATCTCGTTCCAAGCAGGGTATCCCATGGAGAGTTTTTTGCCCTGCCCCAGTCACCCCAGCTTTTTAAGCAGATGCTTATGATAAGCGGGTTTGAAAAATATTACCAGATAGTCAGGTGTTTCAGGGATGAAGATTTAAGGGCAGACCGCCAGCCTGAATTTACCCAGATCGATGTTGAAATGGCGTTTGTTGATGAGGAAGATATTATAAAGGTAGCTGAAGGCCTTATTCACAAGATTTTTAAGGGTATTTTGGGTATTGATCTTAAAATTCCATTTAAACGTCTTACCTATGATGAAGCCATGGCAAAATATGGACTTGACAGGCCGGATTTGAGATTTGGCCTTGAGCTGTGCGATATTTCAGATATTGTTAAGGGCGCTGATTTTAAAGTATTTGCTGATATTGTAAAACAGGGCGGCCTTGTAAAGGGTATAAATGCCAAGGGGTGTGCCGGCTTTACAAGGAAGATAATTGATGAGTTGACTGCGTTTGCAGCAATTTACCAGGCAAAGGGCCTTGCATGGATCAAAATAAATGAGGGTGGATGGCAGTCACCCATTGTAAAGTTCTTTTCTGAAGAAGAGAAGCAGGCCATTAAAGAGCGGCTTAATCTTGAGGTTGGCGATATTGTATTTTTTGTTGCCGACAAACCTGAAATCACCAATGAAGCTCTTGGGCAGTTGAGGAATGAACTTGCAAGACGGCTTGACCTGGTGGATAATAATGTGGGAAATAAGGTTTTTGAGTTTGTATGGGTCACTCATTTTCCCCTGGTTGAGTATGATGATAGTGAAAAACGGTACCAGGCACTGCATCATCCCTTTACCTCTCCTGTGGAAGGTGATATTGACAAACTTGAAACCGATCCACTTAACGTTGTTTCAAGGGCCTATGACCTTGTACTCAATGGCGTTGAAATTGGCGGAGGCAGCATTCGTATACACTCCAGCGACCTGCAGCAGCAGGTATTAAAAATGCTTGGGATAGATGAGGTGGAGGCAGAGGAGAAGTTCGGTTTTCTTCTTGATGCATTGTCATCCGGGGCACCTCCCCATGGAGGTATTGCCTTTGGCCTGGACAGGCTTGTGATGCTATTGTGCGGTGAAGACTCCATAAGAAATGTGATTGCATTTCCAAAAACCCAGAAGGCAACATGCCTTTTAACCCGAGCACCTTCCAAAGCATCTGTAAGTCAGCTCCAGGAGCTTTCCATAAGAATTGCAAAAAAAGAACCGGAAAAATAAACTTTGTCATTAAAGGTTTATTTTTCCTGGTAATTTTCCAGATTATCAGGCATGCCCCGGACAAAGGCTTTGATTTCATCCCTTACCCTTCGGTAACAATCAAGCTGTTCTTCCATGCCAGCACCTTTATGGGCAAGATCGTCAGCCATTGCCGGAGGGTCATCAAAGCCTGCATGGATTATTCTGCACCGCGGTGGGAAATAGGGGCAGGTCTCATGGGCATGACCGCAGACTGTAATAACCATATCAAATTTAATATCTTTATATTCATTAACATGCTTTGATACATGGCTGGAAATATCAACACCTGCTTCTGCCATTACCCTGACAGCATGGGGGTTTAAGCCGTGGATTTCAACACCTGCTGAATATGCATCAATGGCATCGTTTTTCAGGACCCTTGCCCACCCCTGGGCCATCTGGCTGCGGCAGGAGTTTCCTGTACATAAAAAAAGTATTTTCAGCTTGTCTGCCATAATTTAACTATTATTTTATATATTGCTGCAGGTTGTGTCAAATTTTTTCACAATTTGCTTGACACATCTATTATATATTACTATATTCATTTATAACGATATAATATCCATATATGATTAAAAGGACAGGCCATGGATTCAGAAACAGTCAATGCAGCAGAAGAGAGACAGAAAAATATTATGTTAATGGTTTTTTACCCTTTGACAGGTGCAGGGGTACTCTATCTATGGTGGCTTATTTACAAGACTCTGCCCATTGTATCTTCATGGTTGACCTATAATCTGTTATCTATAAAGCAGGGATCACATTTAGGCTCTTCCATTGAATTTTTCCTTTATGATACACCAAAAGTAATGATGCTTCTGGTTCTGGTTGTATTTGGAGTTGGAATTATCAGAAGCTTTTTTACACCGGAGAAGACCAGGGCCTTTCTATCTGGTAAGAGTGAATTTGCAGGCAATGTTTTTGCAGCCCTTCTTGGCATTATCACTCCGTTTTGTTCATGTTCAGCAATTCCTTTATTCATAGGTTTTGTTACCACAGGTGTACCCCTGGGGGTTACATTTTCTTTTTTAATTGCAGCCCCCATGGTTAATGAAATTGCTCTGGGACTTCTTTATGGGCTCCTTGGCTGGAAGGTTGCGGCAATATACGCGGGTACAGGACTATTCCTGGCCATTGGAGCAGGGTGGGTCATTGGCAGGTTAAAGCTTGAGCACCATATTGAAGACTGGGTGACAGAGACGCAGGCAGCAGGTGTGGCAATGGAGGAGGAAAAGCTTTCCTGGACTGACCGGTTTGTCCATGGATGGGATGCAGTAAAAGAGATCATTGGCCGTGTATGGATATATGTAATGCTGGGTATTGCCGTTGGTGCAGGCATTCATGGATTTGTTCCCCAGGAGGTTATGGCCTCCATTATGGGTAAAGGTTCCTGGTGGTCTGTGCCCTTGTCTGTCTTGATTGGTGTGCCCATGTATTCCAATGCAGCAGGCATTATTCCCATTGTTGAGGCACTCCTGGGTAAAGGTGCTGCCCTTGGAACAGTGCTGGCATTTATGATGAGTGTTATTGCCCTGTCCCTGCCTGAGATGGTAATTTTAAGAAAGGTGCTTAAACCCAGATTGATAGCAACATTTATAGGTGTTGTTGCATCGGGCATTTTACTGATAGGTTATTTGTTTAATATAATTATTTAGGTGGAGATTATAATGGAAATAAAAATACTTGGTCCTGGGTGTGCAAAATGTAATAAAACCGAAAAGCTGGTACTGGAAGTACTTGAAGAGACAGGTGTTGAAGCAGATGTTGAAAAGGTTTCAGATATGATGCAGATAGCATCTTATGGTGTATTTAATACACCTTCGGTTATTATTGATAACAAGGTGAAATGTTCGGGCAGAGTACCTAAAAAACAGGATATCAAGGCCTGGCTTACTAAGTAGAGGGAAGATGCCTGCACATACCTGTCAAGACATGGATGACAGGCGGGATATATCGCTAATAATAGATATGGAACCATAATGGATATAAAGGAATTTATCAGGGTTGCAAAGGCACTCTCTGACCCGACCAGGGTAAAAATACTTAAAATGCTCCAGGCAAAGGTATTGTGTGTCTGCGAAATTCAGTCAGCCCTGGACAGGGCACAGTCAACCATCAGTAAACACCTGAAAATACTTGAGGAAGCAGGCTTGATTGGTTTTCAAAAGGATGGGTTGTGGGTGAATTATGAACTGGCAGACGGAAGTCAGAGTCCTTATGCTGCAAGCATGATAGGTAATTTAAGACACTGGCTGGATGATGATCCGGAGATTAAAAGTATTATTGCAGAATTGCCTCAAATTGACAGAAAAGAGATACTTAAAACAGATAACAGGCTTTAATGAACATTATCTTCTTTTCATATTAAGTATTGGTGTGTTAAATACCAGGGCAGATGTTTCATCACCTTTTTGTATCTCAAGGCTCAAAGCGTCCCTGTCAATTTCAAAATATCTGGAAATGACCTGTATAATATCATTCTGCAGATCTTTTAATGTATTATCATTGATCTCAAGTTTGTCATAGACAAGGGCAAACTGCAGCCTTCGTTTAGCCTCGTTCTTACTGTTTTTTTGATTCTGGCTCGTGAATCTTTTAATTAATTTGTTCAGCATGGAATATCCTTACTTGGTAAATCCGAATTTTTTACTTATTGTGCTCCACATTCCTGTCTTGTGGGCAGGAACTTCTATGGGCAGGTCGGTTTCGCCGTTTAATCTCCTTGCAATTCTGGTGAAGGCAAGACCAGCCTTGGACTCTTTTTGTAAAACCAGAGGCAGTCCCATGTTTGAGGATGTTAATACATATTCATCCATGGGGACTAACCCTGCAAGTTCCACAGAAAGTACATCAAGTACATCTTCATGGCTCAGCATTTCACCCTTTTCAACCCTTGCAGGTTCGATCCTGTTGATTAAAAGTTTTGGTGTAATGGATTTGGAATAGAGAAGGCCTATAACCCGGTCAGCATCCCGTACTGCAGACACATCAGGAGTGCATATAACTATAGCTTCGTCTGCACTTACAACGGAATTTTCAAATCCCCTTTCAATACCTGCAGGGGAATCCATTATAATATAGTCAAATTCCTTTTTAAGTTCCTTTGCAACACGCTCAACACCCTTTGTTGTGAGGACATCTTTGTTATCACTCTGGGATGCAGGAATCAAAAAGAGATTATCTATTCTTCTGTCTTTAATGGCTGCCTGTTTGATTTTGCATCTGTTATTAACAATATCAACAATATTAAAGACAATTCTGTTTTCAAGGCCCATGATAACATCAAGATTTCTCAGGCCTATGTCCATGTCAATGACTGCAACTCTGTTGCCAAGTATGGCAAGGGCCGCACCAATGGAAGAAGTGGCAGTGGTTTTTCCTACACCACCCTTCCCCGATGTAATTACTATGATTTTTCCTTCCAATTAACACCTCATAAAACTATATATTATAATGCCTGGGGCCAGGGTATCAGGGCAAACGGGTTTGCCTTAAGATAATCCCGGACAATAATTTTGTTGTTTTCAATACAGGCATACTCGGCTCTGGTGACTGCTGTTTCATCGGATCCCACTGCAGTGACATCACTGATACGGATCTGTGTAGGGTTGAACTCAAGGGCAAAAATAATTGCACCTGTTTTATCGGGAACTCCTGCATGGACCTTGCCTTTAAGTCTTCCAAGAATGATAACGTCTCCTCCGGCAGCTATTTCTGCACCCGGGTTGACATCCCCTGCAATAACTATATGTTTCTTTGATTCTATTTTCTGCCCAGATCTTATACGTCCTTTGAGCATAAGCACATCACTTCGATGGAACATCCATGGATTTTTAGAGTCGATTTTATCTTTTTTTTCTGCTGCCGGGGTATACACACAAACCTTTTTGACTTTAAACCTGTCAATTAAAAAAGATTTAATATTATCAAGTACATGATCGTATCCTTTAATACCCTCTGTGTCAATTACAACCTCGGCATTCCTGGCAAGATGTTTCAGGTTCTCAAAAAGAGAAGACACCTCCTCTTTCATGGGATTTTCCGGCCGGGACGGATCAAGGGTGAGCCTGAAGCCCTTACCTGCACCTTTAAGCTTGACAGAGCCTTGTGATCTGGTTTTTATTTCTGGTTTTATATCATTCATAGGTGCCTTATTAATTCCATTAACCCATACATTTGATTGTTAATTCTGAGTCAATTGTTGATTTATAAAGAATTAGACAGATTGTGTCAAGGCATTCGTATTAAAACCACATTTGCTTTTTTTATTATTACCAGTATCTGCATTTAAAATACCAATGGTGCAGATTGTAATTTTGAAAATATATATCCTGAAAATTGTTGAGCCGGGGTTACGATTTATCTTTACATATCAGGAGAAATGGCTTAAAATAAAGACAAATCAAAAAAATTGTACGAATCACACATATTCCAGGAGTTGATATGAAACTCAGCACTAAGTTTATCGTCCCTACCATATTCTTTCTTGCAGCCTCAACCATACTTACAACACTTATTACAGGAGTGGTTGTAAAGGATATAATAAACTCCCAGGTGGATGAAGCCCAGGTGAAGATGGTGCATGATGCTGAAGACCTCGCACAGTTCACCATTGCTGTAATAAATAAGAATATTAACAGGGTAGCTGCCAAAGCACTGGGCCAGGCAACGCTTTTTTCAAATCAGCCGGAAGTCATAGCTGCATATGAACTTGCCCATCAAGGCGATATTAATATTGCAACAGATTTAACAGTGCAGGAGGCACGGCTTAAACTCAGGCAGTATATGAAGCCTTTAAGTGCTAAATATGCCAGGGATACGGGTAAGGGTAAATTAAAACTTCATTTCCATCTATCCAGCAATAGAAGTTTTTTAAGATCCTGGCGCAGTTATCAAAGCATGAACAAAGGTAAACCAGTGGATATCACAGACGATCTTTCAACGTTTCGTCACTCTGTTGTGTATGTTAATAAATCTTCCAGTCCGGTCAAGGGGATTGAAGTCGGCCGGGGCGGTTTTGCCATACGGGGTATAGTCCCTGTGATCAACCGCCATGGCAGACAGCTTGGGTCATGTGAAGTTCTCTACTCTTTTAATGATGTGGTCAAACATACTAAAACAAATAAACTGAATCATTTCGCAGCATACATGAACATTGATCTGTTATCCATTGCAACAAAACTTAAAAATCCTGATAAAAATCCGGTTATTGGTGGAAAATATGTAAGAACAGCCACAACAGATGCAGGTTTAACCCACCGTATTATAACATCAGCCATTCTGGATGCAGGAAAACAAAACCCTGATTCACGCCTGGTTGATAATTTTTTCATAACAGCATTTCCAATCACTGATTATTCCGGTAAACAGGCAGGTGTTATGGTCTATCTTCAGGATATGGGCAATAATATAAAAACCCTTGAGCTCAGCAGAAATAATGCAGAATCAAAATTAAAATCCTTATATTTTAAACTTGCTGTGCCCGGGGTTTTAATGCTTGTTCTGTTGAGTTTCAGCATATATTTTTTAGTAAAGATGATAATTACAAAACCTCTTGATTCTGCTGTGCTTTTTGCAAACCAGATAGCAGGAGGTGATATATCAAAAAAAATAGATGTTAAGGAAGATGATGAAATAGGTGCTTTAACAAGGGCATTATCAGATATGCGTGATAATTTATACTCAATGATCAGTGAAATTAAAGGTGAGGTCACAATTCTGGATGAATCATCCACAGACATGGCTGCCATTTCCAGGGAATTTACAACCAATCTTGAAGAAACTGCTGGAAAATCATATACAGTTGCGGCAGCTGCAGAAGAGATGAGTGTCAACTCACATTCTGTTGCAGACGGGGTTGAACAGGCAGATTCAAACACAGCATCAGTGGTATCAAGTATAAGTGCCATGAGTGACAGCTTTGGTGAGATGGCAGATATAGCAGGTAAGGTAAAAGAAGATACTGCATCAGCTGTTTCCAAAGTAGAATACTCGTCAAGCCAGGTGGATAAACTTGGCAAAGCATCCCAGGAGATCGGCACTATAATAGAGACAATCAGATCTATTTCAGATAAGACAAATCTTCTGGCACTGAATGCTACAATAGAAGCTGCCCGGGCCGGCAAAGCAGGAAAAGGGTTCGCAGTTGTGGCCAATGAAATCAAGGAACTTGCCAGACAGACATCCAATGCAACTGACAACATTGACCAGAAGCTCAGCCTGACCCAGAAGCTTTCTGCAATTGCCATTGAGGAGATAAAGGATATTTCAGGTGCCATAACAAGAATCGATGAATCTGTGGGTGCCATAACAGGCTCAATAAATGAACAGAATTCAACCACTTCGGAAATTTCAAAAAATATAAGCCATACTTCTGAAGATCTGAAGGAGGTCAATGAAAATATAAGCCAGTTATCAATTGCCACAGATCAGGTGGCAAAGGAGATAGCAAAAGTCAATGGATTAAACAGTGATATGAAAGATTCAAGCACTAAAGTGCTGAAAGATGCAGACAAGCTTAACAAAGTTGCAACACACCTTAAAACACTTGTAAAAAAATTCATATTATAATATTGTATATGTCCGAAAATATAGTGCACTTGTTCAAGCATTGGACACAATACAATCATGCATATTTTAAAATCATCCATTATTTCTCCGGGCCGTACAGTAATTTGTAGTTTTTTATTCCTTATTTTTACTGGAACATGTCTTCTGCTTCTGCCCCAGGCCTCAACCACAGGGCATATGGGATTTATGGATGCCCTTTTCACCTCCACATCTGCAGTATGCGTGACAGGGCTTACGGTTCTGGATACAGCTGCTACTTTTACCACCTTTGGCAGGATTGTGCTGATGGGTTTAATCCAGGCAGGCGGACTTGGCATAATGACCATATCAACGCTGTTTTTGATGATTGCAGGTAAAAGACTCAGCTTTATTGGAAGTGATGTTATACAGAACACATTCACCTATACTGAAAAGAAAAGCTTATCTTCAATTTTAAAGGATGTGTTTATTTTTACGGCTGCCCTGGAAGGCCTTGGGGTTGTATTGCTCTTTTTTTGTTTTTATCCTGAAAATACTTTTGCAGGGGCTATGTATTTTGCAGTTTTTCACTCAATAAGCGCTTTCTGCAATGCAGGATTTTCTCTGTTTTCAGACAGTTTCAGTGCCTATCAGACTGACTGGCTTTTGAACCTGACAATATGTTTTCTGATTGTCAGTGGAGGTATGGGATTTCTTGTGCTTTCAGAATTAAAACAATCCATATCTTTTAAACATCACTCCTGGTCCCGTCTGAGCCTGCATTCCAAACTAGTACTGGTGAGTACAGGTTCTCTTCTGTTTGCAGGCACAATTGCAATCTTTTTCATGGAAAGCAGTAACACACTTGCACAGCTGTCACTGCCTGACCGGGTGCTTGCCTCTTTTTTCCAGGCTGTCAATACCAGAACATCGGGTTTTAATACACTGCCCCTTGGCAGTATGGCCAATGAAACCCTTTTTATATGTATTATTTTGATGTTTATAGGGGCATCCCCGGGTTCATGCGGCGGGGGTATTAAAACCACCACGTTCATGACTCTGCTTCTGCTTGGCATATCACGTTTCAGGGGCCAAATACGGCCGCAGATTTTTAACAGGTCAATATCCGGGAAGAGTATTTCCAAGGCAGTAAGTGTTCTGCTTCTCAGTACTGTGGTTGTTTGTGTAGGCCTTATTATACTTTTAATGATAGAATCAGGAGATGTGCCCCATCCTGAGAGCAGGGGAGGGTTCCTGGAGCTGCTTTTTGAAGTTGTGAGTGCCTTTGGTACAGTGGGACTTACAACAGGAATAACTTCCGGGCTTTCCGCAATGGGGAAGATGGTAATAGTATGCGTGATGTTTATCGGGCGGCTGGGCCCGCTGCTCATCGGCATTGCCGTGAGCCGGTCTGTGGAGTTGAACTATTTCCACGCAAAAGAGGATATTATGATAGGGTGAGATAAGATATGAAACAGAAAACAAAACAATTTGTTGTTATAGGCCTTGGAACGTTTGGCTATTACCTTGCAAAGAATTTATATAAACATGGACACGAGGTTCTGGCAATAGATAATGATGCAGATAAGGTCCAGGCAATTAAAGATGGTGTAAGCCGGGCTGTGGTTGCTGATGCAACCAACAGGAATATCCTGAAAACCCTTGGTGTACAGGGCGTGGATTCTGGTGTTGTGTGCATTGGCTCCTTGATAGAAGCATCGGTTTTAACCACTTTAAATCTAAAGGATATTGGAGTAAAACAGGTGTTTGCCAAAGCTACCTCAAAAACCCACAGCCGGCTTTTATATAAGGTGGGGGCTTCAGAGGTGTTTTTCCCGGAAAAGGATCAGGCAGACTCCCTGTCTGAACGGCTGCAGAACCCCAATATCATAGAGTATTTGTCCTTTGTCAAGGGGTATAGTATCATCGAGTTTGTACCCCTTAAAAAATATATTGGTAAATCATTGCAGGAGCTTGATCTGATAAACCGGTACGGCATCCAGGTGCTTGCTGTAAAAGAGATTGTACCTGACAAATTAAATATGGTGCCGACCGGACAATTTGTTGTAAAAGATAGTGATATTTTAATTCTGCTGGGACCCAATCATGCCTTTGACAAGCTGCAGAAATAGCTTTGTATTTGCTGCCTGATATTTTTTTGTTTTATGTTGACAATTATTTTCAATGTGTGTAAGAGATTTTGCTATGAATCCGGGTTGGAGGATCATATCTTCAACCCTTTTTTCATTGCTCAAATAAGTATTTAATGTTACTTAAGATTTAAGTAAACGGAGGGAAACAATAATGCTGGTAGTAATGAAAAAAGATGCAGCTGAAAAAGATATACAGGCTGTTGTTGATGCAGCTGAAAAACGAGGTTTTACTGCGCAGCCCATTGCAGGCGGAGACAGGGTATCCATAGGTATTCTGCACAATAAAGGCTCTGTTGATACAGGTATGTTCCAGGGATTTGCCAGTGTAAGAGAGGTTATTGCAGTGACAAAACCCTATAAACTTGTGAGCCGGGAAATAAAAAATAAAAACACCCTTGTCAAGGTTGGTGAAAATATTTTTGGGGACGGTTCCCTGCCTGTAATAGCAGGCCCGTGTGCCATTGAAACCATGGACCAGGCCATTGAAACTGCAAAGGCAGTTAAAAAAGCAGGGGCAGGGCTTTTCAGAGGCGGGGCTTTTAAGCCGAGGACCTCACCCTATTCATTTCAGGGCCTGGGGGAGGAAGGGCTCAAAATACTTGCCAGGGTGAGGGAAGAGACCGGGCTTCCCGTGGTAACCGAAGTTATGGACTGTGAGAATTTCGCCATGGTTGAAGAGTATGCCGATGTTGTTCAGATCGGCACAAGAAATATGCAGAACTACAGCCTTTTAAAACGTGCAGGTAAGTCGGCAGGGCCGGTAATTTTAAAAAGAGGTATGTCAGCAACACTGCAGGAATGGCTCATGGCAGCCGAATATATCATGGAAGAGGGCAATCCCAATGTTATTCTCTGTGAAAGGGGAGTCAGAACATTTGTGAGGCACTCAAGGAACACCCT
>Ga0256846_1000603_pt1 | contig 13832 bp, 10 predicted proteins | sample TevniametaG_FD_189098 | JGI IMG/M metagenome (GOLD analysis project Ga0256846, IMG submission 189098) | Tube worm associated microbial communities from hydrothermal vent at the East Pacific Rise, Pacific Ocean - Tevnia | ecosystem: Host-associated > Annelida > Integument > Unclassified ...
AGGTGGCGGCACTGCATTATTAGGTAATTTTTCGGCAATTAATTGGGCGGACGGACCGTACTTCATAAAGACGGAAATAGACCCGCACGGAGGCACATCATATTCTATTAAAGGTACAACACAGTTACTTAGTGTTCCTTATGCTTTCTATGCCAAGACAGCTGGACCAGTAACGGAGAATGACCCAATATTCAGGGCATCACCAGCAAAAGGCATAACAAATGCCGACATAACAAAATGGAATAACAAAGATGATTCCAATACAAATGAATTACAACGGCTGAGAATTAATGGAAATCAATTGAGTATTACAGACGGTAATACGGTAACCTTACCAGCCGGAAGCGGAGGCGGTGACCAGTGGGGAACGCAAGTAGTGGCTTCCGATGGAACGCTGAAAGGTGACGGAACAGAGGCGAATCAATTAGGTGTAGATGTCAATGCAAGTGCATTCGGGAACTGGGACAAAGACGAGAGCGATGATTTCAGCGGTAATTATAATGACTTGAGTAACAAGCCCGTTACATTTTACGAAATAGGCGGAACAAAACCACCGAACGCAATTACCGATAATATGTATCATACAGGAAGTATCAGTATTGGTACAAATACATTGGTAGCAGGAAACAAATTATTTATTAAAAGTGTAAATAATAATGCAATACTCAATGATATTGATTATACAGGTAGTAGCTATGGGAAAGTAGTAGAGAATAAACTTACTGTAAATTCAAATACAACTGCTGTAAAAGCATATTGCGCATCAGTTAAAAATTCAATTGATGGAAATGGAAACATACTCTCGTATGGTGTTTATAATACAATTACAAATACCGGTAGTAAAGCACATATAGGTACGGGAAATTCGCTTACCGGAAGTGGTAGTGGTGCTCAAATTGGTTGTAGCAATTATATTTCAAACACAGGCAATGGGGAACATTATGGCATAATCAATCATTTATCCGGAAGTGGTAGTGGCATTCAAGTTGGTTGCAACAATTATATTACAAACACAAGCAACGAAGAGCATTATGGCGCAGTGAATTATTTAACCGGTAGAGGCACCGGGAAGAAATATGGAGTTTGGGGACAAATATCTACAAGAGCCGGTGGCGACCACTATGCGATATATGGAGAAGTAACATCAAGAGAAGTAACAAAAAGCGGTAATTATGCCGGTTATTTCAAGGGCGATGTCTATGTATCAAGAAAGTTGAAGGGAAATCATTCCGGTAGTGCTGATATGAAAGCCTATATTTATGGATATATATTATCCGCCGGAACCAAATTATTAGATGCCAGTTCTGACGGTTTTACTTGCACTCGTACTGCTATAGGTGTGTATAGGGTTGCTTTTAGCAATCCTCCCAGTAGTAGTTCAAAATATATTGTTTTGGCAACAGCTACCAACTCACAACCTATCACTTGTACTATTGTAAAGGGTAGAAGTTATTTCAAAATTTATGTTTGGAATAAAATAGGCAAAGCGGCAACCAGTTCAATTCAATTTGTTGTTTATAAGAAATAAACCTATATTAAAATAAATTTTTAAACATTTTAGGAGTGTTATTATGAAGAATTCACGAATCATTTCGAGCATTATTATTGTACTTGCATTTGTTTTTCCTGCATTGCTTTCGGGACAGCAGATAATCACAACAAGCGGCGGCAACGGAAGTGGCGCCGGCGGCAAGGTTAGCTACACGGTCGGACAGGTTGTAAATAATATCTATACGACTGCCAGTGGTTCTGTAATTGAGGGTGTGCAACAGCCTTATGAGATTTCAGAAGAAACAGGTGTTGAGGAAAACGAAGAGATGAATCTTACAATCACAGTTTTCCCAAATCCTACAGAAGATTATCTTATGATATCGATTAAAGATATTGATGTACAAAATCTTAGCTACAAACTTTTCCGTGTGGACGGAAAAAAAATTACAAACGGAAAAATAAACGGAAATGAAACTAAAATCAAAATGAATGATTTATCGCCTGCCGTTTATGTGCTTAAAATCAGTAATAAAAACAAAGATGTAAAAGTATTTAAAATTATAAAAAATTAAGGAGTATCAAATGAAAAAATTATTCACACTATTTGCAGTATTGCTCTTTGCGGCAAGTTTGAATGCACAAATTCCTAAAAAGATGACATATCAGGCAGTCGTAAGAGATGCAAGCGATAAACTGATTGCCAACAGAACAATCGGAGTTAAAATAAGTATCATAAAAGGAACTACGGTTGTATATTCAGAAGTGTATAACCCCAATCCGAGAACAAATAAAAATGGATTAGTTTCCTTGGAAATAGGTGGTGGCACAGCATTATTAGGAAATTTTTCGGCAATTAATTGGGCTGACGGACCGTACTTCATAAAGACGGAAATAGACCCGCACGGAGGCACATCATATTCTATTAAGGGTACTACACAGTTACTTAGTGTTCCTTATGCTTTCTATGCCAAGACAGCTGGACCAGTAACGGAGAATGACCCAATATTCAGGGCATCACCAGCAAAAGGCATAACAAATGCCGACATAACAAATTGGAATAACAAAGATGATTCCAATACTAATGAATTGCAAAAGCTGAGAATTAATGGAAATCAATTGAGTATTACAGACGGTAATACGGTAACCTTACCAACCGGCAGCGGAGGTGGCGACCAGTGGGGAACACAAGTAGTGGCTTCCGATGCAACGTTGAAAGGTGATGGGACAGAGGCTCATCCATTGGGCGTAGATGTAAATGCAAGTGCATTCGGGAACTGGGACAAAGACGCGAGCGACGATTTCAGCGGTAAATATAATGATTTGAGTAACAAGCCCATTACATTTTTTGAAATAGGGGGAACAAAACCACCGAACGCAATTACCGATAATATGTATCATACAGGAAGTATCAGTATTGGTACAAATACACTGGTAGCCGGAAATAAATTATTTATTAAAAGTGTAAATAAAACGGCAGTACTCAATGATATTGATTATACAGGTAGAAGTTATGGGGAAGTAGTAGAGAATAAACTTACTGTTAATTCAAATTCCACTAATTTGAGTGCTGTTTGTGCAGCTGTTAAGAATACAATTAATGGAAGCGGTAGTATTCTGTCGTATGGTGTTTTAAATAGTATTAGTAATACCGGTAGAGAAACACATATTGGTACAGGAAATATACTTACCGGTAGTGGTATCGGTACGCAAGTTGCTTGTAATAATTTAATTGCAAACTCAGGCAATGGAATTCATTATGGTACAAGGAATTTGTTGTCGGGAGGCGGTAGCGGAAATAAATATGGAGTTTGGAGCCAAATATCAACAAGAGCCGGTGGCAACCACTATGCGGTATATGGAGAAGTAACATCAAGGGAAGTAACAAAAACCGGTAATTATGCCGGTTATTTCAAGGGTGATGTCTATGTATCAAGAAAGTTGAAGGGAAATCATTCCGGTACTGCTGATATGAAAGCCTATATTTATGGAACCATTAATAGTACCGGTTCTATTCAATCTGCCGGAAGTTCTAGCGGTTTTACTTGTGAACTAGTTAGTACGGGAACATACAAAATTACGTTTTCGACGGCTCCTGCCAATTATAACGAATACAATGTAGTTGTTACTGCCAATAATTCAATATATCCCAGAATATGTACTATTTCTAGAAACCCAGCATTTTTCCGTGTTTACATTTGGAAACCAGATAATTCGAAAGTAAACAACGTATTCCATTTTGTCGTTTATAAGAAATAAACGATACATAATAAGATGAACGCATATTTATTAACAATTAATAAAAGGCATCAAATGAAAAAATTATTCACACTATTTGCAGTATTGCTCTTTGCGGCAAGTTTGAATGCACAAATTCCAAAAAAGATGACATATCAGGCAGTCGTAAGAGATGCAAGCGATAAACTGATTGCCAACAGAACAATCGGAGTTAAAATAAGTATCATAAAAGGAACTACGGTTGTATATTCAGAAGTGTATAATCCCAATCCGAGAACAAATAAAAACGGTTTGGTCTCACTGGAAATAGGTGGTGGCACTGCATTATTAGGAAATTTCTCGGCAATTAATTGGGCGGACGGACCGTACTTCATAAAGACGGAAATAGACCCGCACGGAGGCACATCATATTCTATTAAGGGTACAACACAGTTACTTAGTGTTCCTTATGCTTTCTATGCCAAGACAGCGGGACCAGTAACGGAGAATGACCCCATATTCAGAGCATCACCTGCAAAAGGCATAACAAATGCCGACATAACAAAATGGAATAATAAATTGGATACTGAAGTTGATGGCTCTACAACAAATGAACTGCAACGGCTGAGGATTAATGGAAATCAATTGAGTATTACAGACGGTAATACGGTAACTGTGCCAACCGGAAGCGGTGGCGGCGACCAGTGGGGAACGCAAGTAGTGGCTTCCGATGGAACGCTGAAAGGCGACGGAACAGAGGTGCATCCATTAGGTGTTGATGTAAATGCAAGTGCATTCGGAAACTGGGACAAAGACGTGAGCGATGATTTCAGCGGTAATTATAATGACTTGAGTAACAAGCCCATTACATTTTTTGAAATAGGTGGGACAAATCCACCAAATGCAATTACCGATAATATGTATCATGCAGGAAGTATCAGTATTGGTACAAATACACTGGTAGCCGGAAACAAATTATTTATTAAAAGTGTAAATAATAAGGCAATACTCAATGATATTGATTATACAGGTAGAAGTTATGGGAAAGTAGTAGAGAATAAACTTACTGTAAATTCAAATACAACAAATGGAAGAGCATATTGCGCAGCAGTTAAAAATTCAATTGATGGAAGTGGGAATATATTTTTGTATGGTGTTTATAATACTATTTCAAATACCGGCAGTAAAATACATATAGGTACGCAAAATTCGCTTTCCGGAAGTGGTAGTGGTGCTCAATTTGGTTGTGTTAATTATATTTCAAACACAGGTAACGGGGAGCATTATGGCATAGGCAATAATTTATCCGGAAGTGGTAGTGGTATGCAAGTTGGTTGTAATAATTTAATTTCAAACTCAGGCAATGGAATTCATTATGGTACAAGGAATGATTTGTGGGGAAGCGGTAGCGGAATAAAATGCGGAGTTTGGAGTCGTATATCTACAAGAGCCGGTGGCGACCACTATGCGATATATGGAGAAGTAACATCAAGGGAAGTAACAAAAAGCGGTAATTATGCCGGATATTTTAAGGGCGATGTCTATGTATCAAAGAAATTATTGGGAAATCATTCCGGTAGTGCTGATATGAAAGCCTATATTTATGGTTTTGTTAATTCGCCTGGAAATATATTAACAGATGCCAGTAGCTCGGGTTTTTCTGTTGCCAATACAAGTGCTGGAATATACAAAATTACGTTTTCTTCGGCACCTACAAGTGCTGCTGCATACAATGTAGTTGTTACTGCCGGTCAATCAAGTTTTCCTAGAATATGTACTGTTTATCAAGCCAGAACATACTTCTATGTTCACGTTTGGAAAACTGATAATACTAGAATTAATAATGGATTCCATTTTGTTGTTTATAAGAAATAGATAATGATGAAACCAGAGGAACGGTTAATTGCAACTGTTCCTCTACTTTTTTCATCGAAATTCATATTGGAAGAAAATAGTAAATCGCTTCATCTCTTTTCCTTCCGAATCAATAGGTATGACTTTCTCCAATAAACCGGAATCTGAATATACAAACTTTACAGTATTAGATATATCGAATTCAGGATAAACGGCAGTAGATTTAACAAGAGTATCTGAATTGTAGAAATTATTGATTTCTAACTCCAAACTGCCGGAACCGTTTTTATTTTTGTCAAATTTTATTTGTAAAACCTTGCTGATAAGTCCGGCAGAATTATATAAATATTCGATTTGCTTGATTTTTTCTGAATTTGCTTTACTGTAATGCGTCTCCTGCAATAATAAACCTGTGCTGTCATATGAATATTCAATATGTTCAATATCGCCATATTCAATTTTTCTTTGGACAAGTTTATCGTTATTGTCATATATACAAGTATGAACAATAGCTTTATCCGAAATTCCATAATAAATAATTCTCTTTATATCGCCATTTCTGTCGTATTCATATTTAGTATATTTAGTTCCAAATTCACTATCATCAGCAAAATTGGAGTCAAGGATAATCCTACCGTTTTTATCAAAACATTCAATACTCAAGATTTGTGATTCGGAACCAAAAGTTCCATTTTTGGATATATATTTTATTCTTTTCTTGACATTGTTCTTGCCAAACAACTTCTGTTCAATCAATGTACTTTTATCAGAGGGTATATTCTGCTCAGCTGTTCCGGACGAGATGAATACTATTAATAAAAATATAACGGCAACAAACAAATTCATATTTTCCCTCAATATTTAATGAAATATCAGAATATCAATAATTAAATGTAAGAATTTTTTTACTATCATCAAAAAAAACAAATCTTTTGTCAAAAATAATGTTGCGATTTCGTATATTAGTATATAGTTATTAATCATAAAACGGAACTATTAAGATATGCATAAAGTAAATATAATCGACAAACTTGCACAATGTAAAGAGCATTGGAAACCGCTTGTTCTTGTGGAATTGAACGGACAATACATAAAAATTGCAAAATTCAAAGGTGCTTTCACTTGGCACAGGCACGAAAACGAAGAGGAAATGTTCTTTGTTGTAAAAGGTACATTAAGAATAGAATTTCGAAATAAAGCTGTTGAGCTAAAAGAGAACGAATTTATTGTTGTACCCCGCGGTGTGGAACATCGTTCCGTTGCCGAGGAAGAAGTTGAAGTAATGCTATTCGAGCCTAAAACGACTCTGAACACGGGTTCCGAATTGAGTTGATTGTTTCATTTATTATTACGTTAATATGATATTTAGCAAGTATATAGCATTCTTTATACTTTCCTGCGGTACGGTATTTGCGCAGAATGTATTGTTCGAGGATTTTCTCGAAAAAGGTAAAGCGGAATTTCATAAAGAATGGAATAAACAGGATTTTACTATCGCTGTGGATAATCTCGAAAAAGCTGTAAAACTAAAACCTGATAATGCAGAAGCACATTATTTTCTCGCTTACGCTTACGATCGACTGAATGCTAAGGACGCAAGTTCAATGAATAATCTTAATATTCACCTTACTATTAAATCCAGCCGCGAATATGAAAAAACGATTAAACTACAAGCGAAATACAAAGGTGAAATATTACTACTTGACCCGTATTCACGGCTAACAAGTGTATGGGGTTCGCAAGCAATGTCATATCTAAATTTCAACAAGCCGGATTCAGCCGAATGGTGTTTTCGGGAAGGCAAGAAGCGGGGCGGCTTTGGTGATTTCTTTCTTGCAGTCAATCGCAAGTCCCTTGATTTATGCTCGGATAGTGCTTATTTATTTACTATGGGTGATAATGTCACAATTCCTATGTGGTATTTACAGATAATTGAAAATTACAGAAGCGATGTTCGCATAATTGATGACAATCTGCTGAATACACAATGGTATCCTCATTATTTGTCTGGACACAAAATTGTTGATTTTACATACTCGAATAATAATCTTGATACTCTTAATTATTCTCCTTGGGATAGCACGGAAATCACAATAAATGTCCCCAAATTTTTTACTGCTTTTAAATGGACTGTCCCGCCATCTTATGCAGGTGCATATTTATTGCGCAGCGACCGCTTGCTTCTTGATATTCTCAAACAGAATAAATTCGAGAAAGATGTGTATTTCAGTTCAGGTTTCAACCCGAAATCAATGCTTGGACTACGTCCATTTCTGCAATTCAATATCCTTGCTGATAAGTTAGTCCCGTCAAAGCGTAAGCAAATAAGTGATGATAAATTCTACAAACTTGCAGACGAGGTAACATCACTTTTTAAATATGTCAATACGAATAGTCAAGATGATTTGCATTTTATTGATATGTTTCGATATATTATATTAGACAGAATATATATGAATCGTGCTAATGAAGATTTTAACTTACGGCTTTTAGTGTTGCTTGACGGCAAAGTCCCGGCTAGCAAATTTCCGGTATTGTCGAATAACTTGAAAGGCTTTATGAAAAAACTGCACGAGGAATTAAAATAGATTATTTATCATTTTTTCATCGAATTACATTCATTAATATAAGTTGTTTTGATATGAACAATCATCGTATCTTGATTTTATTAATTATTTGAGTGATTTTGGCATATTAAACATTCGCATTCTTTATTTGTAAAATGTCTAACGCCAACAACTTTATTCTTTTTTCTGTCAGCCCGTCCGAAAATTTTCTCAAATAAATCAGATTCATCGTTCTCTAAATACCTCCTAAGCACATAAGCGCAGACGTCTGCTATTTGAATCATTGAAGTTAATTCTGAATTAACAAATAAAGGAGTCTCAATGATATTATTAATTTGTGTCCAAAATGTTCCGGATTTATGAAATTTTTTCATTAATTGTGTATGTCTTTTAGCTATTGTTTCATTATTATCATGAATAATCAATCCGTAAATTTTATCACCGGAACTACTAATATTTTTTAAAAAATTTTCAAATCTGGATACAACTTGCTCAAATGCTTGTTCGCTAACAGTTTGACTTGTTCTTGTCGGGTCAAAATATGTTTTATCAATACATTCTGCAAAAACACGAGCAAATCCCCAAGACGAAATGCAATCAACGATTTCTTCAATTAATTTATTCCTTTCATTCCAAGTCAAATGAATATAGTCATTAGTATTTTTGTAATTTTTCTTAGTTTGTTTTAAATATGAAGGCTTTTCTTTTTGTATTCTATATACTTCTTTTTTTCGGATTTGCATAACATTAGTTACTCTTTCACTTTTATTCAAAGACGCAAAGTCCGAAATCCTGTCTTGTTCCAAATATTTTCTCAATATCCAACCGGTATGAATTTCTTTACCTTGTAATCCGTATTTTTCTTTGATTTTTCTTATTTCGTTTTCACAAGATTTCCATTTATCAATGGGAATGGCTATGCCGGCAAGTATAAAATGCGATGTATTCCCGGGAATAGAAGATGTACCTGATTCATCAATATAGCATAAATACATAATTTTGAACCCTATAATAAAAAAAGCGACCGGCGATGAAGAAATTTCTTCTGCATAAGACGCTTTGCGACTCATACCGGACGCTTTACAAATTTATTAATTATTTTTCTTTTTACCAAATGGACTGAAATAAATATATTTTATTGTACTAGTTATATTTTGATTTAATATCATCTACTCTTCTATCTTTTCCAAAACGTAGGTGATAGTAAAATAATCACGGTATAAACTTCCAACCTGCCTAGCATCATTAGAAAGGACAAGAACCATTTGAGAGCCGCCGGCAGATGTGCGTAATTGTCGGTTGGTCCGACTTGTCCGAGACCGGGACCAATATTATTCATCGTTGCGGCGACTGCACCCATTGATGTCGTAAAGTCAATTCCAAAAGCGGAAACAATCAGCACGCTGACTGCGGTTATCATCACGTAGATAATAAAAAATCCGGCAACATTGATTAATACTTTTCTATCAATCACTTGTCCGCCCACCTTGACGGCAACAATTGCATTCGGGTGCAGTAAGCGAATAAGTTCGTTGTATGCAAATTTCAACAAGAGTAAGAGACGAATTACTTTAATACCGCCACCTGTCGAACCGGCACTCCCACCGATAAACATAAGCATAAATAGTATTATCTGTGCTGTAATCGACCATTGTTCGTAGTCTGCGGTACCGAAACCTGTTGTTGTCATTATTGAACTTACCTGAAATAGCGAATCCTGAAAACTCTTACCCGCATCGTGGTAGTGAAAAATAAGCACTTCAAAGAAAATAATTAATGTTGAGAATGCAATTAAAGAAATGAAAAATCTGAATTCGGAATTTTTAAAGAAATCGGAAAACTTACCCGTAAATAATTTATAATGTAAAGAGAAATTAGTCCCTGCTATAATCATAAATATTATAATAATATAATCAACAGTTGCACTGGAATATGCGGCAACACTGGCATTCTTTGTAGAAAAGCCGCCTGTGGCAAGTGTCCCGAAGGAGTGGCACAGTGCATCAAAAAGCGACATGCCGGCAAGCATTAGCAGTCCGGTCTCGAACAATGTAAAGAATACATAAACGCCCCAGAGTATTTTTGCCGTACTTGCTATTCGGGGTGAAAGTTTGTCCACAGTAGGACCCGGCGACTCAGCTTTGAACATCTGCATACCGCCGACACCGAGAAACGGTAGTATAGCAATTGTAAGCACAATTATTCCCATACCGCCGAGCCAATGCGTCAGACTGCGCCAGAACAAAATACCATGAGGTACTGCTTCTATATCTGTCAATATAGTTGCTCCGGTTGTAGTAAAGCCCGACATAGTCTCGAAAAAAGCATCGGCAAAGCCGGCAGTAGTACCTGATAGCATAAATGGCAATGCACCGATTAACGCAAAGGAAACCCACCCGAGCGAAACAATTGCAAAGCCTTCCTTTGCCCTTATGTCTTCGCGTTTGCGTGAAGTAAGGAATAATCCTGGCAAACTAATCGCAAAACCGATGCCTGCACTAATGAGGATTGCCGCACTATCATTATCACCATAATAATACGAAAATGGCAAAGCAAGCAACATAGCCAAACTTGTGAAAATGATGATTAGCGACAGAACTTTTATTACAACCCTGTATCTCATTAGATTAATCCGACTTTAAAACAATTTTTCAATTTCGCGCTGCCGCTCAGGTGATAGAAAAACTACAACTCTATCGCGAGGTTCAATCTGTGTTAATCCCGTTGGAATTTCGACTTCACCGTTAGGCTTGATAACTGCTCCGACAATTGCACCATTCGGAAAACCGACTTTCATTAGCGGTTTCTTGGTAATTTTAGATTTTACTGTGGTTTCCAGCTCCAAGACAAGTGCATCAACTCCGGGTATTTCCGTAAATGAAGCAATACGTCTCCGCCTGATAAACTGACGAATTGCATTAACGGTAATAACCTGCTTGCTCACTACGGCATCAAGTCCGATAGAAGCGGTCATCGGCAGGTATTCCACTTTTTTAATTAAGGTAATTGTTCGTGGAACTTGCAGATGCTGTGCCAGCATACTCGTAATAATATTTGTTTCATCATCGCCGGAAACAGCAATAAATTCGTCCATACCGCTTATATCTTCCTGCTGCAAAAGATTCATTTCGGTTGCGTCTCCTTGGATAATCAGAGATTTGCGGCAGTTCTGAGCCAATAGTTTAGCTTTGCGATAGTCGCTTTCGATAATCTTTACATTGATTTCTTTTTCCAAATCTTGTGCAATATATTGACCTACTAAACCGCCGCCGATTATCATTACGTTCTGTACCATAGAATCATCTTTGCCAAAAAATTCCAGAACTTGTACAAGTGCATTATTTTCGCAAACAAAAAATATCTGGTCCCCGGTTTTTATCCAATCATTTCCTTTTGGGATTAATGTATGTTCCGCTCGTAGCATAGCCAATATTGTGAATGACAAATCTTTGCTCCGCGAACCGAGCTGTGCCAGCTTAATTCCGGCATGCTTGAAGTTCTTATCAATACGAATGCCTACGATTTTCACTTTGCCGTTCTCAAACTCGAAATAATCAGTTGCACTTGCATTACGGACAAGTTGAGAGATTGAACGTGCAACCTCCTTTTCCGGTTGAATAATTAAGTCTGGACTGTATTCAAAATCATTGAGCGGGAAATCGGCAGAAGTATATTCCTGCTTTTTGACTCGAACAATAACAGTCTTTACACCCATTTTCTTGGCAATAATCCCGCTAAGCATATTTACTTCATCATTATTACTTACTGCCGTTACTACATCGAATGAGGAGAGATTCGCACGCTTCAGGACTGCGTAGTCGGCGGCATTGCCCTCAATGATATTGGCATCAAGATGTTCGCGAGCCTTATTTACCATAGTCGAATCACTTTCGATTATCGTAATGTTGTGCTTGCTTTCTATCAACTTGCTTGCGAGAAGAAAACCAATCTCGCCCGCACCGAGTACTAAAACATTCATTCGCTTTCGGTTATTGGGTATTTGAAAAAAATAAAAATAATGAAAAAATACATAAGATAATAAAAAAAAAGACCGCCAATGTGTAGGCGGTCTTTCTTTAAGATATAATTCATATCATTATTAATAAAAACGTATCCATTTATTTATTTTAAAATAATTTTGTCAATAATCACTGCCAACCACTTCCGCCATTCTTCACGGCTTTTCGCCTCAAATGTTTTCATTTAGTTGTCAATCATTTATAACTTTTACAGTTCCCAAACTGATAGTAATAATCATCTCAATTAATTTGATTGGATAATCGGGTTTATCTAACATTCATTCCAAATATTAAATTAAATAATTATTATTGTATAAACAAATCTTTTTTCAAATCTAAGATTTTAATCCGAAGTAGAAGATGAAATCATTATGATAAAAAAAAGACTTGACACTTTTGCGTCAAGTCTTTTTCCCAGCTGCCCCGCCAGGGTTCGAACCTGGACTCTTCTGATCCAGAGTCAGACGTGTTGCCAATTACACCACAGGGCAATATTACAAATTGTAATGCCGTGGACCCGATGAGATTCGAACTCACGACCTCTAGAGTGCGATTCTAGCGCTCTCCCAACTGAGCTACGGGCCCAGAGAGGAATTCAAAATTATGGAATTTTTTTGAATTGACAAAATAATTATTTCATTATTTTCAAATTCAGTTCTTCCAGCTGTTTCTCGTCCACTTCCGAAGGGCTGCCAAATAAAAGAATATTAATAAATATAAATAATTTTACTAATCATTTTTATTATTAAATTGGAAAATAGTGTTATACATTAATACTGAAAGTACTATCATAATGATAGTCAACAAATTTATCACTGTCCAAATTGGTCTTGTCAAATGTATTGATAAAATAGGATTATAAATTATACCGACAACAAAAAATGAAACTATCCAAGGTTTTTCTTCTTTCATAATATGTATGAAAACAAGACTTGCCGTTATGAATAAAGTTGTCCATCTCAAGAAAATATAATAACTATATGGATTATAGTCCATCGCTTTGAGAAGCAATAAAATAAAGATAACTTTAAGCGATATTTCGATGAATTTTATCATTTATCCACCAAAAAGTTCATCTTCCCAATTAACTCCTTTATTGTTAGCCTTATTCCCAAACAAAATTTTTATCCAATAATTCTCAGTATCTTTAGGAAGTTCTTCAATTGAATTTTTTCTGCATTTTTTTAATTGATTTATTATAGAGCTTGAACAACCTCTTTCTGTAGCACCTGCTCTAATTTCCCATCCTAAAAAATATTTACAATCAGGACTATACCGAGGAGTAATAACAATTTGTTCTTTTAATAGTTTACCAGAAACTTCAATTACAGGAATCGGACCAGGAGGAATATTTATTATTTCGCATTTTTTTCTTAGATTAACTACTTGAGTTTCGCTGATTTCAATTGTACCAGTTCTAGTATCTTCATCAAAACTATATCTTAAATGATATTCATCACTATCGAAATTTTCGATAATTACTTTAAACGGTTCTCCAACTTTAAATGTTATTTTATCCCCTGGTTCTGATAATATTTTTGTTTTTAGATAACTCGTCTTATTTGCTTTTTGGAAATTACCATTTTCACCAACTTTACCTGTTATAACATTTTCTTCATATAAATTATTATTAGACTCAGGAGTTACACACCCAAAAAGGAATACTAGTGCTAAAAGAAATAATAGA
>Ga0256846_1000604_pt1 | contig 13775 bp, 10 predicted proteins | sample TevniametaG_FD_189098 | JGI IMG/M metagenome (GOLD analysis project Ga0256846, IMG submission 189098) | Tube worm associated microbial communities from hydrothermal vent at the East Pacific Rise, Pacific Ocean - Tevnia | ecosystem: Host-associated > Annelida > Integument > Unclassified ...
GGTTGCGTATTCTAATAATTCAGCAATAATTGCGATTCAAACTGAACCCCTTGGTCCACCAGCAGGGTTAGCTACAGCTAAATCGCTTAGCTCATCTCTTAAAAAGAATTCTCACAGCGCACCGGCTTTACTTGAAGTTCCCGATACTCATAATGCAGCATCATCAACATACCATCTTGCCTCACATGAAAAACCAAGCAATGCACAGAAAGCGGAGTATGTATTGGTTCCACTGGATGATGAGGCAAAAAGAGAATACTATCAAGTTAGTGATAATAATAGGTATCCTTTTTTAGAAAACGGCTTGACTCTTTATCCCAAACACCACGACAATAATAATTCAAATAACAAGCCGGTTAATACAGCTGTGGTTTCAGCTGAAATTTATAAGTAACTTTATTACATCGTTTTACAAAATACAAAGAAGAGGAACGGAGAACCTTAGTTAAAAACGAAAGGAGATGTAGTATGAAAAGAATTACAGCAATTTCTCTTGTAACACTTATTGCAATCACAATGCAGGCAAATGTTCCTGCCGACGGTTTCAGTGAAGTTGCAGATAAAGTTGTTCCGGCAGTTGTTGGTATTACTGTAACTAAAGAAATAGCGACAGATGCTGGTTTTGGCTTAGGGCCTGGGATAGATAAAGAAAATATACCTGAACAGTTACGCGAGTTCTTTAAGTATTGGAACTTTGATATGCCTGCCCCTGCTCCACGAGAGGTTCCAGGATCAGCATCAGGTGTTATATACGATCCAGAGGGTTATATTCTTACAAATAACCATGTTGTTGAAGGCGCAAGTTCAATAAAAATAGAACTTGCAGACGGTACTGAGTATTCTGGTGATGATGTTGAAGTTGTAGGTACAGACCCTGAAACCGATTTGGCCGTACTGAAGATAAATGCCAAAACTTCATTCCCATACGTCAAATTATATAATTCTGATAAGGTTAAGGTTGGTGACTGGGCTATAGCTATCGGGAATCCCTACCGGTTGGAGCATACGGTTACCGTTGGGGTCATTAGCGCTAAAGGACGCAAAAACGTAGGCATATACGGCGGGCCATCTTATCAAAATTTTCTACAAACCGATGCGGCTATTAACCCAGGCAACTCCGGTGGGCCTCTATGTAACGTAGACGGGGATGTTATAGGTATAAACACCGCCATTCGCACTAACGGTCTTGCCAATTCAGGTATCGGTTTCGCCATCCCTTCCAATATAGTTAAAAAGGTAGCGCGTCAGCTTGTTGAAAACGGTAAGGTTTCACGCGGCTATATTGGAATATATCTGCAAGAAACCACTCCTGACTTACTCAAAGCCTTGAATTCCGATAAGCCAGGTGTCCTTGTTACGAAGGTTACACCTGATACTCCGGCTGATAAGGCTGGCATTAAATCAGGGGATTTGATAACCTCTTTCAATTCTGAAGATATTAGCTCTGTTGATCAATTGCGCTGGCTTGCCGCCACAACTTCGCCCAATACTCGTGTTCCCATAACAATTCTACGCGACGGAAAGAGCAAAAAATTAACCCTCAAATTGGCTGAACGGCCTTCGCCTAAAGAACTTTCAAGCAACACTGGACATATTCTTGAACCTGAACCTCAAACCAGTAAAACTATCGGTGTAAAAGTAAAAGATATAACTGATAAACAGAAAAAAACCTATGATGTTGACCATGGAGTGCTGGTTGAAGCAGTGTCTCCTGGCAGTCTAGCCGATAAAGCGGGTATATTACCGGGAGATATCATTATAAAAGTCAACAAAACCCCAATTAAAAACGTCTCAGATATAAAGAGACTGAAAGGTAGTTTGGAAAAGTCGGAAGTAGTACTTTTTCAAATTAACCGCAGAGGACACACGCACTTCCTAACCATCCGACCCTAGAAAGACCACAAAGAGCCGGGGCTGCAAAAGCCCCGGTTTTTTCGCAATAGTGAGTTTAGAGCAGGAATATTGCAGATGTTGCCTACTCCTTTTCGTAAGTTTTCACAGTTTAAGAGCCTCTACCCTACTACCTGCAAATTACAGGCGCTTGATTTAATCGCCTAAGTTATTAAATTTAAAAACTGGGAATTATTTTAATTCGCCCTTGCTTTTTGAGCTTGTATTATAATTTTTTTAATTCTACGATCGTGAATTTAAAAAACCTTGACAAATTTTAATTCGCGAGCATAATTCATCATGCTTAAATCACATCCCCGGGCTGGCGTTTATTTGCCCCAGCCTACAGGTTATAAGGCGTTCATTCCTAAGGCATTGCCGCCCTACCCTTCGTTACGCATCGATTCGCAACTGTTAAATTTACTCACTGACGCATATGGCGCTTTGTGCAAGCTTGACGCCAAAACCGATAACCTCCCCAATCCCGATTTATTTGTAGCCTCATTCGTCAATAAGGAAGCCCTGCTCAGTTCCCAGATTGAAGGTACTCAAGCCTCTCTGGAAGATGTGTTTGCGTTCGACCTTAACCGCACCTCCGATTCCTTCGACATTCTTGAGGTTATCAACTATGTTAAAGCCTTAAATTACGGCCTAGAGCGTCTTGATTCCTTCCCTCTCTCCTTACGTTTAATTCGGGAAATACACAAACGTCTTATCAGCGGAACCCGCGGGACAACCAAAACACCGGGAGAATTCCGTAGATCGCAGAACTGGATAGGCCAAGAGAATGCTGCTCTCAATCAAGCTACTTTCGTTCCGCCGCCGCCTGACGAGATGATGAACGCATTGTCAAAATGGGAAAGGTATTTACATGCCAATACAGAGGAACATCCTTTGATAAAATGCGGCCTTATGCACGCTCAGTTCGAAACCATACATCCTTTTCTAGATGGCAATGGCCGGTTGGGACGCTTGCTCATTACCTTCTTCTTGTGTCACGAAGGAATACTTGCCAGGCCAACCCTTTACTTGAGCCTATACTTCAAATTAAATAGAAACGAATATTACCAAAAGCTTAACGCGATACGTCATGAGGGCGATTGGGAAGGTTGGGTTTCCTTCTTTCTTGAAGGAATCAAAGAGGTTTCTCTGGAATCTATAGCACTTATCTCTAGAATCCAGAAGTTGTTAGATTCTCACAAGCAAGTTATTGGGAAAAGCCTAAAACACCCAAGCAGAGCGTTAAGATTAATTGACTATCTTGCCGGTAAGCCTATCGTTACCATATTGCAGGTAGCCGACTTTTTGGGAATTACCCACCCAACGGCGTCAAAGCTTCTACGCGAATTGGTGAACATAAGGGTTGTGGAGCTAATGAGACGCAAACGTCCAAAGACATTTATATACAAAGACTACCTTAACCTTATAAAAGAAGGAACATAAATTTAAGAAAAGAAGTTATTGATTTTTTACTTTGCTGTGTTTTTTATACGGTAACCGTAAATAATTCGTTCTTGTAATTCAACAATCTTCACACTGCTGCACTACCTGCAAATTACAGGCGCTTGATTTAATCGCCTAAGTGAATACAATTGATTGGAGGAATTAGATGAAAACGGTTGTAGTTTATTATTCACGATATGGAAATTCACGTGTGGCAGCAAGGCTCATTGCCAAATATCTTAAAGCTCCCATACATAGAATAGAAGTTAAAAAATTCAAGGGCGTATCAAGCCCAACATTTTCGGCGCTCTTCGGCAGACGTCCCAAAATCAAAACTATAGACCTTAAACCTGAAGAATGGGATGTTATGATTATTGTAGCTCCAATTTGGTCAGGACGTCCGGCCACGCCCTTAAGAACCTTTATGGCTGAAACCAGGTTCGCTGAAAAACAGGTCGCAGCCTTTTTTACTCATACGCGAACCGATCCTCGTAAGCGTCCGGCTAAATGGATGCGCAAGGTGCTCGCTCGATTTGGAGCAAGGCTTTGTGCGGTAGGCGGTTTTAATATTTCTCTTAAGAATCATACTATTTTGAAACAAAGGGTTTGGGATTTTTTAGCACAGCTTCCACCCGAAGCAATTCCATCAGATTATAAAAAGAAATCAGCCAAGATTTAGCAGAAAAACTAACAATCGGCTGTTTAATTTTGTATTATGAAATTCGTGCTTAGCGAATGGATTTTTGCATAAAAAAAGAGAGTGATAAAATCACTCTCTTTTTTTCAATCTGTTTTCTTATTTTTTAACAATGATTTTCGACGCAAATGCGGCCAGAGAACGTGTTTGAATTAGTACCTTGCCGGGACCAGTAAAGTTTGCAACTAAACCTTCGCCGGAGAGGAAAGTACTTTTCCAGTTGCCTACTTTTTTCACTTTATATTCAACACCTTCATCAAATGCAACCATATGACCGGTATCAACCTTAAGTTCCTGATTCGCAGCAAGTTCTCGTTCAGTGATAGCCCCAAATGACGAAATGAATAAATCGCCGGTTCCAGATATCTTTAACAAAAATAGACCTTCGCCTGAAAAGAAGGTTTTCGCTCCGCCAAATTTTGTATCTACCGTAATGTCTCCGGCAGAGGCTATAAATGAACCTGATTGGACAAAAAGTGTATTCCCTGTCATTTTTATGTGCTTGATATCACCGGGAACAGAGGACGCAAAGCTTACTTCGCCGGATCCGGTATAGTGATTCATAAAGAAGCTTTCGCCGCCTAGTAATGAACGTTTGAGTGCACCGCCCAGGCCACCCTGCATTTTAGTTTCTATTTCTATTGTGCCGTCCATGGTAACCATGGCGCCTGCTTCAGCCGTTACCTTCTCTCCTTGCTGAATCTTAACAGAGAGGAGAGAAAAGGACGGACCGTAATCTATTTTATATTCCACAGAGACCTCCGTTTTGGATGGTTTCAGGTTAGCTTTTAATAATCCTCAATAATTCTTGAATGTCAAGAAAATATACAAATTTCTGCTGTAATCGGTCGATTTACCCCTTCTGTACTAAAAGCGCAGAAAGGATAAAGAGGTAAAAAGCCCAGCATACTAAATCCGTTTCAGGCAGCAATTACGAGCAATGACGTCCGGCAGATGCGTATCGCCGCTCTGTTAAACTTAGTTCTGAGACTCTACACCAGCCAGCATAACCCTTATTATGAGGACAGAAGAGATGCTGTAAGCGAAGCTTATTCCGGTATCGTTGCTATAATCTTGGCATCAACCTCATAGCTCTTAAGGAATTCCCGCCGGTCGCGCTTCATGGTCTCAACCCATTTTCGATATATGTCCATTTTACCATTCTTTTCAAAAAAGAGAACTGGATTCAAAATTTCAGCAGGTACTTTTTCTAAAAGAGCGGCATTATCAGGATGAGCCGTATCCACAATTTCGTAGCCGAAGTCAGGATCAAGTTTCCATTTAATTTCATCAGCAAGCATAGCCTCAAGCATAGCCGAGGAATGGCGAATTTTGACCTTAAGCGCTCTGCCTGCATCAACATCATTTTGGTCACCCCCCACGTAACCGGTGTTCATAAGCCAGGTTTGTAAATTAGGGATATTGGCAGATAGCTCGGCGAAGCGAATTGCTTGAAGTCCCATTGCACGCGGAAAGAAGGGTTGTGTGAATGGCGAACGGGTTCTGCCGCGTTCTTTACCTGCAGCCGAAGTTTTAGTTGTTTCGCCAAGCATAAAGTAAGCTGCGGCCTGTTCTGTGGATACAAAACGGACTATTCCGGGCATGGCTGCATCTTCCCCTTCATCACGATTGAGAATACCCATAGATTGTACAGGAGGAATATCGTGAAGGTCTGCAGCTCCTTCTATCTTTGACATAGGGATAACAGAACGGCCATTTTGAGTCCAAACCAGAAAATCCCAACCATCGGCAGGTATACCGTTGGCGTCAAGCTTTTCTTGCAACTTTACTCTACCTGAAATATAGGCGTCCAGATTCTCCTCCGGCGCACCTGTAATTATTAAATAGTCCCGTAGACGTTTGGCTTCTGATACTTCAAGGCGACCTTTAGAAAAATCGAAGGCGCCGGCAGCATCGGTGTAGACATTTTCTAACCATGCAGTAGAATCCAGCGAACCATTGTAGATGATGGGTTCCGATTCCTGAGTCAGTCCGTAAGTTTTTGCAAAAGCGCCATTTTCGGTTATGGATAATTCGCCTTTAGGCCACAGGCACACCATATCGTCCTGAATAGGCTGCGTCAGTTCACCCTGTTTGGAAAAGGTAGTGGTGGTTTTACCTGTTCCTGAAAGCCCCTTGATCGTCATGGTTATACGCCTACCGCCAATGGTTACCGCTTTAGCTCCGGCATGAAGCACCAAACCGCCTTTCTGATACACATAATCGTTAAGCATCCGCAAAGCGCCCTTTTTGCTTTCACCAAAGTAATCGGCACCAATTACATAGGTAATGTAGTTTTCTAAGTCAACTATAATTGCCTGCTTGCCGGGCATATCGGGCAGCGAAAATTCAGGAACCATCACAACCCTAATTACAGGCTTATACGCTTGCTTCAGCTGAGTGGGAGACTCGCAAGATTCCCTGGGAAAGGAAAGAACCTGCTGCATTCCTGCAACATTGGCTGCAGGCATTGTGTAGAGCCATTGGATTGGAAAACGTTTCCCGCCCAATCCGTAGTAACCTTGAATTTCTATTAGTTTTCCCTGAAGATGAATGTAGTCTTCAAGCTTTGAGATTATGGCACTTGCTTTTTCCGGTTCAATTGTTTTACTCGAATAAAGACCCGCATCCTGCTTCGGAGCTATAATATAGGTAAACTGCGCCTTACGCGCTTTATTGCGGGTTAATTTATTTATGTTGCCGTGTTTTGTAAGATAACAGGCCGGTGTGTATTCCAAAGCCATTTTACGCAACTCGTCCTGCGACGGATTGGTAATGTAGGTTACATTATAAGGACGCGGGTTCTCATAAGGCGAAACCCGTTTGTTGCCAGACATTCATCCTCCTGGATTATAGAGTTAAACTTTCGCTGATAATACGCCTTGATACACTAAAATCAACCCCCTTACGATTTTATTCAAGCGATTTTTTCCAAACTACTCATAACGCTATTTTAACTTGACAGAACAAGCAAAGCCTGCTATCCTCAATGGAAATGAACAAAGATATTGACAATCAGCTTTTGGCTAAACTTGACGAAATGACACCCGCGCTTCTACGTAGTTTACGAATTCTTGACCCTCGCGGACCAGCTGGTCTTGATATCACTTTGAATCAGTTTTTTGTTCTTTCGCTTCTTTCCCGCAAGGAAACCTTTCTTATGGGTGAACTCGCAAGAGAAATGGGAACGTCTTCAGGTAACATGACCACTATGATTAATCGATTGATTCAATCGGGTTTAGTTCTCAGGGAACGCTCTAAAAAAGATAGACGGGTTGTGCTTGTAAAACTTTCACCAAGCGGCAAGGAACTTGCCGATAGAGTACGCCGATTTACCAAAACCGGTATGCGGCGCATAATGAAAAAGATACCTGATAAACAAAAGTACGCTTTCTTTGAAACCCTCTCAACTATCATCAAGGCTATTTCAGAAAACCCGCCTAAGCGCAGAAAAATACGAATTCTAAAGAAAGTAATCAAAAAAGCGAAAGCCAAAAACAAACCTATTTAACCGGAGAAAACATGGCTTGGATTTTCTTAAAACCCTTACTAATCGCAATAGGCTCAATTGCCGCATTCTCGATATTCGCATGGCTTTCGAGTCGCTACCGTGAAAAACCGTATTCCAGACTCATCATGTGGCTTGGAATACTACTCTTTCTGGGCGGATGCTGGTTGTTTGGAATAAGCATTTTTCCTGTAATTCAAATATCTCGTTACTGGGGAATAGGAATTATCGCTTTCTTTGCCGTTTTATTCATGTTCACAGCAGGATATTTTGTTCGCAAACAACGCAAAACAGCAGCTTAAACGCATGAGTCTCTCGGATAACTTCGACTAACTCCGAGAACGCATACAGAACATCTATTCCTCAACGACAACTAGAATATCTTGTTTGCTGCGGATTTTGGCGCTTAAATCTATTTGCTGGCTGCGATGCGTACCCGGCGCTCATAATTAAAACTCAACAGGGAGAAAGCTGTAAGTACCATCAAACTCAACAAGGCAATAGGCAGATGCATTATAAATAACGCTTTGGGAGGAGGGGAAAAGATGAACAAATTAACGAGAATTATTCCTCCCCATGAGATAATTTGAGCAATAGCGCCGCCTATCCGATGCCCTGACTTAAACATTACAGCGCTTGTTATCACAGAAATAGACGCCGCTGCGCCCAAAATCCAAGTTGTTCTTCGCAAAAGTACAGGTGCGAATAAGGCTAAAAGTACTATCAATATAGCCCATAGCAAAGCGTTTGTTATAAGGTATATATTATGCCAATTCCGCTGAAAACTGAATCTCTTACTTGCAGACATCATCCTAAGTGTATTAAACTGGTGTAAAATTGCAAGGGGGAGAGAGTCTATCTCTCCCCCTTACGGCAAGTTTTCTTAATCTAAATAAATAATCTTGCGGGTCAGAATTTGCGATTCTGAACTTAGCTTAATAAAGTAAGTGCCTGTACTTATAGCATTCCCGCTCTTATCGCAAGCATCCCAGTGAACGGTATAATTCCCTGGTTGCCTGAATCCTGCATCAATATTTTTGACTAACCGTCCTGAAGCGTCGTATACAGATACAAGAATATCACTGCTAACCGGCAAGCTGTAGGATATATCAAATCCCTTTTTATTTAACTCAGCCGTTAACTCCATAAAAGCGGCAAAGTTGTTTTCTTTAATCCCAACCGCACCAAGGCGAGCGACTATAGTATCGTTACTTGAAACAGCATCGCCTGCAAGCTCGGTATACACTCGTAATATTTCGTCAGGACAACAGTATACGCCACCGAATAGTGCCAGTGCCGAATCGCCTGGGGCCACATTTCCTACAGTCACGGTGCTGTCAAAAACAATACTTCCCGTACTGTCCAGAACGCAATGGACAGGAATAGATACCGTATCGTTACCGTGATTGCGGACTTGGAACAAAAATGCCCTTGAGCCGCCATTTTTCACAGCCGGCGGATTGGGAGAAATTATAGTATCTACTCCTGCGTCAATAAGGAGAGCATAGCGTATTTTTACTTCCCTAAGCTTTGGCGCCTGCAGAAAATCTGACGAAAAATGCGCTTTGTACTGAATGTAACGTGACCCCAAAGAGTCATCAATAACACTTCCGTTACTAACAATAATCCAATCACTCCAATGCAATGTATCGGGGGTATCCGTTGAACCTGTTCTTACGAATAGAGAGAAACTACAGCCCCTGGGTATATCAGCATCGTAGACAACTGTATCCCAAGAAACCGAATCTGCGGCATCAAAAACTGATGAAGTATATATTTCCTTACCAGTTCTATCATACGGATTACCTTGATCGGCAGTAGTGCATAAATCAGCGGCATGTGTTGCCACAGAATCAGCTTTAGTAAATGTAGGGCCGTAATAGATATAGGAATGGATATCGAAAGAATCTGAACGAATGGCATTAGCGAAAAATACGTCTGGATTGCCGTCGGAATTGAAATCGCCCACAATGTTTCCAAATGCGCCATAAGTTAGCATCTCTATTGGAGCTACCGTTGTATAGTTGGGCCCCTTATATATTAAGGAGAAAACTGTATCAGCTGCAGTCTGATTATTGTCATTACATGCAAATACCAAATCAAGGTTATTGTCTTTGTCCAAATTAGCTACCGATACAGACTTAGCGTTATTGGTTTTCACACTGTCTATTGTAGAAAAGTCAGGCCCATAAAGCATATGGGAGTACGTGCCAAAAACTGAAAGCACTAAATCCAAATTACCGTCTTTATTCAAATCGGCACAGCTTACACCTGTTATTAAGGAATCCCTATCAAACACTTCATTCGAAGTAGCGTAATTAGGCCCGTAGTAAATAATTGCCTTATCGCCAACTAGAATAATATCAAGATTACCGTCTTTGTTCATGTCAGCAATTGCATTTCCATAGCAATTCGCGCATAACAGGCTGTCACGCCCTGTCATACCTTGATGATAAATGTAGGCATAGTTAGAGGCACTGCTGTTGTTTGAAAATACTAAATCAAGTTTTCCGTCTTTATTCAAGTCGGCGCTGCTTACACCAGCTGCCTGACGGGTAAAAAACGAATCCACTCGTGACCATGTGGGTCCGTATAGGATTCGGGAATAAGCATCTGAGCTGCTTACCCCGTCATCAAAGGTAGACAGAACTACATCCAAATTACCGTCATTATCGGCATCCACAATAAGGTTGCTTGAGCCGCAAAGTCCAGGCAAGGAGTCAATGAACTCAAGGCTGTCGTAATGATAGGCATAGTTGGCTGCTCCTATAGAGCCACCTTCCACACCTGTGCGACAGTTGGATATTATAAAATCCAGTTTCCCGTCTTTGTCTATATCACGCCAGTGAATCATTTCAACAGCGCCATCTCCGGCGGCTGCACTTGTATCAGCGGCATAGACAACAGCTGAATATTTACCGTCAACAAAATCTTTGTGGGTTGTCTCTACCCACCAACGTTGGGCTGAAAGGGGAATGGCCAGAATAAAAAATCCTCCCAATGTCCCCAAATACAAACGTAACAATCTCATGGTGCCTCCTTGGCTTCACACCGTTGTAATTTAATACACCGATGCTTATAATAAGACAAAGATACAAATTTGTCAATAGGTACAAATATCTGCCTCAGAAACACCGTTGATACTACAATAAGATTCTCTTTTCCTAAAATAGATTCAAGGGATGGATACGCTTCGTTGTACTTGTTATTAACATGAAGATTACCACAAAGTACTCACGCCAAAGGCGTGGATTTAGGAGCGTACTCCTTTTTATCGTCCCAAAGGTATTCCTTTCCGTCTCTTGGACGCTTCGGCTCAAGCACGCGTCGTAAATTCCACTTAATACTTGTAAAATACAAAAGGAATTAATCCATATCAAAAATCTTCTGTTTTGTTCATCTAGAGACGGCATGGCGCCCCTACAAAAAGCCCACGCTATCGCCTTGCACACGAAGCTCTCTTCTTAAGATTTCTGCAAGTTCAACAGCGGATTTTTGTTCGTCTATTACTTTGCAACCGGATTCAAACAGATACTTAACAGTGGGGTTGAGGAATTCCGATACACGATCAGCATTAAGAATTATATTGGGCAAAGCAAAATACTTAACCTTACTTAATACTTTTGCAAGAAAAACTTCTACCGCAGGCATTGTGTAAAAAACAATCTGCGGTGTTCCTATTAAAGCAACTTCAAGTGATGCAGTACCGGAATTAACAATTGCCAAATTCGCCTTAGATAAAATTTCGTACCTTTCCTGCCCTGAAATCTTCTCACCCGAACAATCTGGAAAGCGTTTTGCTTCGTCAGCTTGCATAAAAATCCAAACGATTCTATCCGTAGGGTAGTTTTTTTTCCATAAACTAGAGAAATCCTTAAGCAAACGGTAATTTCTTTTTTTCTCAACAGCGCGACTACCCGGCATTATAGCAATCAGGCGGTTTTCCCCCGCTTGAACAGCGGTCTTGAAATATGGCGCGAGATATCCAACAAGGGGGTTACCTCTAAAACGGGCAGGCAGCCCAAGGGATAACAGAAACCGGACTTCACGGGGGTACAAACAAAGAAGCTCATCGTAACCCCTTTTTAATAGCGATTTACGAAATTGACCCCATGCCCACAGCTGCGGCGGAGCAAAGAATAGCCTTTTCATAGTCTTGATATTTCTTAAGCGCATACCCAACATGATGTTAGGTTCCGACCATGCAACGGCTAAGAAAACATTCGGACCTTGCCTGCGAACATCACGCTCTATCGCCTTAATTCTATCAAACACAGTAACCGCCGCCTTGCCGCCGCCGGCAAAACCTACAGGAGCAAGTTCACCATTTTCGTCATTAAGCGAACCCACAAACTTCGCATTAGGGTATTTTTGTAAAATTTCCTTTGAAATCAGTTTAGCGTAATGAGCGCCCGAACGTTCTCCAGTACTTATGTATATCTTCAAACTAGACTTGGGACAATACATCTCTCAGATAGAACCAGGAGTCTTTGACGCTTATATATCTATTCAAAACAAACCGTTGGCAGCTTAACGGGGGGAAAAAGTAGCCATAACAACCTCAAGCTGATTCAACCAAAACACTTTCTTTCTGGGAGAACCGTCAGGATAGAAAAGCATAGCGTCCACCATGTAAAAACGCCCACCTTCATTATACGCATACGTTATACATGGACCGCCCGCCACCATGGAATCATTTTGCCATATACCCTGAATACGAACAGCTTTTTTGCCCCTGAAGTAATCGACGCCGGCGGTAGTATAAATAGTATCGAGATAATCACCATCGTAGAAAAGTCTGCATACGCTGTCTCTCAGAGCTATAGCTTCGCCGGCATTAAGGTTCTCCCTAGGTTGGTCTTCCCAATACACAAAAATGGAACGATCGGGTGTATGGGCATGGATAGATATAAAGTTTAATGCCGCATATGTAGTGTCAAGCAGCCAACTGCGAGGAACCTTGAGCTCAAAACCATATTTAGCCACCTCTTTGCTCAGTTCCTTATCGGTATTTCTCACGTAAGTAAGACGGTTTAAGTCATTGAGTACCTGGAACTTGTAGGTGTTGCGAATTTTGGAGCGCATTTGCTTGAGTCCCATAATGAAGCTTGTGGTATCGCGGGCAATAAATATAAGAATAATTTGATTATCAGCCCAGTAGTTCTCTAACTTATAAAGCGCAAACGAATCTTTGGCGCTAAGTTCAGGAAAGTATTCTTTAAGCAACCAGTCGTTATCAAAACCTGCAAAAAATAGACTATGTTGAAGCCTGCGAAAATCTAAATCTTCAAAATTCATATAGCGAACATTAAATTCGTTTTCAGGCTGTGGAGTATGTATTGGACTCTCCAAAGCGAAATCTAATTCATATTTAAGTAAATCTTTATGTTCTGTAAACACCACAACATCACGCGCCCTGCCGATGGAATCAGGCTTGCGCGGTTTGCATCCCAATAGCACAATTGTCAGCGCAATGGATAAAACCAAAAGAAAATTTTTCATCAAACGCTCCTAACACACTAATCTAATCACTATATCTGTTTTGTCAATCCGACGATGTTTCAATTAACACCGTGGACTAAGCAGAACCCGGGTTTTCATTCTGTAGCCAACCTAAGGGAAGCTTTTTGTAAAAACCTGATTATGGATCGCGGTAATCCATAGTAGAACACCCTTACCCGTAATCCCTCTCGCAATGGAAGGCGTTCCAAAGGAGCGCAGGGTGATGGAGTATCAAGAGATTCTAGGAAAATTTTTCAGACTACAGCCGGTTACTACGGAATAGATAAACCACAAAGTATCCAAAGCTTCGCTTTGGCTTTGGGAGTTTTGAGCCAAAGCTCAAAACTCCACCTATCTATATCTCACCGCAAAGAACACGAAAGTCACAAAGTTACGACAGAGGATATGGAGAGTTTATAAAACACGCTTGAGAGGACTGAAGGGGGGGATAGAGGACACCTTTCCCTTAATCCCCTCCCATCAAGGAAAGGGATATATCTATTATCTTACCGTAGTTTTTATCATGAGAGGTTTCGTACCTAAGTATCCAAGCCGCAGGCTTTGGATACTTAAGAACCCTTTTTCTGCCTGTTTGCAACCTCTGTACCGGTTTCAAAATTTAGCCTATTGCTTTCATTTTCAACCCACTGATAAGCCCATCGGCCATAAAGTTTGTCGCCATCTATTGTATAGACCGTAATTATCTTTGAATCCATCATACCGAAACAAGTTATC
>Ga0256846_1000606_pt1 | contig 13757 bp, 15 predicted proteins | sample TevniametaG_FD_189098 | JGI IMG/M metagenome (GOLD analysis project Ga0256846, IMG submission 189098) | Tube worm associated microbial communities from hydrothermal vent at the East Pacific Rise, Pacific Ocean - Tevnia | ecosystem: Host-associated > Annelida > Integument > Unclassified ...
TAAGAATATCTGTTTCAGACATTATCATTTTTAATTGATTCAGCATTTGTTCAGCAGAGTAAGTTCGAATTGTATGGATTCCTTCAGGCAAAGGCACACTGATTTGACCAGCAAGCAAAGTTACACAAGCTCCAGCCCTTGCAAAAGCGCGAGCGATTTCAACACCCATCCTACCCGATGACCTGTTAGTCAATACCCTTACGGGATCTAATTCCTCCTCCGTTCGTCCTGCAGTAACAAGCACCTTTTTACCGCTTATGAGAGGACACGCCCGAACCATTCCTTCAACATTGAGAATAAGCTCTTCAATATTGACAAGCCTACCCTTACCCACAACTCCGCAAGCCAATTCGCCAGAAGAAGGCTCTATAAATTGCACTCCCCTTTGTTTAAGCAAGGAAATATTCGCCTGAGTTGCAGGATTATTCCACATTCCGGTATTCATGGCAGGGGCGATAACTACCAATTCAGGATTAGCGGCAAGCAAAAGAGAAGACAATAGATCATCGGCTAATCCATTCGCACACTTAGCAATAATATTCGCCGTAGCTGGCGCAAGCAAAATTAGTTTTGTGTCTTCAAGCAAAGAAATATGAGAAAGAGCCTGTCTGCGCGCCCAAAGATTATCGTAAACCCCATACTTAGTAAGCGCCTCAAACGTAACTCTACCTATAAAACGCAACGCGGATTCAGTTAAAACTACAGGCACTCTAAAACCACGCTGGTTTAGTCTTCGGAGAATAAACGGAGCCTTGTAAGCCGCTATTGAACCTGTAACTCCCAAAAGTATCCGTTCATTCATTTGTTTTAATCCTCTTCTAGAAACCTTCTTAAGGCAAACTTAAATTGATTTAGTCTGTGGTGGCCAAAGGTTTCTCTTCTTCTAATGACTCCTCTACCTGCTCTTCAGGAACCACTTCTACAATATCATCTTCCGCTTCTCCACGAATAGTACGAAGCACGCCCAATCTGTACGGATTATCTATAGTTTCAATTCTGCCCTCAGCAACAGCTTCGATAAGCTTCCGGGTTTCACGGGAAGCCAATACCAGAAATCTATACTTGTTCTGGTAACGCTCCCAGATTTTTTCAAGCGTGGTATCTATCATGTTTTCCTCCACGATTTCTAAACAATTTTAATTTCACGAATCCGCAACGACCTACAGCGTTCCGCTTTGATAATTGATACTAATTTTTGAACGCTTTCATCAAGCAGATCGTTTACAATTATGTAATCAAATTCCTTTGCCTTTTCCATTTCAGCCATAGCCTGCGCCAAGCGAAACTTAATATTATCCGCATCATCACGTCCACGCAAAGTAATGCGACGTTCAAGTTCAGCCATACTTGGCGGAAGCAAAAACACAGTAACGCTATCAGGAAACCGACGCTTCAAGTTTACCGCACCCTTGATATCCAAATCAAACAGTACGTTATAGCCCTGGGCAAGTAACTCTTCGGTTTTGTCCTTCGGCGTACCGTAACGATACCGGTAAACCTCTTCCCATTCCAACAATCCGCCATTTTCAACAAGAAGGTCAAACTCCTTGTCGCTAAGGAAATAATAATCCTTACCGTGTTCTTCTTCAGCTTTGCGGCTACGGGTAGTTACTGATATGGAGTAACGAATTTTTTCGTCACGTTTCAGCAAAGCGCGGCATAAAGTTGTTTTCCCCGTACCGGACGGAGCCGATATTATAATCAAAAAAGGCGAACTACTCAACATTCTGCACTTGTTCTCGTATTTTTTCAACTTCTTCCTTAATGCAAATAACCATATGAGTCATTTCGGTATCGTTAGCCTTAGCCCCTATTGTATTAGTTTCCTTCATCATTTCCTGAGTAGTAAAATTCAACCTGCGTCCGTTTGACTCTTTCCCATTAAGCGTTTCCTTAAAAAGCTTTATATGATTATCTAAACGTACACATTCCTCATGAATATCATAGCGCTCTGAAAAATAAAGCACCTCTTGAAGAAGACGGTTTTCATCAGGCTCCACCTGAAGCTCCTTTAGAAGTTCAATGAGTTTTGCACGCTTACGGTTATTTCTGATAGGGATACGCTTTTTAATAGCCGCCAAGTGCTTGGCAATAATCTTATGACGTTCTTTCAAATCTTTTTCAAGATTCCTACCCTCAGCTTTTCGCATTTTCACCATATCTTTTACAGCTTTATCTATCAACTTCTTGGTATGATTCCAAAGCTTTGCCGTATCAATATCCTTTGGTTTCTCTTTGACTAATCCGGGAATTCTCAACATCATCTCAGGCGTAAAACCATCCGACACATTAACCCTTTTCTTAAGTTCTTTGAAAAGATTCAAGAAATCATCAAGAACCGTTGTATCCAACACCAAATGCCTGCCGTTGGATTCCTCAACATGAATAACCACGGTAACCGAACCGCGATTAACATTATTCTTAACAACCTGTTTTATTTGCTCTTCGTAACCGGATAGTTGGTCAGGCAATTTGATACTAACGTCAAGATAACGATGGTTAAGAGAACGAGCTTCAACTGTTACACGTAATCCCTCAGGTTTCAATATTGCCGCCGCTCTTCCTTGTCCAGTCATGCTGCAAATCATATTATTAACTCCTTAGAATACGAACGTTACAGGTCCGTCATTTATTAATTCCACTTCCATATATGCACCAAAAATACCTTCTTGAACCTCAATACCACTCAAACGAACTTTATCTACAAACACAGATATCCACTCCTTTGCCTGCCCTGCCTCCATAGAATTATCAAAGGATGGCCGCAACCCCTTGGAAAGATTCCCGGCAAGCGTAAACTGAGAAACTACCATCATAGCTCCATTGATATCAAAAAGCGATAAATTCATTTTACCGGCGTCATCTGAAAAAAATCTGTACTTAGGCAACCTTTCCGCTAACTTCATAAGCTCCTCAAGGCTATCGCCTTTTTCAAGTCCCAAAAGAAGCAACAAGCCTTTAGATATCTCCGACACCCTACGCCCATTAACACGAACCTGAGCTTTCTTTACTCTTTGAACTACCGCTTTCAACTTCCCTCCGATACGACTTTGAGAGATACTGTTCTGCTTATTTGAAAAGATAATTTCTTAGCTAATCTGTAAAATCTAACTGTGAGGCCCAATTCTCGAATAGAGCATCCAAACCTACAACTTTTGTTAGAATAAGTTAGGAAGAGTTTATTTTCCATCAAGCCTACCAACACATCCAGTTTTAGGATGGTAAGCAATTATTGAAATATCAGACATCAAAAACTACCTGCGCCATCCAGGTTTCTCCCTCATGGTGATAAGAAAAATCCTGATAAGTTACTGTCTTAACTTCATGCAAAAGTTGATGCCTATTTTCGTCAATCTTCTCGCCGCCAACTTCAGCCTTCAGCTTAAATCCATTAGCTGACTTACAAGCAACAAGTCTGGATACTTCTTTTATTAAAAACATTCTAACGTTTACCAAATAAAGCAGTTCTCTCAACCAATCAAGTAACAGTTCTTTTTCAGTCTCAGAATTAAACGAAACTGTAATATATTCCTTAACCTCAACATCGTCAAGTTCTACAATTTGGGCAATCAGCCCATTTGCAGCATTTTTGAATAGTTCTGTTTGAGATTTGCCGAAAAACACCAGTTCCAAGTCGCTTGTATGTTCAAGCGACTTCCAACCGGTTTCGTTCACACCCTTAGAGGCGTTGGAAATATAACCTTATGCTGTTCAGTATCAACTATCGCGTATCTGCCCTTAAACATGGGACCTGGATTAACAACCGTAGTTGAAGCTAGCAAATCTTGTCCAGGGGTTCCATGAGCATGTCCGCAAAAACAAAATGTCGGCTTATGCTTTTCCAGTATTTCATTTATTACCTTGGAACCAACATGTTCTCCGATAACTGAATCAATATCAACTCGCGACACAGGAGGTGTGTGTACCAAAAATATGGTTTTTTCAGGATCAGAATCAAAACCGGAAGAGAATTTTTTCTTAAAATTCCTTTCCTTAGTACAGTAAAATTTCCCATCAGCATCCACAGGGCCAATAGCACCACCCCATCCCGTAAATGTATAGCCTCCAATTTGATAAGGCGCGTCCTGGATATTTATTACATTTGGAAAATCGGAAAGCGCCTTTTGTAAACGAGAGGTTGGAGAGTCAAGATGACCGGGAACAAATATCACCGGTACACCGAATCCGGTCAGATTAATGAAGAACTCACGGTAAGCCATTTCATCAATAACACCATCATCATCGTCGTCATCGTTTTTCTTCCGAGGCAACTTACCGGCGGCACATACATTCAACCATTCCTTTTCCCGCTCTTCGGAGTTGAGTATATCGCCTGCAAAAACAATAATATCTAAGCGTTGATCTTCAAGGGCATCCTCAAGCAAAGGCCATACCCTCTCCTCTCCGTGATAATCCGCAAACAGAGCTATTTTCATATCCTAGAGCTTATTCGGGTTTTATCAAATGTCAAGTTAAGAGACACCCCACATAAGTTACCCGAATTGAAGATTTAACTTACCTAAAGCTTTAATTAACCTTAAACTTTTTAGCATAATTGCCCAAATTATTCCTAAATAAAGCTAGTCAAAAGCTAGTCAAAAGTTGATCAAAAGATATCTAAAAGTTACTCAAACCTTCGGTTTGAGTTTAGGAGTTTTGTAGACCAAAACTCCACAGGTATATTAAAAGAGATATTTAAGGTTACTCAAACCTTCGGTTTGAGTTTAGGAGTTTTGTAGACCAAAACTCCACCGATATTACACATAAGCATCTGGGCAAGCCTACGGGTTGGCTTAGCAAAGCCAGAGGCTTTGCTTTAGGAACTTTGTCAGAACATGACGAACAGGATGCAAAACTGACGACTCTGTTCCGAAACTCAAGCTTATATTCACATAAACGTGGATATCTTCTCAATCGTGACGGACAACACGTAAACCTGACGCTCTTTTTCAACTTGATGATACAAAACTATGACGAATAAGATGTAAAGCTAAGGCTTTTGAACTTATAGCACAATAACCCCTAACTCAATCTATGATTAGTGGAATGCAAAGCTGGCTAGTCAAACCGTCCTCCCGTAACACACACCGTAACACATCCCCGTAACACTCAGCTACAAGATTCCCGATAACATTCCCTTTTTCTAAGACTATAACGCGAGCTTCCTCGTTAAGTCCTTGTGCAAAAGATAAGGGGTGATAGCCTCTAGCTTCTCATGAAGACCTGCGATACCGCAAAAGACAACACAGACATAGCAAGCTTACAATAAACCAACTTAAACACTGTTTTAGGTAAAAGTAGGTTTTTAGCCTATCACATTAGTCGAAAAGCGAACAAACTGCGGCATCAGTTGTAGACACTAGTCTTGACTCACCTTACTGATGGCGTAAGATAAGCCATGGAAAAATCTGCTTTATTTACCCATAACAGGGATGTAATTCATTTCAATCATGCTTCAAGTAGTCCGCTTGCTCTACCTACTAGGGAAAGAATGAAAAAACTGGTGGATGAGCTTGAATTTGGAGACTGTTCCTGGGAATTTTGGAGTGACACACTTGCACAATTCCGTAAACAGGCGGCAACCCTTTTGAATGCTGAAACCTCAGAAATTGCCTTTGTACCTAATACTTCCACTGGGCTACTTACCGCTCTCTATTCCATTCCATGGCAAAAGGGTGACAATCTTATTTTAATTAAAGACGGTTTTCCGGCGAATCGCTTGCCCTGGTTGAATAATATTGAGGCAGTTGATGCGAAACTGCTTCCACTTCAAGACGAAGCTCCTATTGAGGAACGAATAATGAAAGCTGTTGACAGTAGCACCAAAGCTGTTGTTCTTGACTGGGTAGATTTCTTTACCGGATATAAAATTGACCTCTCGCTTATCGGGAACTTCTGCAAAGAAAAGAACATATTTCTCGTTGTTGACGGAATGCAAGGTTTGGGCGCAGTTCAATTGGATTTGAAAAAAATCCATGTCGACTTCATAACGGCAGGTTCGGCTAAATGGTTACTTGGCCCTGTCGGCGCTGGCATTCTATATGTAAATAAAATAACAGAAAAAAAGCTTAAACCGGCGTTTCAAGGTTGGATGAGTCTGGATTGGCACGATTTTAATATATTTGACCCCCTACCTCCATTAAAGCAGGGAGCCGCAAGGTTTGAACCTGGTTCCTACCCTGAGGTACCGCTAGTGGGATTCCTTGAAAACCTTAAGATAATAAATAAGGAAGGAATTCAAAATATTAATGATAAAATCTTTTCCTTGAGAAAAATACTTGTTGACGGACTCAAAGTAATGGGCGCCGATATAATTTCTCCACTTGAACTAAAACACAGCTCAGGAATTCTAACCTTTAAGTTTGCAAATCGCGACTCAACACAGTTATGGCAGAAAATTGATGCAAACAACATCAAGCTTGCCGTTCGTAAAAACGCCATCAGATGTTCGCCTCATTTCTACAATACCTCAGATGAGGTTAAAAAGATGCTTAGCGTAGTTGAAGAGTTTTGTAAGTCTTAATTATTAATAGAACTTATACTAACATAACCTTTGCTTGACATCTCTCAACTAATCTGTATCCTCAACTATTTAGGAGGAATATTTGTCTGAATATCGTGTTCTTGCAATTAATCCTGGTTCTACTTCAACCAAGATTGCCGTATATGAGGGCGAGAATGAAGTATTTTCGGTAAATTTAACACACCATGCGGACGAAATAGGAAAATTTTCAAAAATAATGGACCAATATGAATTCCGCAAGGACGCAATTCTTGATACCTTAAAAGAAAAGGGAGTTAATATCTCCTCTTTATCCGCAGTAGTTGGAAGGGGCGGATTGTTACGCTCAATACCAGGCGGCACCTATAAGGTTAACGAACAAATGCTTCGCGATCTTAAGGCCGGACTCCAAGGCGAACATGCCTCAAATCTTGGAGGTTTAATAGCCTATTCGGTAGCTGAAACGGCGGGAATTCCATCATTTATAGTCGACCCCGTGGTAGTTGACGAAATGGAAACTTTCGCTCGTTACACAGGCAGACCTGAAATTAAAAGAAGAAGCATATTTCACGCTTTAAACCAAAAAGCTGCTGCCCGCAAAGCGGCAAAGGAATTAGGTAAGAAGTATGAGGAAATTAATCTTATAGTTGCTCACCTTGGCGGAGGAATATCTGTAGGGGCGCACAAAAAAGGAAGGGTGGTTGACGTAAACAACGCACTTAACGGCGATGGCCCAATTGCTCCCGAACGGGCAGGTTCGCTTCCCGCATGGGACTTGGTCAATTTAGTGTGGGAAAAGAATTGGGATAAGCAGGTTTTGAAAAAAATGCTGGCAGGTAAGGGTGGCGTAGTCGCCTATCTTGGCGTCAACGATATGAGAATTGTAGAAAATAGAGTAATTGAGGGAAACGAAGAAGCTACAGAAATTCTTGGAGCTGTCGCCTATACAGTATGCAAGGAAATTGGCGCTCTTGCCGCGGTTCTTGAAGGCAAGGTGGATGGAATTGTCTTAACAGGCGGCCTAGCCTATGATAAGATATTTTTAGATTGGGTAAGAAACAGGGTAGAATTTATTGCGCCATTGATGATTTATCCCGGAGAGAACGAAATGCAAGCCCTAGTAGAAGGGGCGCTAAGAGTTCTTGCCGCTGAAGAGCAAGCAAAAGAATATTAATAGTTGATAAAGATTAGGAGATTTTGATGCCCATAAAGAAATTATCTGAATTGGTTACCAAGGTTAAAAGCTTGCCAAAAATGCGAGTGGCGGTTGCCGCAGGAGAAGACCCACACACTATAGAGGCGGTAGCTAAAGGTGTAAACGAAGGAATGATAGATGCAACCCTGACCGGTAACGAAACCCGTATAAAAAAGGTTGCATCGGAATATAGTATAGACCCTTCAATTTTTAAGATCATTGATACTCCTGATGAAAAAACTGCTGCAAAAAAAGCAGTTGAGCTTGTGAACTCAGGTGATGCAGATTTTTTAATGAAGGGCTTAATGGGATCTGCAACCTATATGCGTGCTATTCTGGATAAGGAAAAAGGACTTCTTCCCCCCAAAAAGACCCTATCCCATGTAACCATTTTGGAAATACCAAGCTATCATAAACTCTTGATTGGAACCGATGTAGCGGTGTTGATTGCTCCTGATTTAGGACAGAAGGTTGAAATGATTAGCTATGCAACAAGCATTGCTCACGGCTTGGATATTGAAAATCCCAAAGTTGCCATATTGGCTGCGGTGGAAAAGGTTAACCCCAAGATGGACGCTACTATGGACGCCGCCATTCTAACCCAAATGAACAGGAGAGGTCAAATAAAGGGCTGTATTGTAGACGGTCCTTTGGCCATGGATTTAGCTGTTTCTGCTGAATCTAAGGAAATTAAAGGTGTAGACAGCGAGGTTGCAGGTGATGCAGATATACTTATGTTTCCAGATATAGAAGCCGGAAACATCTTCTACAAAGCGACAGCTTATTTGGCAAATGCTAAGCTGGCTGCCATAGTTGTAGGAGCCAAGGTTCCCTGCGTACTCACCTCAAGGGCAGATTCAGAGGATTCCAAATTTTATTCATTAGCCCTGGCAGCATTAATGGCAGGCAAGAAATAATTTTGGAAATATTAAGGACGCTGACCCAAATGGTTAACATCCTTGGCGATAATTAAAAAGACGAGATGAATAAAGGAGATGAATTCTCCCAAGGAGAATAGCTTTTATGAAGTTTTTAAGAAGATTCAAGATACTGGGGACAGGCTCATATTTACCAGAAAAGGTTCTAACCAATCACGATTTAGAAAAGATTGTTGATACATCGGATGAGTGGATAAAAACCCGTACCGGTATTGAAAAACGTCACGTTGCCCGCAAGGACGAGGCGACTTCTGACATGGTAATAGAAGCGGCTAAGGTAGCGCTTGAAAATGCAAAACTTCAAGCATCTGACTTGGGTGCAATTATTGTGGGGACCATTTCACCGGATACCTTCTTTCCGTCAACCGCATGTTGGGTACAGAAAGGTCTTGGTATTCCTGGTATTCCTGCCTTTGATATCTCCGCTGCATGTTCCGGATTTATGTATAGCCTTGAGGTCGCCTCATCTATGTTACCTGCAATTGGTAAACCTATTCTTGTGGCTGGTTCAGACCTTTTATCGAAGATAACTAACTGGGAAGATAGAGGCACTTGCGTACTGCTTGGTGATGGAGCCGGAGCTGTTGTTATAGCCCCAACGGATGAAGACTGTGGTTATCTTTCTTCTCTACTGGGAGCCGACGGTTCTCTTGGCGAACTCCTTATACAACCAGCTGGCGGTTCACGTATACCTCCTACCCATGAAGTGTTGGATAAAAAACAGCACCTTTTGCAAATGAAGGGCAACGAGGTATTCAAATACGCTGTCAGAACAATGGGCGACGCGGCTGTTGCTGCAATTGAACAGGCTGGGGTTAATCCTAAAGAAATAGATTTATTTATACCTCATCAGGCTAACATAAGAATAATTGAATCAACATGCAAACGAGCCAATGTGCCAATGGAAAAAACGCATATAACAATAAGCTGGCACGGGAACATGTCGGCTGGAACTATACCAATTGCATTCCACGACGCCGTGTCAAAAGGCCTTATTAAACGAGGCAGCTTGGTGTTGTTTGCCGCCTTTGGAGCAGGTTTCACCTGGGGCGCATCGGTTTTGAAGTTCTAAAAGGGGCTTTTAAGTGCTTTACGACCAACTTAAGACCGTTGCATTACTTAGTATTGTATACCTACTTATGGTATTGGAATTAAAAACTTGAAAGAATGCGGCTTAAAGCCGCATTCTTTTTTTGACAATTTTTGTTAGAAAGATAAAAACCAGCTCATAAATGTAAATCATGATTGAGCTATAAATATTAGGAGGCTAGATGATAGAAATCCGCTTCCACGGCAGGGGCGGTCAAGGAACAGTGATCGCCTCCAAGGCGCTGGCCTTTGCCGTAGCCAGGGAAGGTCGCTTTGTACAAACCTTTCCTGAATACGGTGTAGAGCGTCGCGGAGCGCCGGTAGTCGCCTTTACTCGTATTGACGACCAAAAAATCTACATTCGTTCAAAAATCTATGAACCCGACCATATTCTGGTTTTAGACCCTACGCTAATAACTGCAGTAGATGTTACCGAAGGCTTAAAGCAGGGCGGCTGGATTATTATTAATTCAGAGAAAACGCCTTCTGAATTCCCTCAATTCGAAAACTTCAAGGTAGCAACCATTGACGCAAGTTCTATTGCCCTTAAGCATCGTCTTGGTTCAGCGGCTGCACCAATTGTAAACAGCTCAATTCTGGGCGCATTCTCCAAAATCACTGGTTTCGTGGGAATTAAAGCTGTATGCGATGCGGTTCACGATATATCGCCTGTGAAGAAGGACGAAAATGTAGCGGCTGCTGAAGAAGCTTACGAAACTGCAGCAGCAGGACAGGAGTAGTAATGAGCAAAGAGATTAAATGGGAAAAAGAATCCGATATGCCCTTGATGGCTATGTCTCTGGGACGTATGACGGTAAACAAAACCGGATCATGGCGGAACCTGAGACCTATAATTGACCTTGAAAAGTGCATTAAATGCGGAATCTGTTGGAAATTCTGTCCCGATGTTTCCATTGAGATTAATGAGGAAGACTATCCGGTGGTAGTTCTTGACTTTTGCAAAGGGTGCGGTATATGCGCAGTGGAATGCCCCAAGGACGCCATTGAAATGGTAAAGGAGAACTGATGCAAAAGGTAATGATGGGTAACCACGCCTTATCATGGGGCGCAAGACTTTCACGTGCAGAAGTGATAGCTGCCTACCCAATTACCCCCCAAACAGAGGTCGTGGAGCTGTTATCAAACATGTGCGCCGACGGCTCGCTGAAAGCGCAGTTCATCAAAGTTGAAAGTGAACATTCGGCTATGGCGGCATCAATGGGTGCATCCGCAGCCGGAGCAAGAACATTTACCGCAACTTCATCACAAGGCCTTGCGCTTATGCATGAAGTTCTGCACTGGGCAGCAGGTGCACGCCTACCTATAGTGATGGGTAATATCAACAGAGCTATGGCTCCACCATGGACAATATGGAGTGAGCAAACCGATTCCATATCGGAGCGAGACACCGGATGGATGCAGATATATACTTCATCAATTCAAGAAGTGCTTGATTCTGTTATTCAGGCCTATAAGGTTGCCGAACAGGTTTACCTGCCGATTATGGTTGTTCTGGATAGTTTTGTACTTTCACATACCAACGAAAACTGTGATGTACCTGAGCAAGATAAGGTTGACGCCTATTTGCCGCGTTTTGAAAATAAATACAAATTGGACTTAAATAAGCCAGCAGCTTTTGGCGGATTAACCGGCCCTGATTGGTACTATGAACTAAGGTACAAAATTCAAAAAGACAGCGAACGTTCGCTTGACCTTCTTGCAAAAGCGGGCAAGGAATTCGGCGAAATGTTTGGTAGAGAATACGGTTTGGTTGAAACATATAAATTAGATGATGCTGATACCGTACTTGTTACCTCTGCATCAATAGCATCTACGGCAAGACCTGTTATAGATGCCATGCGTAAGGAAGGTCATAAAGTCGGCTTGCTTAGGGTAAGGGTATTCAGACCATTCCCCTGTGACCTGATGCGTAATCTGCTCGGCGGACGTAAGAAAGTACTTGTTATAGATAGAAACATAAGTTTTGGTATGTCAGGCGCTTTCTATGAAGAAACCAAGGCCGCTCTTTACAATCTTAAAAACAGACCGCCCATGTGGGGCTACATTGCAGGTCTTGGCGGACGCGACGTACCTGCCAATGTTATCAAGGGGATGATTGAACAAACTATGGCTGAAGATCATCCTGATAAAGATATCATCTGGATAGGAGTTAAGAAATGAAATACACTATACCAGAACAGGAGATAATGTGTTCCGGCCACAAAGCCTGTCAGGGATGCGGAGCAGCACTTGCAATGCGCTATGCTTTGAAGGAACTGGGACCGCGCACTATGCTTACTTTTCCGGCCTGCTGCTGGTCGGTAATTGACGGTCCTTTCCCTTACTCCTCTGTTGGAGTCCCTTTATTCCATACAGCGTTTGAAACAGCGGCTGTGGTCGCCTCCGGCATTCGCGCCGGACTTGACGCCCGCGGCGAGCAAGACGTAAACGTAGTTGCCTGGGCAGGCGACGGTGGAACATTTGATATTGGTATTCAGGCCTTATCCGGAACCGCTGAAAGAAACGACAATATTATCTACGTTTGTTACGATAATGAAGCTTACATGAACACCGGTGTTCAACGTTCTTCCTCAACGCCGTGGGGAGCTGTTACAACAACCACTCCTCCCAAGCACTTCAAAAAGGAACGAAAAAAGGACATAATGGCTATTCTGGCAGCTCACTCCATTCCCTATGCAGCTACAGCGTCAATTGCCTATCCAGAAGATTTAATTAAAAAAGTTAGATATGCCAAATCAATCAAAGGAACCAAATTCCTGCATATATTTGCATCATGTCCTCCGGGATGGAAATCGGCTCCTGATATTTCCGTCAAGCTGGCACGACTTGCAGTACAGAGCAGAGTGTTCCCGCTTTATGAGATATTCGAAGGACGTCACTACAAGATGAGTATGACGCCTGCCAAAAAAGATATTCGTGAATACCTCAAGCCGCAGGGACGTTTCCGTCATCTTAGCGAAGATGAAGTTGTTCAGATGGAGCGGATGTATGAAGAACGCTACGAATGGTTGCTTGATTTAGCTGAACGTTCAAAACCTTGGTTTGAGAAAAAGAACGAAGAAAAATAATTTTAGAGAAAAACTACATGAGGCGGTATCAGCATTACCGCCTCTATTTTTTATCTCTCAATTAATAAAATCGCTGGAATTGACAGAACTAAGCTTAGAATGCTAGATTTTAGCCATCTAAATAGGGAAAACTCCTGACGCTTGCAACTAAGGACTTTTCCTTATTGACGTAATGAATTTCTACACAATAATTAGTTTTATAATATTATTAATGAATATTATACGAAGTACTTAAACTCGTGGCAATAATAAAGGAATTAAACTCATGTCAATAATAAAAACATCTCGAATATACAGGCTGGGGTTATTGACGCTTGGAATTGCTTTGGCTTTTGTAACGTCAACGGCTTGTAGCGCCAAAGAATCTAGGGTATCGCCCTACGTCAATGGCTTTTCTTTTACTAAGCAACCAACGGAAGAGAATACTGCAGGGAAACTATCCTGCACCTTTTATACCTTCATAACTACCAAAAGTACGTGGAAAAACGCATCCGGGGAAATGGACTTCCTTGTAAGGTGGAGAAGTAAAAAGGGATCCCTTGACGTTGAAGTGTATAAAATCCCATGGAAGGCCAAAACAATTCAATACCAAAGCATCACAACCGATTTCGTAATACCTTCCAAAGTGGTTAGAAATGAAGAGGTTTTTTGGGTAGAGGTAGAATGGAAGGATGCCACAGGACGGCACATTGAAAGAAGTAAACAAATGACATGGGTTAAGCCTAGCGAAGTTGCCTATTCAAATTCGCCAAAAGAATATATCAACTAGAAACTGCATCCTTTTGCTTTCCGTAATTTCCTTATCTACTTATCCAGGGTCTTGAACGAGTCTTATGGGTATTCATGATAAGCCCTTGACAAGCAGCTATCTACAGTATTTCAAACCGTCTTATCCACGCCTGATGCGTGGCTAACTTTAGATAGCATTTTTGATAAACAAATTG
>Ga0256846_1000607_pt1 | contig 13748 bp, 13 predicted proteins | sample TevniametaG_FD_189098 | JGI IMG/M metagenome (GOLD analysis project Ga0256846, IMG submission 189098) | Tube worm associated microbial communities from hydrothermal vent at the East Pacific Rise, Pacific Ocean - Tevnia | ecosystem: Host-associated > Annelida > Integument > Unclassified ...
TCGGAAGATGCAATTATTATGGGCAGAGTCATCACAGCAAGGGTAAGGCCGCCTGCCAGGATGGAAACACCCATTTTTAAGACAGTACAGAAGAATGCAAGGCCGAAAAGTCCGAACACAATTGAAGGCACTCCTGCAAGATTATTGATTCCCATTCTTATTATTCTTACTGTTTTACCCTTTGCTGCATATTCATTAAGATAGATTGCAGATGCAACACCAATGGGAAGGGCCGTAATAATTGTGACAAAACAGAAAAGAAAAGTTCCCATGATGCATGGGAAAATTCCTCCCTTTGTCATGGAATCCGTGGGGGGCTGGAAAAGAAATTCAAGTGATATGGCTTTTAATCCGTTGGCAACCAGGAAATATATAATTAACAGCAAAAGGGCGCCATTGAAAAGGGTTGCAATGTTCAGGACCAGGAAGGCTGTTTTTTCATATATTTTTCTCCTGCAGGATAAAGAGTATAACTTCATGAAGAGGCTTCTCCTGTCTGTTTATATTTATAGGCAATAAAATCTGCAGCCATGTTAAAAAGAAAAGTGAAAAGAAAAAGTGCAATGGCAATGGCAAAAAGTGCATGGTAATGTTCGCTTCTATATGGAGCTTCAGCCATTTCAGCAGCTATTGTTGCAGGCATGGGCCGCACAGGATCAAAAATCGATTCTGGAGTTATGGCAGCCCCACCTGCCACCATTAAGACCACCATTGTCTCTCCAATGGCCCTGGACAGGCCCAGGATCGCCCCTGTGCTTATGCCTGAAAGTGATGCAGGAATGGTTATATTGATAATGGTTTCAAGCTTTGTTGCCCCCAGGGCATAGGAACCTTCCTTTAGGGCTGAAGGTACACTGAATATTGCATCTTCCGAAATGCTGCATATAGTGGGGGTTGCCATGAAGGCCAGCATCAATCCTCCGTTGAAAAGGTTCAGCCCCACGGGCAGATCAAAGGTTGTCTGCAAAAACGGCGCAACAACAATCATGCCAAAAAAACCGATTATCACCGAAGGCATGCTTGCAATGAGTTCGATCACAGGCTTGACAATCTCGGCAACACGCCTGTCTGCAATCTCGGCAATATATATTGCCGTCATAACACCAAGGGGTATGGCAAGTATCCCGGCAAAACCTGCCACGGAGAGAGATGCTGTAATTAAGGGGAAAATACCAAAGGCCGGGTCATCATCGGTGGGATACCATAGTTTTCCAAAAATAAAATCCTTGACCGGTACATGTTGAAAAACCGGTACTCCTTCCATGACAAGGAAAACCATGATAAGGGTGAGCATTATTAATGACAAGAGTGCAATCAGAAGAAATAATGACTGCACTCTTGTCTCTTTATTAAAGGCTGCTGGGATCAATGTCGTATCTCCATTTCCAAATATCTAGAATACCGGTATGGAACCTGCTTCAGTTACAAGGGCCTGGCCTTGTTTAGAGAGTACAAAGGAGATGAAACCCATTGTCTCTCCTTTGGGCCAGTTGTTTGTGAACATGAAAAGAGGCCTTGAGATGGGAAAAGATCCGTTAACTGTGTTCTCTTCAGTTGGCTTGACATTGTTGACATTAACGGTTTTTATGGTCTTTGTAACATATCCCATACCAATATATCCTATGGCATTGGGGGTTTCAGCTATGGCCTGGACAATGGCACCATTGGAAGCAAGCACCAGTGCCTTTGGCGTAACACGCTTTTTTTTCATTACAATTTCCTTCCATACTCCAAATGTACCAGATGAGCTGTCCCTGGAAATCACAACAATTTTACCTTGTCTTCCGCCAACATCTTTCCAGTCTGTTATATTTCCAAGAAAGATATTTTTTAACTGATCCATGGAAAGGTTTGATATTTTATTGCCAGGATTGACAACCGGAGCAATACAGTCAAGGGCGATCCTGAAGGGCACAGGATACACACCCCTGGACCAAGCATGTTCTATCTCCTTTTGTTTGATAAACCGTGAACTGTTTCCAATGTTTGCACTTTTGTCAATGACTGCCTTGATTCCATTGCCTGATCCGCCGCCGGAGAGTGTTATCCTAACATCCGGATGAAGTGCCATGTATGCTTCTGCACATTTCTGGGCAATGGGCAGAACCGTGGTGGAGCCTTTTAATGAGATTGTCTCTGCCATTGATGGAGAGACAGAGAATGCCATTAACATGATAAAGAGTCCGAATCTGATAAATTTTTTCATTTTTTTTCCTTTTTTTAAAATTACTGAAACAATGATTTTAACTTTTCCCAATTTCAAACCTGACCGGATAATAATTCAGTTTTGTTAGAAATTTGTTAGGGAGATGTGTAAAGATGATGAGAAGAATATATGTTTTTATTTCAGATAGTTACAAAAAGGTATCTTTTTTTTCATTTTCCCCTCTGCTATTGAAATTTTTTTTTGTTTGATATATTAATCATTAGTTTTTTGTAAGGGAATCGTTAGGATATTAATAAATATAAGAAGAGAGTATAATGGATTTACTGAAAATACTTGTTCAGACCCTGGGCGGGCTTGGGCTTTTTATCCTTGGTATGCAGACCATGACCGATGGTCTGCAGATGATTGCAGGCCAGAGAATTAAAAAAGTACTTGAAGCGGTTTCATCCAACAGAATACTGGGCTGTTTCACAGGGGCGGGAGTCACTGCTGTTATTCAGTCCTCCTCTGCAACCACAGTCATGCTCATAGGTTTTGTAAGTGCCGGTATAATGAATCTTACCCAGGCAACAGGCATTATCCTGGGTGCAAATATCGGTACAACTGTTACAGCACAATTGATAGCATTTAAGCTCTCTTCCATTGCCCTGCCGGCAGTTGCTTTTGGTGTTGCACTGAAGTTTTTTGCCAAAAAGCGTAAAACCAGGTATCTTGGTGATATTATTCTGGGATTCGGCCTTTTGTTTTACGGCATGACAGTTATGAAACACGGGCTTGGGCCCATCAGGGGCAATGCCGAATTCATAGGTTTTTTCTCCCAGTTTGCCAATGAAGGTTTCCTTGGTACTTTGCTCTGCATCGGGATGGGCGCCTTTGTGACAATTATTGTCCAGTCATCCTCAGCAACAATAGGCCTTACCATGACCCTTGCAATGCAGGGTATTGTATCCTTTCCCATTGCCATGGCCCTTGTTCTGGGAGAAAACATAGGCACAACCATTACTGCATGGCTTGCAACAATCGGTTCAGGTAATATTGAGGCAAAAAGGACAGCAATGAGCCATACCCTGTTCAATGTCATAGGTGTCTGCATAATGGTTGCAATCTTTCCCATGTTCCTTAAGTTCATTATTTTTGTAACAGAGACCATGGGAGGCGCCGGAGCTGTTGACAAGGTTGTAAACGGTGATTCCGTCAATGTTGCAAGATATATTGCCAACGGCCATACGGTCTTTAATGTTATAAATGCTTTAATATTTCTCATATTTCTTCCCCAGCTTGTTAAAATGGTCATGTTCCTGTTTCCGGAAGGTAAACAGTCTGAAAAGCGATACAGGCTTCCCAAGTTTGATGAAGTTCTTCTGGATTCACCCATTGGTGCCCTGGTGGAGGTAAAGGGTGAAGTTCTGAGGATGGGTGAATTTACCAAGGAGGGGCTGAAAAAAGTTGCCGACTGTCTGAAAATCAGGGATGATGACAGGCTTGCAGAAAGGGAAGCCATTGAAGATCATATTGATGCAATGCAGAAGAGCATAATCAAATTTTTAACAAAATTATACCAGGGCGATGTTTCTGAAACCGAAGCCAAGGAGATATCAGAGATGATGAGAATCACCAATAATATTGAGCGTATCGGTGATTCCATGGAGAGCATCTCAAAAATCCTTGAGATCATATATGATAATGACTTGAAGTTGAGCGAAAATGCAGTTGCAGACCTTGTTGCCATTGCCGGAGAAGCTTACAGGTTTATTGATCTGGTCCTTGCCAATCTTGTGGAAAAAGAGGATGACTTTTTTACCAAAGCTGCTGCAAATGAGGACAGAATAGATCAGATGCGTGAACAGATGCGTGAAAAACATATTGACAGGCTGAGAAACGATCAATGTTCAGTGGATGCCGGAGTTTTTTATATCTCAATGCTGTCCCATTTTGAGAAGATCGGAGATCACTGTTTCAATATTGCCATTGGAGTAAGCAGGATTAATTAGAATCCAGCATAACTGATACTGGAGGCGGGATTTCAGATTTCAACACAAAGAATTGAAATATCATCCTCCATGGCTGTATTTTCAGGGAAAATACGCTCTATGAGTTTTCCCGGGATATCTTCACATGCAATGTCCCGCATCTTTTCAAATTCAGAAAGCAGACCTTTGGCCCCTGATACCCAGGTGGTTTTATCCAGAGCCGACTCAACCAGGCCATCTGAAAAGATTATGAATTTATCTTTTTCAGATATATCAATATCCTTAATACCGAATTGTGCATCTTTAAACATTCCCAGGATATCTCCCTTTGACTCGATGAGGCAGGTACTGCCGTTGAATGGTATATGTACGACCGGCGGATGCCCGGCATTGATCAGGGTCATTTTTTTTGTTTTACGATTGATGTGCATATAACATGCTGTAAGATATTTCCCTTTGGGGAGAATCTCCACAAGAACATCATTTATCATTTTAAGACTTTCAGCAGGTGAATAGAGGGGAGTGCAGTTTTGTGCCAGAAGCGCCTTGACAGATGCAGTCATATAGCTTGTTTCAATGTCATGGCCGGAAAAGTCTGCAAGGAAATAACCTGTGATCTTATCGGAAATCTTTAAAATATCGTAAAAATCCCCTCCTGCCTCCTGCAATGCTCTGTAATAGACACCGAAATTAGCCTCGGGAAAATCCCCGGGCAGGGGCAGCAGTGATGTCTGGGCTTCCGTGACCTGCCTGAGTTTTTGTGCCTGGTCCAGAATAAGCGAATTTGTGGCCAGGGACAGCCTCAGGTGTATTCTCACCCGGGCAAGGACTTCCAGTGGGTGAAAAGGCTTGATAATATAGTCCACAGCCCCCAGTTTAAAACCATGGAGCTTGGATGTCACTTCACTGACCCCGGTTAAAAAAATAACAGGGATAGTACTTGTTTCAATATTATCTTTAAGCTGTTGTATTACTGCAAAACCGTCTTCCCCAGGCATCTGGATATCAAGGAGAATCAGATCCGGTTGTTCCTGTGCTGCAAGCTTTCTGGCTTCAGGACCGTCAAGGGCTGATATTACCCTGTAACCTTCTTTTCCAAGGGATTTTTCAATTAGTTTCAGATTAAACAAATTATCATCAACTGCCAGAACTGTAAAAGTCTGTGCTTTATCCATAATATATACTCTTAAATCATTTTCGCACCATTTTCAACCTTTTTAAGCTCTTTTAGAATATTGTCCGTATATTTGTTTATACCTGCAAGACTGCCATCCCTGGCGGCCATTTCCACATCCCTTGATCTTGATGATATTTCATGAAATCCAAGGTTTGCAGATGCTCCTTTAATGGAGTGGGCAGCCCTGGCCACTTTTTCCGCGTTGTTTTCCTTAAGTCCTGTTTCTATTTTTTCAATATCAGCAAATGAGGTAGTTAAAAATATTTCAAGAAGTTCAATTAAATCGTCTTTATCAAGGCCAAGGCTGGAGGCTATCTCTTTAAAGTCCATCTGTTTTCTCCTGGTAAGGTTGTAATTTATGAATTTAATATGGTGATTTTTTACTGTTTCCCATTTAATTTTGATTATATTGTTTTTTTTTCCATATGTAAACCTTGCATTTTTTTCAGAATATATATAGAATGGCTTCTTATTTGAAAATTATTCCTTCGTATAAGAGGTTATTGCATGTCAAAAAGACGAATCCTTGTTGTTGATGATGAAAAATCAATTCGATCATTATATAAGTCAGCTCTGGTGACCCAGGGGTATGAAGTGTATGCTGCTGAAAGCGGGGAAGAGGCACTTGAGCTGCTTAAGACAGAGCCCATAAACGTCATGTTTCTTGATCTTAATCTTCCGGGAATGAGTGGTATTCAATTATGCAGGAAAATTATGCAGAAGAGCCCCACAGCAATCTGCATTGCTGTTACAGGGTATGCTTCTGACTTTGAGCTGGCCGATTGTAAAGAGGCAGGGTTTGAAGACTATTTTAAAAAACCAATGCCCCTTGGTGAACTGTTCAATGCATCCAAAGCAGCCTTTGACAAGATTGACCGATGGGAAAAATCATAAAAAATCATTTTCAAGGTTTCGTGTCTGGATATGCTGTGTGATCTCTCTGAAAAAATCCGCGGTTTTCACACCCATTCTCACTTTGCCATCAAGGGTTCTTACGGCAAGTGTTTCTGATGCTCTCTCCTTTTCTCCAATCGTAATGATTAAAGGGATATAATTCATCTGGGCAAGCCTGATTTTCTTTTTCAGCCTCTCATTGGTTTCATCGATTTCGCATCTTATTTTATTTTTAAAAAACTGCTGCTGTATCATCCGGGCATGGGGTAACAGCTCGTCATTAACCGGCAGAAGAATCGCCTGGACAGGGGCCAGCCATAGAGGAAATTTCCCTGCAAAATGCTCAACCAGGATTCCAAGGAATCGTTCAATGGAGCCGAATATTGTCCTGTGGATCATTACAGGTCTTGATTTTTCATTGTTTTTGTCCTTGTATGTAAGGTCAAACCTTTCAGGCAGGGACATGTCAAGCTGGATTGTACCGCACTGCCAGGTTCTTCCCAGGGCATCTGTTATGTGGGAATCTATCTTGGGACCGTAAAATGCACCATCCCCCTCATTGATAACATATTTTTTACCGTATTTTTCAAGGGCTGACTTGAGCCCTGATGTTGCCTCTTCCCACTGTTCATCACTGCCTATTGATTTCTCCGGCCTGGTTGAGAGTTCAAGATTAAATCCAAGTCCGAATTTGCTGTAAAGTCTCTCTGTGAGTTCAAGCACATTTAATATTTCCTGCTCAATCTGATCAGGGGTCATGAAAATATGGGCATCGTCCTGGTGAAAGGCGCGAACCCTGAACAACCCAGACAATGAACCGCTTAATTCATGCCTGTGGACAAGGCCGATCTCCCCTGCCTTTAACGGCAGATCCCTGTATGAGTGGGATTTTGTTTTATAGAGCAGCATTCCTCCGGGGCAGTTCATGGGTTTGATGGCATACTCTTCATCGTCAATAAGGGAAGTGTACATATTTTCACGGTAATTCTCCCAGTGACCGCTCTGTTCCCATAGCATGCGGTTGAGCATGATGGGAGTCTTGGTTTCAACATATCCTGCTGTTTTGTGCTCATCCCTCCAGTAGGCAAGAAGCTCATTCCACAGGTCCATACCCCTGGCATGGAAAAATGCCATGCCGGCTGCTTCTTCATGGAAGCTGAAAAGGTCAAGTTGAAGCCCTATTTTCCTGTGATCCCGTTTTTTTGCCTCTTCAATCAGGTTAAGGTATTTTTTCAAAGCCTTTTTATCAAAAAAAGATGTTCCGTATAATCTCTGGAGCTGTTCTCTTTCCTGGTCTGCCCGCCAGTATGCCCCGGAAATCTTCATGAGTTTAAATCCTTTGATCATGCCTGTGTGGGGTATGTGGGGGCCCCGGCACAGATCTGTAAATGATCCCTGCCTGTAAAGGGTAATCTCCTGATCATCTTTAAGCTCATTAATAATCTCTATTTTATAGGCATTATCCTTAAAAATATCCAGCGCCTCTTTTTTTGATACAACAATGCGCTCAAATGGTTTTTTCTCCTTAATAATTTTTTTCATCTCGTTTTCAATGATTTCAAAATCATCTTCAGATACAGGGGGCATGTCTATATCATAATAAAACCCGTCGGTAATGACCGGACCAATGGTTAAAAGAGCATCTTTATAGAGATTCTGCACTGCTTCAGCCATGACATGGGCTGAGCTGTGGCGTAGTATTTCAAGGGCTTTATCATCTTTTGCTGTAATAAAATTTACTGCGGCATCATCTTTGATTTCATGGCTCAGATCAAGAAGGTCACCATTTAGTTCCATGGCCACACAGTTTCTGGCAAAGCCCTCTGAAATGCTTTTTGCAACATCCATTCCAGTGATAATATCATCAAAGGTCTTTATACTGTTGTCAACAAGTGTTATGTTAATCATTGCTGGTATCCATCATAATTTAAATTATAAAGTAAATACAGATAGTAAGGTAAGTAAAGGAAACAATCAAGAAAAAAAATGCATAATAACTATAAATATATTGATTCAGACAGGCGTTTTGCTGCATATTATGGTGATATTAAGGGAGAAAAAATAATTGCAGTTGACCTTGAGGCCGATTCAATGCACCATTTCAAAGAGAGGGTATGCCTCATACAATTGGCAGATAAGAAAAACTCATGTGTTCTTGACCCCTTTAAAATCATGGATTTTTCCAGGCTTAAAATCCTCATGGAAAACAGGAGTATTAAAAAAGTTTTCCATGGGTCTGATTTTGATATAAGAAGCCTTGACAGAGAATATGGCATAAGGGTTAATAATCTCTTTGATACGGAAATAGCCTGTAAATTTTTAGGTATCAAAGAGAGGGGGCTTAAAGCACTGTTAAAAAAATATTTTAATGTGGATCAGGACAAAAAGTATCAAAAAAAAGACTGGTCTGTAAGGCCTCTTCCCGAGGAGATGCTTGCATACAGCATCATTGATGTATTGTACCTGATTGACCTTGCACAAATTCTGACAGGTGAGCTTAAGAGGAAAAAACGGCTTGCCTGGGCAGAGGAGGAGTTCCAGAGGCAGACCGAGGTCCGGTATGAGCTTAACAACAGGCAATACCATTTCTTAAGGTTCAAAGGGGCAGGGAAGATGGATAAAAAAACCCTTGCCGTGCTGGAACACCTTCTTGCCATGCGAATGAAAATTGCTGAAAAAAAAGACCTGCCTTTGTTCAAGGTGCTGGGGGCAGATCAGATTACAAACATAGCCCTTGAAAAACCATTAACATTGAATCACCTGAAACAAACATCAATATTGACTAAAAAACAGACAGGCATGTACGGGGAAATGTGCATTAAAGCCGTTGATAAAGCATTAAAGCTTGATGAATCAGATATGCCGCAGTATCCTGCATCAAAGGCACGCAGGCTCAAAAATGTTGAACACATGAGAATAAAATATCTTAAAATTATGCGGAGGAAAATGAGTGAGAAGTATGGAATGGAACCGGGTTTTTTATTAAATAATGCCATGATTATAAAAATATCTGTAAAAAATCCTTTGACAAAAGCTGAACTTGAGAATATTCAATCAATACGGAAATGGCAGGTTGAAGCGCTCTCAGATGAAATATTCTCGGTCTTGCAGGATTATCAGTAAAGGAAGTTGATAATGGAAATTGATTTTACAAAAATGCACGGTCTTGGCAATGATTTTATTTTTATTGATGACAGAACCGGAAGTATTGAACAGTACACTGATTTTTCTTTTCTTGCCAGAAAGCTTTGTCCCCGCCATTTCGGCATTGGAGCCGACGGTATTATTATCATAAATGAATCAGAGAGATATGATTTTAAGTTTACAATATATAATTGTGATGGCAGTGAATCACAAATGTGCGGCAACGGCATGCGCTGTTTTGCAAAATATCTTTATGAGAACAGCCTGACTTCTAAGACAGAACTTATGATTGAAACAAAGGCAGGCTTGATAATTCCAAGAATGATTATTGATGGAAAAAACAAAGTTGAATCTGTAATAGTTGATATGGGTGAACCTGTACTTGTGCCGGAGAATATTCCATTTATTACAGATAATAAAAGAGCAGTTAAAGAAAAACTTTATTTGGGTGAAAATGACGGGGAAACCGACAATACAGAGTACGTTGAAATTACGGCACTATCCATGGGGAACCCCCATGCTGTACTGTTCGTGGATAACCTTGATACAAAAGATATAAAAAAAACAGGCATGGCAATTGAAAACCATGCCCGCTTTCCGGAAAAAACAAATGTTGAATTCATCAAAGTTGTAAAAAATGATGAGTTAATAATGAAGGTATGGGAGAGGGGGGCAGGGCAGACCCTGGCATGCGGCACTGGTGCATGTGCCGCCCTTGTTGCGGCGTGCCTGAATAAAATATGTAAAAACAGAGCTGTTGTGCATCTTGATGGTGGTGACCTTGAAATAGAATGGAACAGGCATGATAATCATGTGTACAAAAAAGGAGATGCATCTTTTCTCTTTTCAGGCAGGATAAAAATATAATAAAAATGGTTTGATCAGGGGATTTTATGAAAATCATACGTTTTTTAGATAAGGAAGGAAACCTGCATTCAGGCTGTGATGTAAGGGATGGTTCAGCATGCATAGTTAAAACAGATTCAAAGGGACAATTTGTCAACACAGAGCAAAGGGTTAAAATAGAAACAGTCATGCCCCTTATAATCCCTTCCGCCATATTCTGCATCGGACTTAATTACAGGCTCCATGCAAAGGAGACAGGACTTAAGATACCTGAACATCCTGTAGTTTTCATGAAAAACCCGGCTTCAGTGACATATGACGGTTCAAAAATAGTTATTCCCAGGTCATGTATTAATCCTCCCCAGGTGGATTATGAGGCAGAACTTGCCGTTGTGATTGGGAAGAGTGCAAAAAATGTGAAAAAGGAACAGGCACTTGAGTATGTTGCAGGATATACCTGTGCCAATGATATATCTGCCAGGGCGTGGCAGAAACATGCCGGGGCCGGACAATGGATAAAAGGTAAAAGCTTTGATACATTCTGTCCTGTCGGGCCGTGCCTTGTTACCAGGGATGATATCCCTGATCCTGGAAACCTTGACATACAATGCAGAGTAAATGGTCAGGTATTACAGAAAAGCTCGACATCAGATATGATATTCACGGTGGAGGAGATTATTGAGTTTTTAAGTGATGATACAACATTGATGCCGGGAACCCTGATTCTGACCGGGACTCCAAGTGGGGTTGGCTTTACACGAAAACCGCCTGTATATTTACTTCCCGGGGACGTGGTTGAAACTGAAATAAAAAAAATCGGAATTCTTACAAATTCAGTTGAACAATGTTGAGTGATATTAAAACAGATCTATAATTTTTCTTAAAACCGGTGTCTTAAGCTGAATTGCACTTTCAGGACACATCTCCTGGCAGCAGAAGCATCTGATACAATCGTTGTAATTATATACAGGAGGGCATGATTTATCATTCTCCTTAAAGGACAATGCCTTGGGCTTTAAAGGACACATGGTTACACAGATTCCGCACTGGATGCATTTTTCAGCCATGATAAAGGGTTTTGGTACTATTGCCCGGTTTATAAAAGGAAGAACAGAACCCTGCTTATATGGTTTTAAAGGCTGTCTGTCAATTTCAAACGCACTGTTTTTAAAGCTATCAAATTGATCTCCAACAAGCTCTATTTCATCTTCTGCAAATGTTCCGGCCCCTGCCTCTTTTCCATATTTTATTGTGGGCACGTATTCAGGGTTCAGGTTTATCAGGCGGCAGATGGTTGCATCAAGAGCAATGGGATCTTTTGAGAACAGAAGCATGTTCATCTTCACAGGTGTCCCGCCCCGGGGTCCGTTGCCCTCCATGCCCTGGACACCGTCTGTAATATAGAGTTTTGGATTGATAAACATATTAAGATCAACAAGCATTCTTGCAAAGTCATCTGCACTGGGCAGCCTGACATGGAACTCACCCTTAAGGACTCCAGGGATACAGCCGAACTGATTTTTCACGGCACCTGTAAATTTTGCAAGGCCATGGGTTTTAAGCTTGGGCAGGCTTATCAATATGTCATTATCAAGCACTGCTTTGGCAATTGTAAATTTCTTGTTTTGAATGCCTTTGTCATAAAATATATCAACCTTTGTTTTAAAATCTGCAAGTTCTATATTGAGTTTTTTTGCCTTTTCAGCAAGCCCGCTCCTTTGGGCAGCTCTCCCGGGGCTGCCCAAAGGAGGCGAATCACCATAACTCACTTTTGCCCCTGTTGTTAATAATAACTCAGCTACTGCTTCAAACACCAGAGGGTGTGTAGTGACACATCTTTCAGGTCTATCACCCGTGAGCAGGTTGGGCTTTAATAAAATTTTATTCCCTTTATGAGCAAACCTTGATATGCCGCCAAGAAGTTTGATACCCCGGTGCACAGATTTTTTTATTTCTCCATAATCATATGATTCACATCTTACAATGGCAACCTTTGACATATTGTACCTTTCTTACTTAATTCATATTATCCAGACGTTGTCATGCAGGTAAGCATATCATTTTATCATTGACTTATACACAGGTTTTCAGATATCCTTAAGATAATATGTGTGATGATTACCCTTGAGATAATTAAATGAAAATAAAATTTATACGCTTTGCTAAATATTTCAGCATAGCTTCCTGCCTTATTCTTTTTATACCAGGTTTTTCACTGCCAAAATTTTATCAATACATTAATGAAGACGGAGTTAAATGTTATACAGATGATCCTTCTCTTATATCAGATGTTAAAGATGAGAACATCATAGTCCACAAAGATAAGTATGACGGACTCAGCAGGGAAGAGAAAAAAAAATTAAAGGCAAAGCAAGCCCGGGATATTGAAGAGTCTGAACAGCAGACACGGGAAGTTTTTGACCGTTTTAATAAAGAGTTGCAGGAAGAGGAAAGAATGAAAAAGGAGGCAGAGCACCTTAAAAAAACCGTAACAAAGGTGAGAATTCTTAAAAACCGGGTATTGGTTCCGGTCACCATGGGATATTACGGCCGTGAGATCACAGTGGAACTGCTCCTTGATACAGGTGCTTCCATTACAGCAGTCAGCAGCAATGTTGCAGAACAGCTGGAACTGGGAGCGGGAAAGCGCAGTGCTGCAAGAGTTGCAGGTGGAGGCATTGTCCGGACAAGAATAGTAAAGATCGAATATTTAAAGGTCGGTCCTAAAATATATAATGAACCAGCAATAATGGTGTTTAAAAAAAAAGGCCCTGCCCAGGATTTTCACGGGCTTTTGGGGCAGGATTTTCTTTTAAATTTTGTTTACACAATTGATTATGAAAAAAGCCTTATTGTATGGCTTCAATAATATCTTTCCTTACAAAAAGTGTACAAAATACTGTTTTTGTCATGGAATAAATTTTAAATTAACAGGAATATTTTATGGATAACATATGGAAAAAGAGCGTTGATTTTGCCCAGGCTGAGTTGTTTTCCAAAGATTGCATTGTGGGACACCTTGGGATCAGATATGTTGAAAGGGGAGATGACTATCTTAAGGCAAGTATGCCGGTTGATGCAAGAACCAGGCAGCCCATGGGTATTTTACATGGCGGTGCATCGGTTGTTCTTGCAGAAACCCTTGGAAGCTGGGCATCCTATATGTCCCTTGATGAAACCCGATACAGTGTCGGACTTGAAGTCAATGCAAATCATATTAAAAGTGTCTCATCCGGTCTGGTCACAGGAACTGCACGGCCTGTTCATTTGGGAAATTCCACCCAGGTGTGGGATATTACAATTGAGAATGAGGATGGCAGGCTTATCTGTCTTTCCCGATTAACAATGGCGGTGTTAAAGGCAAAATAATAGTGCTTAATTTTATTGTGCAATAAATATTTTTATACTTAGGTTAATTTTACAGGGAGGGTTTTAATGCTGGGCTTCATGGGGTCAAAGGGAAGGGATCTGATCAACTTATCAAAACAAAGTATTCTTATTCTACACAAAGACAGAGACCTGTTTGTTCCTGTCATCTACAATACAATTA
>Ga0256846_1000609_pt1 | contig 13726 bp, 12 predicted proteins | sample TevniametaG_FD_189098 | JGI IMG/M metagenome (GOLD analysis project Ga0256846, IMG submission 189098) | Tube worm associated microbial communities from hydrothermal vent at the East Pacific Rise, Pacific Ocean - Tevnia | ecosystem: Host-associated > Annelida > Integument > Unclassified ...
AATCGTTTTTCTTAAATGCCGCCAGCCGGGCAAATATATCTTCCTCGGGCAGTCCTTTTTTGGGTAATTTCATCGCTTCCTCCTTCAACTGACAAGGTCAGGGAAATCGTTTTATTCTCGATTTTTTGTGCCCGAATTCCAAAGGAATTCCGGTGCATCTGTGAAATATTGATATTCTGGTTCAGCGATCCTGATTGAATATTGAATAATGATCGCTCGATTTGGCCACTCAACTATCAATATTTAACGGCACGAACCCGTAGATAATCCATATATAATTCAACTGGCTCAGGAAATACACCCTTTTTAGTGAGGATCGGTTTTCGATTTTTCTATGGAATGTTCGCCAATTGGGGCTGGAACCGAAATGGTATCCATAACTGGGGGAAAAGGGCAAGATTTGAACGGAACCAAACAGATAAACCGTAAAATTAACTTGCAATATGTTGGAACTATGCGGTATGCATAGAGACATTACCTTAAAACTTCAAGGATTTGATCCATTAATTTTAATTTCAGGTCGGGTTTGAACAGCGGCTTGTTTTTCATATCGTTGCCTTATTATTTGTATACGCGTCTAGTTGGTCCATATATATAAATTATTATGGTGTAAAATAACGAATATGTATGCGAATTTTTGGGTTTGAAAAATAAAGGAGACGGTATGGCAAACCTGTGGAAGTGGGTGAATGATAACGCAGGGGCTCTTGGCCTGATCTTCGTAGTCATCCCTTTGGCATGGACTGTCTGGCAGTATCTCAAACTCAAGCGGCAGGAGCTTCGAGCCGAGAGATTCAAGACGTATCACGAATTGGTTAAGCAACTCGTCGAGCCAGAAGAGAAAGGCAAGCCGAAGATGCTTGACCGACAGCTTGCTGTAGTCTTTGAACTCCGTTGTTTTCCAGAGTATTTTGAACCGTCTCTCCGTATCATCAAAGGGCTTCGGCAGGACTGGAGCTATAACTTTGGACCTGAGGACAAGAGAAACCGCTTGATGGAAGAAATGGATGCTACGATCAAGCACATCGACAACAAATCCAACAAATGGGTGTACCGTATTTCACAAACCGCACGTGGCTTGTGAAAACAATGATCTATGAATTCAACTGGTGTCCGGTAAGCCTTCGTAATATTATTTTTTCCACTTAACTCAACATTTGCTATGAATACTGAAAGATGCATAAACAAAAAGCTAAAGATAGTTTTTATACAACTATCTTCACCCAATCACTATGGATTATGGAATGCTCTATCAGTAGAATCTTTAGCTGGAGATCTTAGTGGAGTATTTCGCAACAAGGTTAACATAAAAGTTGAAAGAATCTTCACATCGGACGGGATTGCTTCGTTAATCAAAAAAATAAATTTGAATATAGACATTTTTGCCATATCTGTTGAACTAGGCTCACTTCCCCTTGCCAAACAGTTAATCAAATCGATAAAAATGAAATATTCTCAAGCAACACGCCATACACCTCAATTCGTATTTGGTAACACTATTCCAACTTATATGCCAGAACTTTTCCTTCAACTGGAACCAAAAGCGATAGTCGTACGGGGAGAGGCAGAAGAATCCATGAGGGGGATTGTTCGAAATATGATTAATGGAACTTCTCTCGAAAATATTCCTTCAATAGTATATCAGATTAATGGTCACATGAAAGAAACTGAATGGATATCTCCATCAATGTCAAGCTTAATCTACCCTCCTTCAACTCATACATTAGATAGAACTTTAACACATGATGGTAATGCAATTATTGAGTCTAGTCGAGGATGTCCATGGTCACAATGCTCTTATTGTTCAATTCTTTCTGGTAGAAATGGTAGAAAATGGGAAGCTTTTCCGTTTAAGCGGGTAACAGCAAATATAGAAAGACTTGTAGAAAAAGGAATAAATGAACTTGAATTTGTTGATGCTGATTTTTTAGGAGGTCGCAAACCTGAAAACATTGAAAGGCTATATCAGATTTCATCAGCTATAAATTCTATTAATCAGTCTTACAACATCTATTTATCCTTCAGGATATTTTTAACTCCTCACATATTATACAGAAAAAACGAAAAACATATAAATAGAGATATTTATAATGCTATTGCACACTTAAAAAAAGTTGGATTATCAAAGGTGTATCTTGGTATTGAATCCGGTTGCAATTCGCAGCTCAAACGTTACCGTAAGGGAAACGACAAGGATGTAGTTTTTCATGTTTTAAAAATGTTTCGTGATGATCTTAACATTCCTATTGATCTAGGGTTCCTATTATTTGACCCTGATCTGTCAATTGATGAATTAGTAGAAAGCACTAAGTTCTACAAACGAGAAAACTTGATTAATAGCAACCAGTGGCCATTCCGTGCAGTTAGAGTAACACCCTCTACATCACTCTTTGAAAAGTTGAAAAAAGAAGGGCGTCTTGGTCATTTTGATCCAAATTTATTATGTTATTCCTATCGATTCAAGGATATTCGAGTTCAAAAAATTTTCGATATCATTGACAAACTTAGTTCTGAAACAAGAGATATATTTTATGCCCTTAAATCAATATCAAAACTTAAATTCAATAAATCAAAATACCACATAGAGGCACAGAGGGCGTATCAACTTGTTGTTGATAATGCCAATATTTATATTGAATTACTAGATTTTTTAGGCAATATATATCAAGGCATTGAAATTGATGAACGTGAAATAGTATCAAGAGCAAATATAAAAATCAATAAATTGATCATGGAAGTTTCGGAAGAAGTTGAATCTGGTATTTTTACGAAACATAAATCTTATCTGGAGCCCAAAATAAGAGAGTATTGCAGCCACAGTATAATATGATTGGAGAAACCTAAATGCCACTAAATTTGAATGGCCTCAAAGATGAGCTTTCTTCTCACTTAAAAAAAAATTTAGGGTTAATTGGTCTAATTGGTTCTATTGCTTCCGTTGTCAGCGTAATATTATTATTTAATTCAAACATTACATATATTGTTTGTGCTTTAATTGTTTGGCTGTTTATTTATATAATGATCTGCTTGATACAAAGCATTCGACAGACAACTATAAGGAATAAATATACTGTATTTGTAGACGCATTTCCAAATTGGAATACAGCTCCTGAAAAATATAAAATTCATTCATTTCTAAGCGAATCATATGATAAACATCATATAGAGATAGTAGCAAGAACGTGTTTTCGATGGTTATGTGGAAATGAAAAGTTATTAAAAGAAGACAAACAACTATTTTTGAATCAAAAATCACAACTACAGAGAATTATAGTAAATACATTTAATAAGAATACCGATTATTCGATAAGAATGGTTCTTCAGTGTCCTAAAATAGACATGCCATGGTGGGAAGCTGATGGGAGTAAAATTGAGCGAAATAGAAAACACTTCGAGATTGCCCTGCAAAGCTATATCGATATTAAAGAGGAACTTAAACTAGATAAAGATCGATTTGTTTTATCCATTACAGACATAGCTGTACCTAATAGTATGACTAGAGTTTCTGTATGCCGTGAAATGGCAGAAAACAATATAGTATCTGAAGCATCAAAAAATTCATTAATTGATAATAATCGTAGGCAAATCAGAATACTGATTGCTGACTTAAGTGATCCGTTTTTCATGGCAAGTGGACTTGAGAAGTCAGAGCGATTAATAAAACCTTTTGTCATATTTTTCACTGAACTTGGTGAAATTCATGAGTATGAAACTAAGTTTCAAACATACTCCAAAAATATTGCAGATTGTTTTGGGTGTGATTGCAAATGCAAAGCTAAAGAAATTATCCCGTAGAGTCAAATAGATAAGTACATTTTGTAGCCCTTTTTAAAATTATAAATAACAACAGGAATTTCGGTGTGAATTCCGCGAATTCCGGGCCGTCCGCGAAATATTGACATTACAAGCCATCTCAAAAAAACGAAGTAGTATAATCGAGCAACCAAGTTGCACTTCGTGCGGCGAAGCGCTTTCAATGTGAGCGGCGACAGGAATACCAGAAGCGTCTGCGACGGCCATGATCTTGGTGCCTTTGCCGCGCTTTGTCTTGCCGACAGCAAGACCCCTTTTTTTGCCGGCGCGAAGGACCCATCTATGAACGCTTCCCGTATATCGATTTGGCCGCGTTCGTATAGGTCTTCGGCCAGCTCCTGGGCAATCCGCTGGAAAACACCTTGCCTGACCCACTGCTGGAACCGCCGGTGGCATGTCTGGTATGGCGGATACCGCTGGGGCAGATCTTTCCAGGGAGCGCCAGTGCGCAGTATCCATAGAATACCGTTAAACACATGCCTTGGATCACGGGGCGATCGACCTCTTGGATCTTTGGGTGGCGTTAACTTTCTGATAATAGGCTCTATCCGGTTCCATTGTTCGTTAGTCATATCCATCCTGATTATATTGCACATTCAGGATATTATGTCTAGATTAAATTATTTATTTTGATTTAAAAAAGTTACGCTATTTCCTTAATAATCACCTAATTGATCCTTTTTTTTGAGATGGCTTGTAGAGTGAGAGAGCTCATCAAAGGCGGTCCGGTAAAACAGGAAGTAGAATGCTGTCCAGAAAAAATTGATAAATGTTGAGAAAAGTTAAAGGAGATTAACAATGTCTGAAGCACTAGTGATTATTGATATTCAAAAAGACTATTTTCCTGGAGGAAACATGGAAGTAGTCAACTCTGAAAATGCTGCCGGCAATGCCCGGTCATTATTGAATACATTCAGAAAGAAAAATAAAACAATCATTCATATCCAGCATGTATCAACAAGAGAAGGGGCAACTTTTTTCCTCCCTGAAACGAAGGGTGTTGAAATACATGAGAGCGTATCACCTGTGGAAGGTGAGAAAGTTATAATCAAAAATTATCCAAACAGTTTTATCCATACAGATCTTGATAATTATCTCCGCGATAATGGCATTACAAAAATTATCTTTTGTGGCATGATGTCACATATGTGTATAGATGCTACTGTCAGGGCTGCTTTTGATAAAGGTTTTACTTGTATTGTCGCTGAGGACGCTTGTGCAACGCGAAATTTATCGTATGGTGAACTTAAAGTTCCAAGCCCATCTGTGCATGCTTCCTTTATGGCCGCACTTAGTGCAGTATATGCCAAAGTTACAACTTCGGATATCATTATTAAAGAAACCACATCATGAGAAAATCGGGTGACTAACTGATAAATAAATCTCCATCTCTGAATGCGATCGTTCGATGAGGAAAGAATGATTTCGATAGTTACTCCAGCGCACAATGAAGAGGCTGAAAAATGAAATACCAAACAACCGTATGTTAAAAAATACAGCATGCGGATTGTTATTATAGGAGGATTAAAATGATTTTATCGTTTCTATCATTTATCTTTGTCTTTACCATCATTGTGCTGGTTCATGAGTTCGGACATTTTACAGCGGCCAAGAGCGCTGGTGTCAAAATCTATGAGTTTTCAATAGGTTTTCCGTTTAGCCCGAAAATTCTTTCTCTATTCCGTTTTGGAGAAACAGAGTTTACACTTCGATTGTTGCCTCTTGGGGGTTTTGTAAGTTTTTCAAAAGACGGAAACGAAGACTCTATTGATCTGTTTAAAACGTCCCGCTTCAACCGCGCAGTCATTTTATTGTCAGGATCAATTTTTAATATCCTGTTTTCTTTTCTGGCATTTTCAGCCGTGCTCTTTTTAGATAAAAACATGTCATTAAGTGCATCTTTCATTGCAAGCCTGGATATGGTCTGGTCAATTATTTCGCAAACAATGGCTTTTATTTTTAATATTATCACCGGAACCGGGTCCGCCGAAGGGCTTATCGGCCCTGTCGGAATAGCTTCATTCGCCGGAAAAGCGGCAGGCGGCGGATTCTTTAGCCTGCTTTATTTCAGCGGCTTGTTAAGTATCAGCCTGGGCATCATGAACCTGCTGCCATTCCCTGCGCTTGATGGCGGTCATATATTCATTCTACTTGTTGAATCGGTGCGGCAAAAGGCTTTAAATCCGAAAATTTATCAGACGGTCAGCGCACTTGGCATGCTGTTGTTTGTTTTGCTTACGTTATTTGTAACCTATCATGATATTGTCAGGCTAGTGGCCTGAGTCCGGAAATGCCGCGTTTTAAATCAAAGTAAAATATGAGTAGCTGTTCAGCCACAGATTCGCACAGATAAACCAGGCTATGTTTCAATATAAAGAAATGACGGATATAATACCTAAAAAATATGTTCCGCAATGAAAAACACTGATAAATACAAATTCACATTCCCTGTCGGATATCATCAATTTCATAATGACCAGGTTTTCAACTATCAACTGAATCGGCTATATTCTCTGGGATATACTAGATTCGAAGACATGGAGAGGGTAGGACAAAGGGTTAAAGATTTTGTTGACTGGAAAAGAGAAATGGTCAAACTTGCGGAAAACGCGATTTCTGAAAAAAGATATATGAATGCGGCATTTAATTACAGGGCAGCGGAATTCTATATCTTAGAGGAGAATGCGGAGAAACAGAAAATGTATGATAACTTCATTGAATATTTCTATAAGGCATTCAAGGACGAGGGGATAGAAAGATTTGAAGTGCCATATAAAAAAAGCGCCCTACCGGCGATTAGGCTGAAAGCAGGCGGAAATAAAAAAGGCACAATAGTGATACATGGCGGTTTTGATTCTTTTATAGAAGAATGGTATTCTTCCATGAGATATTTTTCAGATCATGGCTATGAAACGATAGGCTTTGAAGGCCCTGGACAAGGTAATGCGCGCAGAAAATACAAACTTGCATTTGACTACAGGTGGGAAAAACCAACTAAAGCAGTTTTAGATTATTTCAAACTGGACGATGTTACATTACTGGGAATTTCCATGGGCGGCTGGTTTTGCTTTCGGGCTGCTGCCTTTGAATATAGAATAAAAAGAGTGATAGCTTCAAGCGTTGCTTATGATTATATAAAAACCATGAATGTCGTTTTTCAGAAACTGCATATCCTGTTTGCAAGGTATCTTAAAAATATATCAAATAAAATGATATTAAATGCAGTTAAAAAAGGACGCGGGATGCAGGCCTGGCAAAGTTTTCAAATGATGTATATCACCAAAAAAGATATACCCATGGATGCATTCGAGGAGATGGTTTTTAAGATGAATGAGGAAAATCTTCATTCAGAACTGGTAAAACAGGATGTTCTGATTCTCACGGGAAGAAACGATCACTTCATCCCTTTTCGGGCACATAAGATGCAGGTAAACGCATTGGCAAAGGCCAAATCCGTCACCGCTAAAGTTTTTACAAAAGAGACGCATGCCAATAACCATTGCCAGATCGGAAACACGGGTCTTATGCTTGACTCTATTGTGAAATGGATAGAAGAAATATCATAATTTAAGCTGGCGTACACCCGTGGTATAGGGGATATCGGAAAATCCGGGGACGATGTCAGCAGGTTTACGGAGATGATTACGGTATTTCTGATGAATGCCTGCCGATGGTTATGAAAAATTCGCCAGCCTTTTCGGCGGCGGTGTCCATTTTATTGATGTTGACAGGTTTTCATTGAAAAGTCGAATCGGCCCACACCTGAAAGCATACAACCAAAAGAGGCGCGTTAGGCAACGCGCCTCTTTATAATTTTGGTCAAACCAAAAGGCGATTTTTAGTCACCGGTGGCCGCTTTGTGCGTTTTGATCTCGACCTTTTCGGTCAGGCCTTCATAGTATTTGCGCAGGATGGCAACCACTTCGTCGCGGCCAAAATGGTCGGGAAGCTCTTTGCCTTCGGAAAGCATTTTCCGGAGCATGGTGCCGGACAGCAGGACACGATCATCCTTGCCGTGCGGGCAGGTCCGCAGCGATGCCATGCCGTCGCATTTATAGCAGTAGAAGGTCCAGTCGATCTTCAGCGGCGTGCAGAGCAGCGCCTTGCCCGGCTCGGACGGAGTGGGAATTTTATTAAAAATCGTCTGGGCTTCAAACATGCCGTAAAAATCACCCACGCCGGCATGATCGCGGCCGATGATCATTTTGGAGCAGCCATAGTTCTGGCGGAAGGTGGCGTGCAGGAGCCCTTCCCGGGGACCGGCATAGCGCATGTCGAGGGGATAGCCGCCCTGGACAACGTTCGCATCCACAAAATAATTTTTCACCAGGCTGTCGATGCATTTTACCCGGACATCCGCCGGGATATCGCCGGGTTTGAGGTTACCGACCAGGGAATGGATATAAACGCCATCACATACTTCCACGGCAATCTTGCACAGGTATTCATGGGACCGGTGCATGGGATTTCGCAGCTGCAGCGCGGCCACTTCGCTCCATCCCTTATCTTCGAATATTTTCCGTGATTCCGCCGGGCGGTGGTAGACGCCGGCATATTTGGTGGGATATTCCCCTTCGCTCAGCACCTTCACCGGCCCGGCCAGGTTAACGGCCTTCTGGCCCATCACCATCTGAACGCCGGGATGGTCTTCTTCGGCAATTTTCCAGAATTCTTCCGGCGTAGGCGTGCCTTCGCCCATAAAAATCTTTTCACACTCATACTTTTTCTCGGCATCCGACAGCTCAAATTTTTCGGTAACCTGCATGGTCGCCATGATTTCGGCGCCTTCGGGATCAAACAGCGCTATTTCGTCGCCGACGTTGATGGCACCGGCATCTTCCGCGGATACATCCAGGGTGACCGGCACCGGCCAGAACGTGCCATCGGCCAGCAGAAAATCGTCGCAGACGCTTTTCCAGTCCGCCTTGGTCATGAAACTGGTCAACGGGCTGAACCCGCCGATACCCATCATGATCAGATCGCCCTTGACCCGCGGCGAAATATCCACCTTTTTTAACCCTTCGGCTTTTTTTAATTCGGCATCCCGCTCGGCACCTTCCAATAAACAGCAGGTCAGGCCCTTGCCACCATGAGGAGCAACGAGTTGTGTCATGTTTTCACTCTCCTTTCACTTTGTTTGGGTGTCATTGTTTATATTTTCAAAAAATGGTGTCAGCAGGTAAGAGATGAATTTACTTAAATATATTTAATGCGCGTTGTTGTCAAGAAATATCCGGCCCCGTTTCCGGGCGCAATAATTTATCGGCGTTACCCCCGCAGACCAGACGAATTTCCTCCGGCCGCAATCCCGCTTTTTCCATTTCCTTGAAGTACCGGGAGGGGGGCAGCAATGGAAAATCAGTGCCGAAAAGAATTTTTTCCGGACCGATAATATCCGTGGCGATCCGGTACATGGCCGCATCATACAGATAGGGCGAGGCGGCCGTGTCAAAATAAACCCGGGCCAGCCGTGCTTTCATCTCTTTTTTCAGCAGCGCATAAAAGAGCAGGCCGCCCCCCCAGTGGGCCAGAACGAGGGTGTTTTCCGGAAACGCCTGAACAAGGGCATCGAGCTGGGACAGCCGCACCGGCGTTTTCCCGGGGTAAACATGGCCCACCGACTCGTTGGTATGGATCATGACCGGCACATTTTTCCGGCGACAGGCTGCCATGACCGGTTCAAGGCTGTTGATACATTCGGCGTCGATCCCGCTGTTGTAAAATCCCAGTTCGCCGATGCCGGAAAGCCCGTTTTCAAGGCACCGCCGGGTTTCGTCCCCGGCCCCGGCATGCCGCGCATCAAAACACCCGAAGCCGATCAGCCGGTCAGGATGCCGGGCCACGGCGGCCATGACATAGTCGTTGTGCTGCCTGAAATATTCTTCCGTCTGCCAGGGAAAGCCGAAAACCACCGACTTGTCCACGCCCTGTTCATCCATTTTTTCAATCAGCGTATCCGCCCCCACCATCCTGGATTTGGGGGAACGATACAACAGATCGAAGGCCGGTTCGTTGTCAAAATAGTCCGCCCGGTGCCGGCGAATGGCCGCCGGGAAAATATGTGTGTGGAAATCAATGATCATCGGAACTCCATCCTTACTCGATATGCGTTGAATCAAAATTGGCCGCTAAATAAACAAATCTTATATACCGCCGGTATATACGGGTCAACACTGTGCCTTCGTCCGGAGATCACCATATTGACTAATCCGGCAATTTCGCTAAAATACGCGTCCATACAGTATGGAATGTGCACTTACCGGAGGACATACCCCATGTATTTTGAATCAGCGGGCAGAGAGAATACGGAACAGGTACTGGCCCTGGCCCATGAGCGGGCCACGGCCCTGGGGATCGAAGAGATCGTTGTGGCCAGCACCACCGGGGCCACGGCGCTGGAAGCGCTTAACGTATTCAAAGGCTGCCGGATAACGGGCGTGACGTACCATTGCGGGTTTAAAAAACCGTTTGAAAACCGGATGCCCGAAGATGCCCGGCGGGAACTGACCGAAAAAGGCGTCACGGTCGTCACGGCCACCCATGCCCTTTCCGGTCTGGAACGCGCCCTGGCGCAGAAAAGCCGGGGTACCTATCCGGTTCTCATTATCGCCGACACCCTGCGCCTGTTTGGCCAGGGGACCAAGGTTGCCGTGGAAGTTACCCTCATGGCCGCCGATGCCGGCGCGCTGTCCGGTAAAGATATCATTGCCATCGGTGGCACCGGCCGGGGGGCGGACACAGCCCTGGTGATAAAACCGGCGCATATGAACAATCTGTTTGATATGCGCATCCGGGAGACCATCTGCAAACCACGGCAATTTTAGCAGACCCGGCACACCGGTGCCGTCATCGACGTTTATTTCTGTTTACGAGCCATCTCACCCTGCCACGGATCTGAAAAGGAGACGCCGCGATGCCCCCCCAATCTGCTGAAAAATCAATTAAATCATTGAGCCGTCGGGAATTTATCCAGATGGCATCCTTGTCCGCGGCCGGCATTGTCACCGGCTGCGCCATCAACCCGGTGACAGGCAAATCCCAGTTGATGCTGGTATCGGAAGATCAGGAAATTGCGATAGACAGACAGCAGTCTCCCCACCAGTTTTCGAGGGACTACGGCCCGGTTCAGGATACCGGCCTGAACCGCTATCTCCAGGAAACGGGCCAGCGAATGGCCCGGCATACCCATCGCCCCGAGATGCCATATTCCTTCCGCGCGGTTAACGCCACCTATGTGAATGCATATGCTTTTCCCGGCGGCAGCATCGCCGCTACCCGGGGCATTCTCATCTCTCTGGAAAATGAAGCGGAACTGGCCGGCCTGCTGGGCCATGAAATGGGCCATGTCAACGCCCGTCATACCGCCGAGCAGATGAGCAAGGGCACGGCTACCCAACTGGTGCTTCTTGGCGCCACCATCGCGGCCAGCACTCAGGGCCAGGAATGGGGGCAGCTGGCGCAAGTGGTCAGTATGGCGGGCGGCAGCGCGTTGCTGGCCAAATACAGCCGGGACAACGAAACCGAAGCCGACGCCCTGGGCATGGCGTACATGGTTAAAAACGGGTACAGTCCCCAGGGAATGGTGGATTTAATGGCCGTGTTAAAGAAGCTGTCCAAGCACAAACCAGGTATTTCCCAGGTCCTGTTTGCCTCCCATCCCATGGCTGCCGACCGGTATGCCATTGCCGAAAAAAGGGCGCACTCGCAATACGCCGCTGCCCTGAAAAACCCGATTTACCGGGACCGCTACATGGACCACACCGTCCATCTCCGCAAATTAAAAGGGGCCATCGAAACCATGCAGAAATCCGAAGTCGCCATGGCGCGGAAAAAATTTCCGGAAGCCGAGAGCGACCTTAAACAGGCCCTGACCCAGGCGCCCGGAGATTACGCCGGGCTGCTGATGATGTCCAAATGTCTTCTCGCCCAAAACAAAAACGCCGAGGCCAGGCGATTTGCAGATGATGCCAGCCAGGTCTACCCCGAAGAAGCCCAGGCCCATCAGATCGGCGGGATTGCCGCCCTGCGGCTGAAACGTTTTAACGAAGCCTTTCACGAATTTGACCAGTACGACAGGCTGCTGCCCGGAGATCCCAACACCGTTTTTTTCAAGGGGCTGGCACTGGAAAAAATGCATCGCCGCCCGGCCGCCGCCCAGGCGTACAGCCGATATCTGCACCAGGTCAAACAGGGTAACATGGCCAGACACGCATACCAGCGGTTGCACCAGTGGGGCTATATCCGCCAGTAACAATCAGATATGCATCTGCATCGAAACCATGACGGGGCGGCCGGCCGGAATACAATTACTTCAGCGACAGTTGTTATGACGGTTATCTTGACTTTTACTCCATGAATACCTAAAAGTAAGATAAAATACCGGCGTTTGGTCAAAAGGAGGTTTTCATGCTCAGGCGAAAAAACAAGGCGGTCAGTTTCGATGCAATGGTGAAATTTTTTTTGAAGAACTACAATATACCCACCCGTACGGACGTTGACAGGCTCAACGCCCGTCTTGACCGGCTGGAAAAGCTCATCCGGGCCAGCGCCGCATTTTCCGGCCGGCGGCCGCCGGCGGCCGGACCCGGCAGAGCGGATGCCGGACAGCGATCGGTCATCACGGCGACGGACATGGTCCTCGAAGCCATCCAGAGCCACGCAGGGGGGGCCGGATTCGGCGACATCCAGGCGATTACCGGTTTTGAGGATAAAAAAATCCGCAATATTATTTATCGCCTCGACAAAACCGGGAAAATCGCCCGCAAAAGCCGCGGTATTTACGTAACTGTTTAACAAAAACCTATAGATTCAGGAAACCATCATGACGCATGGCACAGATGCCCTCAACCCCGGCCTGACGGTCGACGGACAATTGCACGGATTTACAATCCAGCGGATCGCGGCGCTTGATATCATTGACGGCTGCCTTTACGAACTGGTTCACGGGCGCACCGGGGCCCGCTACATTCACATCAGCCGGCCGGATAAGGAAAACGTTTTCGGCGTGGCCTTTAAAACCGTCCCCGAAGATTCCACCGGGGTGGCCCACATCCTGGAGCATACCGCGCTGTGCGGATCCGCCCGCTTTCCCGTGCGGGATCCTTTCTTTTCCATGTTGAAAAGAAGCCTGAACACCTTCATGAACGCCTTTACCGCCTCGGACTGGACCATGTACCCCTTTGCCTCCCAGAACCGAAAAGATTTCAGAAACCTGATGGATGTTTACCTGGATGCGGCCTTTTTTCCCAATCTCGATGAACTGAGTTTCAAACAGGAAGGGCACCGGATCGAATTCGAACCGGATCCGGATCATCCGGACAGCGACAAACCGGTGTACAAGGGGGTGGTCTTCAACGAAATGAAAGGCGCCATGTCGTCTCCCGACCAGGTGATGGTGCGCAGTCTGCTGAACGCCCTCTATCCGGATACCACCTACCGCTTCAACTCGGGCGGCGAACCGGCGGATATCCCCCGTCTGACCCATCGGGATCTGGTGGCGTTTCACCAGCGCCACTATCACCCGAGCAATGCCTATTTTTACACTTACGGCGATCTCCCCCTGGCGGATCATCTGGCGTTTATCAACGATACCGTCCTGGCGCATTTCGAGCAGATCGATCCGGGCACCGATGTGCCCAGCCAGCCCCGCTGGGCATCTCCCCGCCAGGTACAGTACCCGTATCCGCTGGCGGAAAATGACGATCCGGAGAAAAAATACCAGGCCTGCGTGGCCTGGCTCAGTGCCGATATCCGGGATACCTTCGACGTCCTCGTATTGACCCTGCTCGAGCATATTCTGCTTGGAAATGCCGCCTCCCCCCTGCGGAAAGCCCTGATCGAGTCCGGCCTCGGTACGGCCCTGAGCGACGGCACGGGGCTGGATACGGATAACCGGGACATCTTTTTCGCCTGC
>Ga0256846_1000610_pt1 | contig 13712 bp, 10 predicted proteins | sample TevniametaG_FD_189098 | JGI IMG/M metagenome (GOLD analysis project Ga0256846, IMG submission 189098) | Tube worm associated microbial communities from hydrothermal vent at the East Pacific Rise, Pacific Ocean - Tevnia | ecosystem: Host-associated > Annelida > Integument > Unclassified ...
TGCTTTGAGTAGTGTGTACTGATATTGCTAAAATATCTTCTGCCCTTGTCATTGCTACATATAGCACTCGTTTATCTTCGGCAGTTTCCTTTTCTTTTGTTATTATTTTGTTCATTAAATTTATTGTCGAATCAACTTGCTTAATCACCATATCTTTATTTTCAAGTTTCAGCGAAAAACCGGGACCAAATTCTTCCGAAACTGTAAATGTGTCGCTTCTCCCCGTTTTTTTATTTGTATTATATATAATAACAACAGGAAATTGAAGACCTTTTGCTCCATGAATTGACATAATATTTACAGCATTTTCATCGGTGAGTACTGCGGCTTCGCTCTCAAGAATTTGATTATCCGTAATAAATTTCAGTTCTTCGACAAAATCATATATGTTTTTAAAACCCGTATCCTCGAACGAACGTGCTATTTCAATCAACTTGTCAATATTTGCCATTTTTTGGTGTCTATTCGGTTTATGCTCAATTAATCCGCTCCAACCGGTCTTTTCAATAATTAGAAGAATAACCTGCGAAATAGACATAGATGGAGCGATGGCAAGAATATCATTTAGCAATGAATATGTTTCTGACAGATTGCTCTCAGGCTTCTCCTCTGCATACTTTTTCAAATTTTGCCAAAATGTTTTCTGCTCCGCCTGCGATTTTAAATTAAATAGAACTGTGTCTTGAATATTGAAGAATGGCGCCCTCAGTATCGAAAGCAATGCTATGTCGTTATCAGGGTTATATATAAAATTTAAGAATGACGAAAAATCCATTATTTCTTCCGTCTCGTAGAAGGCATTACCCGAGTGTACTTTAAATGGAATACCTTCGTCCGCAAGCACTTTCCCTAATTTTGGGAAATTGCTTTTAGCCCTGCTCAATATTGCAAAATCGCTGTATGAATAATTGTTATCTTTTTTGTTTTTTATATGTTTGATAAAATTGGCAATTAATTTCTCTTCCTGAATATTATCTGATTTTTCTCCTATCTCTAAATCATTTGCCTCGTTATGGATTTCTTCTTTATCTTTTTCTCTTTTTGATAATAGAAATATTAACTCGCCCTGCTGATTGCTTGGAATAATATTGTTATTCTCATCAAGTTTAATATTGTCGGTATCCTTCGAGCATACAAGTTGTGTATATTCTACTTCGTATGCCGATTTTTCAGGGGACATAATACGTTCGCAAATCAGATTGACAAATGCCGCCACTGCGGCACGCAAGCGGAATGTACTTGTTAATCTGTTTTTCCCCAATAATTCTTCATTATCAATCGTGCGTTCAGCGGCTTCCGGCTTCTCTATGTCTAATTTCCCCTGTTCAATAAGCATTGAATTATAATTGCAAATGTCATTTACAGCAGTATAAAATACAGATACATCGGCATTACGGAAACCATATATACTCTGTTTGGGGTCGCCGACAATGAATAAATTAATATCATCTTTGTTTATTGTCTGCTCTGTGATTTCCGGTATTAGTGATTTTACTATTTCATATTGCAATTTGTTTGTATCTTGAAATTCATCAATCATTATATAATCTATTTGACTGCGTATTTTATCTACTACATCTTTATTTTTCAGTAGTTCCCTGACGCGTAGCTGCAAATCATCAAAGTCAAGTTCATTCAAATACTGCTTTGCATCTTCATTTGTTTCTTGGACTTCTTTAACGAATTCCCATAGGATTCTGTCTGTCTTTAAATATTCGTCAATATACGATAATGACTGTAAGAAGTGTTCGCCTTTTCTTGCATCTACGACTAATTCGCTGTATTGCTCTAATAATGATTCAGTGTCGCTTCTGCTTGCAATTTTATAAAACCTGCTGTTTGGTTTTCCTGTCTTTGTAAAACATATTTTATTAATTTCATTGAAAGCGGAAATAAAATTACATATTTCGGAATAGTTGTTATTATTTTGATTAAGTGAAAGTATAGTGTTTGCATTTCTGTTTATGGCGTCATAAAATTGCCGATAAGTTTGAGTATGATTTTTTTCGCTTAATAGAAAATTGTCATCATAAAGTGTTTGTATTAATTCCTGAATATCAATTATCATATTCTTAAAATGATAAATGTCTTCAAGTTTGTGTATTATAAATTGTTTTATTTCTTCATCACTTTGTCCAAAAAAATACTCGAAATCATCGAAGAGTTCGATTTTATTTAGAATACTTTGTACCAATGTCTTCAATTGTTTGCGTTCAAATTTTGCGAGTAAAAGTTTCATTTTATTCCGAATGGAAGCATTATTGGAATTAAGCAGAAAATCCATTGTACTGTCAATTGATTGTTCAATCAATTTCATTCTTTCCGCTTCATTCATTTCGGAAAAGTTAACGGGAATACCTGCCTCTATGGGGAATTGGCGTAGAAGTGATGAACAAAAACTATGAATAGTCGATATATTGGCATAGCTTAATCCTTCGCGAATACGTTTTAGATTACTGATAACTCCAATGCTTGCTTTGCCGTCTAATTCTAATTCGCTTAATTCCTTATCATAAGTATTGATAATTTTTTTCTTCATTTCTGCCGCCGCTTTTTTTGTAAAAGTAATGGCAAGCACCCGAGACGGGTCTATCCTCATATCCTTATTATCAATATTTATCTCATCAATTATCTTTATAAATCTTTGAACCAGAACAAACGTCTTCCCCGAGCCTGCATTTGCCATCACCGAAAGATTGCGGTCTGTACGTAAGCATAACTCTTGTTCACTTGTCAGCGTCATTTTTTCTTTTGTTGTTATTTGCATTTTTCGTCTTGTATATTCATTGTAAACTTAACTTAATAAACATCTGAATAAATATTGAATTTTTTTTATTCGGAATATTTTTCGTAATTTTGAATTCTAATATCGCGGGGTGGAGCAAATGGTAGCTCGTCGGGCTCATAACCCGAAGGTTGCAGGTTCAAGTCCTGTCCCCGCTACAAAGAACAATACAAAAATAAAAACAAACCCGACACAAAATGTCGGGTTTGTTTTTATATGATGATATATTATTGTTTTTTATAGTGTATCTCCACTAATCCAAAGAATCTCTTTGTTTGGAAGGGTTGGTGAAACGGCAACTGTGCCGAAAGCATAAATTTTAATATTCCTTTTTGTTTGTCGTTTTCTATAAAGATAATTTTTGATTTTATACTCTTCTGTTCAAATTTAAATACTTTCTGTGTTCTTGTTCTCTTGATTTTTAGCATCATCCATCGTCTTGAATCTTTATTCATATCCAAAAGGAATGTTCTGGTTTGTAGAAGAGCGGCAAATTTCATTTCAAATCCGACAATTCTATCTATTCGTAATGGTTGATAGTCGCTATCTTTGCTTTTAGATTTCATTGTCCATTCTATCCAAAGTTTTTTCTTGGAATTACTTGTATCAAATTTAATTAATTTCCTTTCGGTTACGCCGCTCCATTTGAAAGTGTAGTATCTGTGTCGCCGTCTTATCACTTCTTTAAAACTTGCTTTTATCGAATCAATAATATACACGGTCGGTTTGTTTCCGTCATCTGGAGGCAAGAGCGTTGTATCTTTTCCAATCGGATTAATGTTCACATGCGGGTCATAACCCAACGAATCCTGACAGGAATTGAGAAAAGCTCCGAACAAAAATATTAATAATATCTTGCTCATTGTTACTATTCGTTTATTATTAAAAATTAAATGCCACTCCATAATTCAACCCTATTTTTGGTGAATTGAAAATATTATTTTGATGTATATAACTAAGCATACTGCCCTCAATACCCATTAGAAATGATATTGATGAATAGGGTGATAGTTCAAATCCAAACATTAGTCTGCTGACACCGCCCGTAGCGGTAGCCCCGAATGATGCTTGGGCGAATATTCCGTATTTAGTGTTTTGCAGTAAAGAATACCGTCCAAATATTGAAAATGTATAATAATTGGGTTCCTGCTTGTATTCAAACTCTTCGCCTATTTCATTTTTCCCAATGAACTTTTGATAAAAAGTTTCCTGGCGCAGGTCTATTCCGATTTTGAGATTATCACTTAATCCGTATAATGCCGATAGTTGCAAATTTGCCAATGCCGCCTTGTCATATTGTGGTACATCAGTATGGGGGATTGACCAATATCCGTTTCCTTTTATTTCGAATGATATTCCTGAATTGATGTTGTTTTGCAAATCCACAGGTATCGGAGAATAATTATTCGATATTGGATAATCAATATTGAAGTTTTGAGTTTCGGGTACGGTGATGTTGGTATTAATTGCAGGGATACTGAACTCGAATAAAGATGCTTGTCTTTGCTCTTGTCTTTTGACTGTTCCATTCTCAATTAAATTGCCGGATTGATATTCTCTATTATTTGTACTCTTATTCGGTTCATTGGGAACTGTGCGCGTTATATAACGAATAACAGTATCCACTCTGAATAGAATATTATGAACATTATCCCTATTCATACTAAAAGCTTTCACCGTTGGTGGTTCTAAATTTTGGGAGCCACCTATATCGAACTGTTGTTGTTGCCTATTGCCGGCAATTTTTTGTTTGTCGGGAGGATTATAGAAAGCCAGAAATGAGCCGGCAGTAAGCGCCATTGCTACAATTGCCGAAATGACAGCCGCCGAATGAGTAGAAAGAAAAGCAAGAACGCTCCCCTTAAAGCCCAAAGCCGCCGCAGTTGTAGCCGCCCCTACTGCACCACCAATCCCAAGCTGTGTGAATATGTTCATTGTCGAAGCGGAAGCAGGTACAAATGCACTTACTCGTTTGCTCATACCTTTATCCAGAGCAATTGTATCTTTCATCTCTTTGCGTAATTCTTCACTTGATGATAGAGCCATAAACAATTGACTTTCTGCATCAGGTGGAAGTTCGCCGTCAAGATATTCTTGTATTAGTAATTTGTAATCCATTGTTTAACCATTTATTATTTATTAATTTCTTCAAAATACGGGCTTAATATTGCCTTCATTTTCTGCTTGCCGGTGAAAACCAAATATCTGGCACGGGCGGCAGTTATGCCCAAAATACTCCCAATCTCATCATAACGTAACTCATCAAAATATCTCAAAACAATCGGTTCGCGATATTCAATATCAAGTAAATCCAGGGACATAGCAAGTAATTCGGAAAATTCTTTATCTTCGATTGAATTGTTGTCTGTATTTGGCAGTTCTATATCGTCCAAAGAAATTGAATGTATCTTGTCTCGCTTGGCATTCAGACAGAGATTCCTTGCTATTGTAATAAGAAATCCTATCAAACTACCCTGCTTAAAATCACTGCGGACTTTTTGGAAAAAACGTATAAATGTTTCCTGAAATATATCGTCAGCTGTTTGTTTGTTGCCTGTGATTGTCCTTATATATGCGTTAATGCGCAAGCCGAATCGGTCGTAAATTTCTGCAAAGGCGTAATCCGAGTCGGGTTTATCACCTCTCATAATTTTGACAAGTTCTCTGTTACTATATGTAGAGAAATTTTTTTTCATTCGGCTTTCTGCATTATTCCCCATTAATAAATACACAATTTTTCTTGCTTTGTTAGTCTAATATACAATAATTATAATAATTTAGAAAAAAATTTAAATACTATGTCCCATAATAAATTATTTTATTAAATTTGTCAATTACATTACAACAAAATATTAAAACGAGAATGGTCTATTTTATATCTGACATACATTTGGGGCTTTTCGAGCGTTCAAAAGACAAACAGCGGGAAAATCTTCTGCTTGCCTTTTTGGCTCATATTCAAAATAATGCAGAGGCTATATATATTGTCGGAGATTTATTTGATTATTGGTTTGAATACAAATTTGTTATTCCAAAGTATTTTTATCGAACTCTTGCTAAATTGCACGAATTGCAGGAAAAAGGTGTGAAAATCGAATATTTAATGGGTAATCACGATTTCGGTCATCTTGATTTTTTTTCTAAAGAATTGAATATTGATATTCATCATAATGACATTGAAAGAGTTATTTACGGCAAGAAATTTTATATCTCGCACGGGGACGGCAAAGCCAATAATGATACCGGATACAGAATGCTGAAAAGAGTATTGCGTGCAGATTGGGCTAATCGCTTTTATAGATTCATTCATCCTGATTTGGGTATCAAAATGGCGGCTACATCATCTAAGAAAAGCAGGAACTATACGGATAATAAACAGTATGGCGATGTGGACGGCTTGGAGGAATTTGCAACCGAAATTATTGACCGTGGATTTGATTACGTTATTATGGGACATAGGCATAGATTGACTTATAAAAATATCGGCTCAGGGACTTATGTCAATCTCGGTGATTGGATTAATGAGCCACACTGCGGTATTTTTGACGGAAAAAAATTCTCGCTCCAAAACGTAAGTAATTTAATTAAGTAATGTTTTTTTTGTAAATTGTAAAGCTAAAACATTTTGAATATTAATTTTGTTGTATATGTCAGTTAGAGTAAGATTTGCACCGTCCCCAACCGGATATTTACATGTCGGCGGTTTGCGGACTGCTTTGTATAATTATTTGTTCGCTCGCAAAATGGGCGGTAAATGTATCCTGCGTATTGAGGATACAGACCGTACTCGTTTTGTGGAGAATGCAACGGAAAATTTGCTTAGTTCCCTGCAATGGGCGGGAATTGAATTTGACGAAAGTCCCGTTAATCTCGGGGACTTCGGACCTTATGTTCAGTCCGAGCGTTTGCATATTTATAAAAAATATGCTCTTCAATTGATTGATAATGGTTTTGCTTATTATGCTTTCGACACTGCCGAAGAGCTAAACGAAATGCGAAAGCGTTTGCAAGCGGAAAAGAAGATTACTAAATACGACAGAATGAGTATGAAGAATCAATTTTCGCTCGGTAAGGAGAGGGCAAAAGAATTGATTGATTCAGGTGTACCTTATGTTATTCGTCTTCTTGTCCCTGATGAATTAATTAGCTTTCATGACATAATTCGCGGTGATATTTCCGTTCATGGTCGCGAAATTGATGACCAAATTCTAATGAAGTCAGATGGCTTCCCTACATATCATTTGGCTAACGTTGTGGACGATAAGCTGATGGAAATCTCTCACGTTATCAGGGGCGAGGAATGGTTGCCATCAACTCCGAAGCATGTTATTCTATATAAATATTTTGGCTGGGATTTGCCGGAATTTGCTCATTTGCCTCTCTTACTGAACAAGGATAAATCCAAATTGAGCAAACGTCAGGGCGATGTTGCTGTTGAAGATTATATCAACAAGGGCTATATTCGTGATGCTTTTGTCAATTTTATTGCTCTGCTTGGTTGGAATCCATCTGCCGATGAAGAGATTTATTCTATTGAAAAATTAATTGAATTGTTCCGATTGGATAAAGTAAACAAAGGCGGAGCTGTTTTCGATTTGGTTAAATTGGACTGGGTACAGGCTTATTATCTTCATCATATCGTTCCTGTGGAGCAACTTGTCGAGGAATTATCTATATTACTTGAAAAGAAAGGTGTTGCCGCTGAATTTAAGAATCCGCAATACTTAAAAAAAGTGATTGAACTGTTTCGCGAGCGTATTAAGTTTATTGCAGAACTTCCCGAATTGGCGGATTATATGTTTGCGGAGCCGAGTGATTTTGATGAAAAATACAAAGCAAAACACTGGAAAGATAATACGGAAGAATTATTACGTGAATTGTACGACAAGTTGTCTAATGTTGAAGATTTTACTCACGATGTATTATATCCATTGGTAAGGGATTGGATTGAATCCAAAGAAATGAAATTGAAAATAATTATCCATCCGCTCAGATTACTTATTACAGGGAAATCATCTGGTGCCGGTATGTTCGAGACGATGGAAGTGCTTGGTAAAGAAAAATGTTTAAAAAGATTTGTGTATTTTTTAGAAAATAAAATATAATTGAATATGCTTGTTCGTGTTTTTATAATTTTTGTCTTTTCGGCACTGCTCGTTTCGAGTTGTCATTCGCCGGCTCCTTGTTTCAACAAGAATATGGAAAATGTATCTTTGAAATGGGGGAGTTTTAACGATAAAGATAATAGCTATGACGGATATGTATTATCGCCGACCGGATTGCTACAAAAATATTACAGGGATTCTGCCGGTGTTGAAAGAAGTAGAAATATTACGTATATTTCGCACGAGAAGGTGTGTAAAGTTTTGAATTATTACTATTGGGTGATGAAAAAAGTGCAAACTTGCTATGAACCCGGAAATAATTTAAAATATCTTATATTTGATAACGCTCACTATAATACTTCTTGGCGTGCCGTTTGGAATGAGAATTTTAATACAGGCTCCAATAAGTATTTGAAAGTTGTTTTTGACAGTCTCAGAACTGTTACTAATGGAATTGAAAAAGAATAATAAGAAATTAAGAGTAATGAAATTATGGATATGCTCGTTTTAATTGCTGATGATAATCTTGATTTTTGCTCTACTATCGCTGATATTGTAGAGTCGAATGGCTATGATACTCATACTATTCAAGACCCGGAGGAAGCACTGAACTATCTGAAAAAAAATAGTAAAAAGGTCGGCGTCCTTCTGCTTGATATTGAGTTTGGTCCCGATGCCAAATTGAACGGTATCGACGTACTCGAACAGACAAGAAGGCTCTATCCTGCTATTCCGGTTGTTATGATTACAGGCAAAGGTACTATCGACACAGCCGTTAAGGCTACTCGCCTCGGCGCTCTTAATTTTATTGAAAAGAGTATTCTGACAAAGGAAAAACTTGGTAAGGTGCTGAACTCTGCTATGGAAAGATACACATATAAGGGTGAAGCGGCCGAAATACAGAAATTCCTCGAAATGAACGGTATTATCGGTAAATCAAAAGCTATGATTGAGGTTGGTGATAGTATCATCAGATTTGGACGCACCGATTTGAATGTACTGATTTCCGGTGAAACAGGTACAGGTAAAAAACTTGTTGCTAAATCACTGCATACTGTTAGCCGCCGTGCAAAATATCCTTTTGTTACAGTTGATATTCCAAATATCCCTAAAGAATTATTCCAAAGCGAATTGTTCGGGCATAACAAAGGCTCGTTCTCGGGTGCTATTGATACGAAAAAAGGGCTGTTCCAGCAGGCGCACAAGGGTACATTATTCCTTGATGAAATCGGCGATTTATCTATGGACTTGCAGTCAAGTCTGTTTATTCCTATTGAAGAAAAATTAATAAGAAAAGTCGGCTCGGTAGAAACCGAAGAACTCGACGTTAGATTTATTACTGCTACTGATAAAGACCTTGTTTTTGCTATGAAGGAGTCGCAATTTAGGGAGCAACTCTATCATCGTCTTCGTGAGTGCGAAATTATTATTCCGCCTCTGCGTGAGCGTAGCGAGGATATACCTGATATTATTGATTATTATATCTTACAACATAATAAGGAATTTAATGATTCCAAACATCTCTCTCCATCGACGATAGAGTATTTGCAGGAACAGAAGTGGCCCGGCAATGTTCGTGAGCTTGCAAGTGTAATACGTGTTGCCTTGCAAACGGCAAAGCGTAATACTTTGGAGATACCGGATATTGATAAAATTATCACAAACTCCGGTTTTAGTGCTTCTACTGCCGAGCATGGTGGCGAAGTATTGATTTCTACCGATAGGACTCTGAAAGAAGATTTAGCCGAAGTTGATAAAAAGAAAATTGAAGCAACACTTGAAAGATGCAAGGGTAATGTAAGTAAATCTGCGGCTCAACTTGGAGTTAGCCGTGAAACATTGCACAATAAAATCAGGAAGTATAGTATTAATATACAGCTGTACAGAGTCCGAAAAACAAAGTAATTTCGTTTGTATGATTTTTTAATACCGGAAGATAAATGCTATTTAAAGCAATCCTCTTCCGGTTTTATTTATCTTATTTTCTTCTATCAGCATTTTCAATATTTTATCAAGTACGCCATTGATAAATTTTCCGCTGTTATCTGTCGAATATAGTTTGGCTATTTCAATTGCTTCGTTTATGCTGACCTTAGTAGGTATTGTCTCAAACTTAATTAGTTCGGCAACTGTCATCTCAATTAATATTCTGTCAAGCAAAGCAATGCGGTCTATCTCCCAATTCTCGGCAACTTTAATAATATAATCATCAATTTCTTTTCTCTTGGAGAGAATAGCTAATAGAAGGCTTTCGGCAAATTCCTTGTCGTCATTTTTCCATTCAATCGGAATATCAGCCTCTACATCAATTATTTCGTCGGGTGTCAGAAGTTTGTCGAATTGTATCTCTTCATCACCGAAGTTGAACTCACGCTCGAATATATGTGAAAATGTATCTTCCCAAGGAATTTGAGAAAAATAATATGCCGCAAGAATTTGTAGGACTTTCTCACGTGCCAATCGCCGTGTACCTTTTATTTTATTTGACTTGCTTAACGGGAAAGTGTCTTGTATGTTATTCATTAATAAAGAACTCGTTTTTATATTAATCACATTGCAAATTACAAAAATCTTATGAACTTAATCAAAAAAATTATCACTTTGTTTTTCAATTAAACTATTATCATCATAAGCCGGATTATTGACGGCTTTACTTACAGTATAGTATTCCAATTCGCATTTTTCTATATTATTTAGTATTTTTAATATTTCGTCCGGCGGAGTAGTTGGGGATAGCCATTGTTTTCTAAAATAATTATTAATAATTGCAGGCATTCTGTCGTGAATAAACTCAATAGTATTGAGTGCGGGACGGGTGATTAATGCTGCTGTCCGAACAATATCGCCGGTGGGCGACAGCCATTCGTCCCATAATCCTGCGATGGTAATTAACCCTTCGTTTTTCACTTTGATAAAATAGGGTTGCTTGTTCCCGCCCCTTCCTTCTTTTCGCCATTCATAATAACCTGATGCAGGTATCAAGCATCGCTTCCGTTTTATTAATTGTTTGAATGCGGGCTTTTCGTTTAGTGTCTCGCGGCGTGCATTAATAATCTTATTCCCGATACTCTCGTCCTTTGCCCATGAAGGAATAAGTCCCCATTGTAATTCAGTCAGCTCTGTTTGTTCATTATTGATAATAGCATATATATTCTGAGAAGGAGCAATATTGTATCTACTAATAATTTCCGTATTAATTCTCAATTCGGGCATTAACTTTTCTATATTTCCGGCATTAGCCGATAGAGCAAATCTACCGCACATAATATTTCTTTCATTTGAATAAATAGAGATGATAAATTAAAAAATAAATAATGAATAATCAAAATAGAAGAATAAGTATGCGCATAGATGATAATTTTTGACGGAATGTCCGAATAATGCTATTCATATTAATTAACAACACGATAATTACAATATTTTTTTATTTCTTTTGTGCTTGTCCTTAAATATATAGATTGACTATACAAAGGATAAATGTGTAGAGATGATTGATGACTGAAAAAGAATCGCTGATATTGAGAATAAAGGAACTGACAGGAATGACGGTCAAGCCTTATAGATTCAAGATTGTTACAGATACAACCGATTGGATGCGGATTAACCGTGGTGATGTGATGAGGCTTGAGAATAGGGATTTCGTTGTTAGGGGCAATATGTACGAACCCCGCTTCGGTATTGATGAGCAACCGAAATATTGGGTTTTCTCTGCTGTGGATTTGGAGACCGGTTCCGAGAAGATTATCAAAACCGTCTTCCACGAAGAGTTTTATGCTCACATTGGTATTCTTAGAATACGATGTTATCGCAGTCCGGAGAAGGAAGCAGATGTTCTGGATTTCGTTAGCGGGGACGAGCGGTTTATGCAGGGCTACACAGCAGAGGACTATAACGGAAACATTATCAGAATTATTGATTATATCAAAGGCAAATCATTTTTCAAATATATTCCCGAGATTGAGATGTCCCACGAGCAGTACTATTTTGAGATGCTTCCCGCTCAGCTTAGGAAATTGTTTGATGCTTTTACTGCCATTAAATACCTGCATGATAATGGACTATGCCACGGGGATATTCGGAATGACCATATTATTATCGAATCGGGAACAGGGCAGTACAGGTGGATTGATTTTGATTTAAAACAAGATGTTTCCGATTTCGATATGTGGAGCTTTGGTAATATTTTGAATTACTGTATTGGCAAAGGGATTAAAACATTCGGGCAAGTGATGAAAGAAAACGAATTTAGTGATGATATTAAAAATTCATTGATGAATAATGATGGTGCGGCGTTTTTCAATTATAGAATTATTAATTTGAAAAAACTATATCCGTATATCTCGGATTCTCTAAATGATTTGCTACTCCACTTTGCCATTAAACCAATTGCGTTTTTTCGCTCAGTTGATGAGTTTGTCAATTATTTCGAAAATGTTATTAATAATGATTTCAAATAGCTAACGGGCAATAATTTATGAAAACAATAATAATAGGCGGCGGACACGGATGCAAGGAAATATTGACATTGAGTCATCAGGCATTCATCAAGGAACTAAATCTTGATACGGTTGCCGTTGTGGATATTGTCCAAGATTCGCCGGGTATGCTCTATGCACGCGAGCATGGCATTGCAACGTATAAATCATGGGAAGAAGCCGCTTCCGAACTTGAGTATGAATTGATTATAGAACTCACAGGTTCCGACGAATTGCTTGACGATTTATATAAACGCTTGCCTGCCGGCATCAGATTGATTGACCATAAAATGGCGCATATTTTTTGGGATTTGGTTAATGCTAAGGAGGAAAGAAGAAAAAAATTCGATGAAGTTTTAACTCTTGAAATTCAATTGACAAAGGAGAAGAAATTCCTACAAGATGTTTTTGACAGTTTCAATGATTTGGCTGTTGTAATTGATTTAAATAGAAAAATTGTAAGGGCAAATGAAAAATTTTATGAATATACAGATAGCTCTGCTGATGAAGCAGTTGGGAAATTATGCTGTGATTTATTGGCGGGTTCTTCACTATGCGACCAGTCCGAAGAGTATTTCAGTTATTATAAGCGAGTATCTACAATTGCCAAACCCATAACAAATATCATTATTGCAAAAGAGCAAGACGAAGTGCATTGGGAAGTTACAAGAACTCCGATTAAGTCCGAAACAGGTACTATTGAATATATTATGATTGTTTGGCATAAAATTACCGAGCGAGTGAAACTTACTCGCGAGATACAAATGGCGGAAGAAAAGTTCCGTAGTTTTATAAATTCCGCTCAGGATTGGATTTCAATTAAAGACCTTGAGGGGAGATATGTTATTGTCAATCCCGTTGTTGCTAAGGCATATAATAAAAAGCCGGAAGATTTTCTCGGTAAATTTGCTTACGAAATGCTTCCGCCCGAAATGATTCCAAATGTTTTGAAACATGATAAGGAAGTACTGCAACTGAAAAAGCAAAAGACGTATCGCGAGGAAGTGGTCTTTGACAATAAAATTCATCATTTTCAGATTGTTCGTTTTCCGCTGAATGATTGGGAAGGTCGGATTATCGGTACTTGTGCTATTGGGCGTGATATATCCAATGAAATATTATTGCAAGAGCAACTTGTTCATAGCGAGAAACTTGCCGCTTTGGGTAAACTTGCCGCCGGTGTAGCTCATGAGATTAATAATCCGCTTACCGGTATTTTATCATTTAGCGAAGATTTATTGGATAATGAAAAATGTCGAGACGAAATTAAAAATGATGTTGATGTTATTATTCGAGAGACTTTGAGATGTAGGGATATTGTTAAGCATCTTCTGGATTTTGCAAGAC
>Ga0256846_1000611_pt1 | contig 13703 bp, 12 predicted proteins | sample TevniametaG_FD_189098 | JGI IMG/M metagenome (GOLD analysis project Ga0256846, IMG submission 189098) | Tube worm associated microbial communities from hydrothermal vent at the East Pacific Rise, Pacific Ocean - Tevnia | ecosystem: Host-associated > Annelida > Integument > Unclassified ...
GACTTGCTAACAGAATTCTTGAAATATATAAATCACAGAATATTAATTGTGTTTACTCTTCTGTTGCCTGGGACTCCATTGATCTTTTATCTTTTTTTAAAGCCCTTGGATTTGAAAGAAGTGAGTTTATTAATTTAAGAAAAAAACTATAAAAAAATCATGTTGAGAAATACTTTTCAGTTTCCTTTGATATTTTCTCTGCAGTTTCTATTACCTGACCTGTTATTCTCTTGAGAACATTATCATGCATACTTGATTTGAATCCAACAACCCACACCGAGGACAAATATAATCCATTGCAGTCAATCGGTGCTGCCACAGCACAGACTCCTGAAAGATACTCTTCATTATCAACGGCAAAGCCCAGCTCCTTAACAAGGGACAGCTCCTTTAAAAAAGATTTTAAATCAATAATGGTATTTTCGGTAAATTGTGTAAACCCATGGTCTTTTATAAAAATTTCAACCTCTTTAATACCCATTTCAGACATGAAAACTTTTCCAACCGCACCTGCGAGAAGTGGTATGATGGTTCCGACCGGTGAAGTTATTTTATAATCTTTACTTGATTCCACTACATCTATGATAATTATATTATCTCTGTTTCTAATCCCAAGAAAAACCGATTCCTGGCAGGTATTCATTAATTCTTCAATAAAAGGCCTTGCAATCTCTTTTAAATTAACCCTGGAATACGCTTTTCGTCCAAGCTCTATTAAAGCATAGCCAATGGTATAGCGCTTGGAAGCCTTATTTTTGATTAATGCACCCTGCCCTTCCAGGGCAGCAGTTATTCCATGTACAGTGCTTTTACTTATGTCAAGTTTCCGTGAAATCTCACTGATTCCCATGCCCTCTGATCTGTCTGCAATAAGGGATAAAATCCTGAATGCCTTTGTTACAATTGGTGCCTGATATCTATTTGCCATCGTTCCCCATTATGAACAAAAATATTATTATCAGCTACATTTTAGCTTGACATACCGTTTTAAATGGTGTCTACTTGTTCATCATAATGAATTTATTTATAGAAAAAGTCAAGAATATTTATTTTTTATAAATCAGTTACTATTATGATTTATTATTATGGTTTTTTTTGTAATTTAAAATTATCCGAATTTTAATTTATCTTAAAAAAGGAGGGCTGTCATGGCAATTGATTCAAAAAAGCAATCAGGTGCCGAAAGTTTACGTAAAACCAGAACCTATGGTAAGTTCAGATGTCATAATCCAAGCTGTATGGGCAGATTGGAACCCAAACCAGGTGATAAACATGTAAAATGTCCCATGTGTAAATGTGAATTCAGAGTTGCCTGGATTCGCCCGGATTTTCCAAGAATCCGTGGACCAGTATGGGAAGTTAACAAAAAGCTTGCCATGGAAGCAGCTGCAAAAAGGGAGGGCAAATAATATGGCATTGGATAGAAAAATTGCTTATATCAATCTTTCCACAGGAGATATTGATATAAAACCAATTCCCGTTGAAATAAGAAAAAAGTTCATAGGCGGAAGAGGACTGGATGCATATCTGTTATATAATCATTCAAAAAAAGGGTGTGATCCTTTAGGCCCTGATAATCCTCTGATTGTGAGCGGCGGAATTTTAACTGCCACCTGTGCTTCTGCCACTGCAAGGACCCACGTTATGGCTAAATCTCCATTAACAGGCCTGCTTGGCTCCTGTAATATGGGAGGTTTTTTTGCACCTGAAATGGCCTGGGCTGGATTTCATCATCTGGTTATTAAAGGCAAGGCAAAAAAACCGGTTTATATATTTCTTCACAACGGAAAAATCGAAATCCGGGATGCAAAAAATATATGGGGAAAAACCACCACTGATGCACAATGGGCAATAAGGGATGAACTTAATGACCAGGAAGTTAAGAGCATGGTATGCGGCCCTGCAGGTGAGAACCTGGTACGCATTGCAAATGTAATGACAGGTATTAAAAATGCCGGCGGAAGGTCAGGCATGGGTTGTGTAATGGGTTCAAAAAACCTTAAAGCTGTTGCTGCAAGGGGAACAATGGATATTAATATTGCACATCCACTGGATGCCCTTGAATACAATAAACGTTTTATTGATCAGATTACTTCTGCTAAAGTTAATAAAACCCAGGGCACCCTTGGCACTCCTTTTATCTGGGGAGCAACCAATTCCTGGGGTGGAATCCGTACCAGGAATTTCCAGTATAACCAATGTGAATATGCCGATGATATAGAACCTGAACGCATTGATGAAGTATGCGAAGAGACCATGGGGCCATATCATATGGCCGGCTGCTTTGGATGTCAGGTACATTGCCGTGCACAATACAAAATACCTTCAGGACCCTACAAGGGAAGATATGAAGAAGGACCTGAATATACATCCCAGGGTGCCTTTGGAGGCGAACCTGACTGTAAAAATGTTGAGACAATATTAGTTGGCAACCATCTTGTTGATCAGTACGGTATTGATAATCTTGAAGCAGGCAGCCTTATTTCCTGGGCAATGGAACTGTATGAGGAAGGTATCATAACTGATAAAGATACTGATGGCCTTGCCCTTGAATTTGGAAATGATGAAGCTTTACTTGAAATGGTTGAAAGAATCGCTTTTAGAAAAGGTAAGGTTGGTAATGCTCTGGCAGATGGAGGAATTGCTGCATCAAAGATTTTTGGCAAAAATTCTTTTGATTATTTAATCCAGGTAAAGGGCATGAGCAACCTTCATTCAGATGAAAGAGCAACACCTGCCCTGGCATTGAATATTGCAACTGCTTCCAGGGGTTCGGATCATCTGCGCAGCAGACCAGCCATTGATTTGTATCATCTTCCTGTGGATGTTTTAAGAAAGATCTATTCAAATCCAATTCCCTATGAAGGCCCTTTAAGTTCAGAACATACTGAATATATTGGAAAAGCCTGGCAGGTATTCTGGCAGGAAAATTGTTATATGGCAGTTGATTGTTTAGGTATCTGCAAATATCATACAACTTTTCTAGGTGCCACTCTTCCCAATTTTGAAGACTGGCCCAAAGTGCTTTATTACAATACCGGCCTGGAATTTACTCCCGAAGAGATCTGGGATGTTGCGGTTAGATGCAATATGCTGGAAAGACTTTTCAATTTACGGGAAGGTCTTACCAGAGATGACCTTGAAAAGGGTGACATGATTAACCACAGATACTTTGATGAACCATGCAGACGTGGTGCTCCGGATGTTATTGGTAAATTCATTGATAAGAAAAAATTTATTAAAATGATTGATGAATTTTATGAACATAAAGGACTTGACAAGGATGGTGTACCCAAACCCGAAACCCTGAAAAATCTTGGTCTGGCCAATGAGCCTTCCGGGATGATTTAATTTAAGAGGAGTCTATCATGGAAAACAAAGGAAAAGTTCTGGTGATACACCCTGAAAAATGTACAGGGTGTCGATTATGTGAAATGGTGTGTGCTGTCAAACATGAAGGCGCATCCAACCCGTCCAGGAGCAGAATCAGAGTTATTAAATGGGAGATGGAAGGCCTTTATGTGCCAATATCGTGTCAACAATGCCAGGATGCACCATGTATGAGCGTCTGCCCTGCTGGTGCAATATCACGCAATGATGAACTGGATTCTGTTCAGATTGATCAGGATCGCTGCATTGGCTGTAGAACCTGCGTTGCTGTATGCCCCTTTGGTGCAATGAGTTTTAACACCCAGGACAAAAAAGTATTCAAGTGTGATCTGTGTGATGGTGATCCACAATGTGTAAGGTTCTGTGAAGTCCAATGCCTTGAATATATTGATGCAGGTGATGTCAGCATTCTTAAGAAACGGGAAGCTGCCGGCAAATTGACCCTGGCAAATCAAAAGGCATCACAACTTTAATTTTAATTAATTAATATATTTAAATCTCTATAGTGCATGTTTTGGTTATAAATACCAAAACATGCACCTTTTGTTCCTAAGGCAGATGATGAACTCAAACCCAGCCAGAAAAAAGTTTATTATTATTACCGGGTATTTTGCCAATGAACATTATGGCCTTTTAGGACCTCAGATGGCGGCTACGATTATTCAGGAGAACAGCTCATATGACTGCATTGTTCTCGCTGTTGACAATCAATATAATAAGAAAAACCTGTTAAAAACAATCTCAGACTATTTTATAAAAAATGGCCCTGTTCAAAGACCTGTTATTGGTTTTTCAACTTTAGGTGGACGACAGGACCTGGTTGACCTTGCAGGGGATCTTAAAAAACTCGGAGCTTTGACATTACTTGCAGGACCCCAGGCAGGAGTAGACTTTACCGGTGAACTGAAAAGTGATGAATTCCCCCATAGATTTAAAGGGTTTTCAAACTTTTTTAACTTTGCTCTTCAGGGCCCGGCAGAGCAGATACTACCTTTTTTAGATTCTGATATCGATAATATGAATTTTGATTGTCCGGATCTTAATTATCCTGGTTTTATATATAAAGACCGGGCAGGTAAAATTCTGGCAACACCGCCCTCTTCCTTTAACAGTCGATATCTTTCAAGGGTTAACTGGAGTAATATCCATATTCTGAAAGGTGGGAAATTAATTCCTTTAAAAGTTTTGTCAGCTCAAATCATTCAGCAGATTGGCTGTCCATATGCATCTTTATCAAAAAAGGTTGAGATCGAACACCCTGATTTTTTAAAATCAGAACAATCCAGAGTTGAAATTTCAGTAAAAGGTTGCAGTTTCTGTGATGTTGCAGCAGACAAAGGTTATATGGGGACTTTACCTGTAAAAGCAGTAAATGAACAATTACAAATGCTTCCCATGCAGAATAATAAAAAAATTCCCTTTGAGCTGATAAATGAGACCCCCATTACTAAGCTTGAATCTTTAATGAAATCTTCTTATTCTTTAAAAGTAAATTTATCCAGAATTAATCTTACGCTAAGGGCAGATCATCTTATTGCAAATTTTGACAAATTTAAAAATATACTTAAACTTGCCAGAAAAGAAAAAATCAAAATATTAGTTTCATCAATTGGTTTTGAATCCTTTGACAATACAATTCTTAAAAACCTTAATAAAGGTGTCACAACTGAAATTAATATAAAAGCTGTTAAAAAATTACGAATGCTTGAATATGAATTCAAAGATACTTTTTACTATTCGAGAAATGATGGTGCTAACCATGGTTTTATCCATCCAACACCATGGGATAATAAACAGACAGAAGGTAAGATAAATACTGAAATTAAAAAGTACGGACTTGATGGTGACATTCTGCCTGGCCACAGTACTCCGTTAATTATCCACCACGCATGTGCCCTTGGAGACTGGGCAAGGAAAATTGAACTTGATCATGGTGTTAAATTTCTTAGACACGGGTCTACAATTGGATGGTGGCAGGTGGATGGAAAGGTAGTTATTTAGTTTGCCTGTACAAATTTTGCTTACATATTCCTTGACCGGCAACCACATTTCTGATAAGCATTCTATCAATATATTTACGGATTTATGGCTGCTCAGATTATCATATTAGGTGCAGTCTTTGGTGTAATTAAACTATTGTTAGGAGAATTTATGATGAAAAGATTAATTTTATTATGTTTAAGTTTATTTATGGTGCTGGCTTTCACATTTACAGCAAGCGCCAAAACCTTGAAAGTAGGACTTGATGCAGATCCTGTATCCCTTGACCCCCAGGTTCAGCTTTCAGGCGGTATGCTTCAGTTATCCCACTGGGTATTTGATCCACTTGTACGCTGGAATAAAGATCATAAAATTGTTCCCCGTCTGGCTGAAAAATGGAAAAGACTTGATAAGTTCACAATCAGATTTTATCTTCATAAAGGTGTTAAATTTCACAGTGGCAACACTCTTACTGCCAAGGATGTACAATGGACTTTTAATCGTTTAACAAAAAGTGTGGATTTTAAAGGATTATTTGAGCCCTTTGAAAGTGTAACAATTGTTGATGATTATACTGTGGATATTAAAACTAAAAAAGCCTACCCTCTCCTTCTGAACATGGCAACTTATATTTTCCCCATGGACAGCAAATTCTACACTGGAACCGATGCCAACGGCAAACCTAAAGATGCCTGTGTAAAATTTACCCACACTTTTGCAAATGATAATGAATCAGGAACAGGCCCCTTTATTGTTAAAAAATTTGAACAGGGTGTTGTGCTTGAAATGGTACGTTTTAAAGATTACTGGGATAAAAAATCTCCTGGTAATGTTGATAAAATCATTCTTACCCCCATTAAAGAAAATGCAACAAGGGTTGCTGCCCTTCTTTCAGGTGATGTTGATTTTATTTCTCCTGTTCCACCAACTGATTTTAAAAGAATAGAAGCTGATCCAAAGGTTGACCTTGTCACACTTAATGGTGGACGTATTATCACTTTTCAAATGAACCAGGATCGTGTTAAAGCGTTTCAAGATCCCAGAGTTAGAAATGCCATATGTTATGCAGTTAATAATGCAGGTATTGTCAAAAAAATCATGAAAGGGACTGCTTCAGTTGCAGCCCAGCAGAGTCCTGTTGGATATGCCGGTTACAAAAAAAGCCTTAAACCAAGATATGATCTTAAAAAAGCCAAGGCTCTTATGAAGGCAGCAGGTTATGAAAAAGGTTTCCAGATTACCATGATGGCACCCAATGACCGTTATGTTAATGATGCAAAGATCGCTGAAGCAACTGCCCAGATGCTTGGTAAGATTGGAATCAAAGTTAATCTTAAAACCATGCCAAAAGCCCAGTACTGGGATGAATTTGATAAAAGAGCAGCTGATATGATGATGATTGGCTGGCACTCAGATACTGAAGACTCAGGCAACTTTTCAGAGTTTTTGACCATGTGTTATGACCAGAAAACAGGATATGGCCAATATAACAGTGGTGCATACTGTAACCAGAAAGTTGATGAACTTGTAATTGCTGCACAATCTGAAACTGATCTTAAAAAAAGAGCTGAAATGCTCAAACAAGTTGAACAGATTCTCTATGATGATGCTGCTTTTCTGCCATTTCACTGGCAGAACCACTCCTATGCAGCAAAGAAGAATGTTAAAATTGAACCCATTGTTAATGCTCTGAACTTCCCTTATTTTGGTGACCTTGTAATTAAATAGGAAAAATCAGATATAAACAGATGGACATGATTAAACCAGGGGCTTCCATTGCCCCTGGTTTTTAAAATCAATACAATACAAGAAAAATTTTATGCTTGCATTCATAATCAGAAGAACTCTCCAGGCAATAATGGTCATGCTGGTAATAAGTCTTATTGGTTTTTCCATTAAGAGCAGGATCGGCGATCCTGTCCGTGACCTTGTGGGAGAAAGAGTCACCCCTGAGGAAAGAGCAGAAATTGCTGACAAGCTTGGTTTAAATGACCCTTTTTTTACCCAGTATACACGATTTGTTAAGAATGTTCTCCATGGCGATTTTGGTACTTCTCTTATTTATAGAAAACCCTGCCTTGAGGTAATTACAAAACATGCCCCTGCAACCATAGAACTGGTTATAGGTGCGGCTTTAATAATTATTCTCATTTCTTTACCCCTTGGTGTATTTGCCGCACTTAAACCACGACACTTATTTTCCAGATTTATCATGGGCTTTTCAACACTTGGGGTGTCAATTCCTGTTTTCTTAACTGCTATTATGTTTATTTACCTCTTTGCCGTAACCTTAGGCTGGCTGCCATCCTATGGCAGAGGAGAAACCATTGATGTGTTTAATAATGGTTACTGGAACTCAGGCTTTTTTACCATAGACGGGTTAAAACATCTTGTACTGCCATGTATATCCCTTGCTTCCATAATGCTTCCGTTGTTCATACGCCTTATACGGTCCGAAATGATGGAAGTTCTTGAAACCGAATATATTAAATATGCATGGGCAAAGGGATTATCCCCCATGCGTATCTGGCTTGTGCACGCCTTTAAAAACACTCTTTTGCCTGTAGTCACGGTCTTTGGCCTTCAAATTGGTATTATGTTTGCTTTTACAATACTTACAGAAACTGTTTTTCAATGGCAGGGAATGGGATTTATGTTTTTAGAGGCAATACAACGTGCAGACATCTCACTGTTAATTGCATACCTTGTTATTGTAGCAAGTGTATTTGTATTGGTTAATACTGTGGTTGATATCTTCTATGGATTTATTAACCCCACGGTAAGAATTGCAGGAACAAAATGAAGAGCTCATTGAAAAAATTTCAGGAATCCTATTTTCTCTATAGTTTTAAAAGAGATAAGATTGCAGTGGCAAGTTTCATTGCTATTGTGATTTTTATAGTACTTGCCATCACAGCGCCATTAATATCCCCTATGAATCCCTATGATGCAAACAATATTGATATTATGAATTCCGAGATTCCTCCTGCCTGGATCCAGGGTGGAGAAGCAGCCTTCCCACTTGGTACTGATAACATGGGAAGGGATATGCTTTCAACCATGCTCTATGGACTCAGAACTTCTATCATGATCGGTATTGGTGCTGTTACACTTCAGGCTGTTCTTGGAATAATAATGGGCCTGTCAGCTGGATTCCTTGGCGGAAGAATTGATGCTGTTTTAATGAGAATTGCTGATATTCAGTTCTCCTTTCCCTATCTGATGCTCGCAATTCTGGTTGGTGCTGTATTTCAGATTATTTTCGGTATTGCCAGGTATGAACAACTTGCTATTCCGCTTTTAATCTTAATAATAGGTTTTGCAGAATGGCCCATGTATGCAAGAACCATTCGAGCATCTGTAATGAGAGAAAAAAACAAAGAATATGTTGAAGCAGCTAAAATTATCGGGTTATCAAAGCCTGTTATCATGGTCAGGCATGTTCTTCCAAACTCTCTTACCTCATTAATGGTAATCTCAACCATACAGGTTGCAAATGCGATCATGAGCGAAGCTGCCCTCTCTTTTCTTGGCCTTGGTATGCCTGTTACCATGCCATCTTTAGGCTCTCTTATTAAGTCTGGTTTTGATTATATTTTCTCAGGTTCCTGGTGGATTACAATATTTCCCGGCATATTGCTCATTGTTTTTGTTCTTGCCATTAATCTTCTTGGCGACTGGCTGAGAGATGTACTTAACCCAAAACTTTATAAAGGATAGAGTTGTTAAACAATGACCCTTTTATTAGACATCCAGAATCTTGAAGTTAAGTTTGCCTTAAGAACAGGCAGTATTACTGCCATTAATAATGTAAATCTGACTTTAAAAAAAGGAGAAAAATTAGGCCTTGTTGGAGAGAGCGGTGCAGGTAAGTCTGTTACAGGTTTTTCAATCATTAATCTTATCAGCAAGCCAGGGTATATCTCCAAAGGGAGAATTGTTTTTAATGGTCATACAATCAGCTCATTTTCCGATGAAAAAATGCGGCAGATACGTGGTAATCAAATCAGTATGATTTTTCAGGATCCAATGATGACTTTAAATCCTGTTTTTACCATTGGATTTCAAATGATTGAAACACTGCTTGCCCATCAAAACATTTCTAAAAGCATGGCAAGAGAGATTGCTCTTCAAAAATTAAAAAAAGTTCAGATTCCATCGCCTGAAAAAAGACTTGATCAATACCCCCATGAACTGTCCGGGGGTATGCGCCAGAGAATTATTATTGCCATTGCTCTTCTTACAGATCCCCAGATAATTATTGCAGATGAACCTACAACTGCCCTTGACGTTACAATCCAGGCTGAAATCATGGATCTTTTGCAGGAACTCTGTGCCACTGACAATATGGCCCTTATTTTAATTACCCATGATCTTGCAGTTGTATCCCAGGTTACGGAAAAAATTGCAGTAATGTATGCAGGCAAGATTATTGAAACAGGTTCAACCAGGGAAGTTATAAATAATCCCAGGCACCCTTATACTAAGGGCCTCATACGATCTATTCCAGGAATAATAACACCTGGAGAAAAACTTGCACAGATTCCCGGTATGATGCCCACTCTTTCCAAGATACCACCTGGTTGTGCATTTAACCCAAGATGCAATGAAAAAGATAAAATCTGCTATGAAATAATTCCAAAACTTAAGAAAACTTATGGGGATACAAAAGTTGCGTGTCACATGATACAAGGGAAATCTTAAATATGACAGAACCTATTCTTGAAATAGAACAAATTGTAAAGCATTTCGATATTTCAGGCGGACTGCTTGACCAGATACGGTTTAAAAATTTCAGATTTAAATTAGAAAAGACCACAGTAAAGGCTGTAAATAATGTTTCTTTGTCATTGAAAAAAGGAGAAACTTTAAGTGTTGTAGGAGAAAGCGGCTGTGGAAAATCCACATTGGCAAGAGTTATTATGGGTCTTTACAATCCAAATTCAGGCAGAATCCTTTATAATGGTGTGAGGATAGACAATTTAACCCATAAAAAAATGCTGCCTTATAGAAGAAAAATGCAGATGATATTTCAAGATCCATATGCATCTTTAAACCCCAGAAAAACTGTCCAGAGAACCTTAGAAGAGCCATTACGATTCCATAACCCCCGTATGAGCAGTATTGACGTTAATAAAAAGATTAAAAAGGTTATGGAACAGGTTGGTGTTGATCCTTCCTGGTCAAAACGATTTCCCCATGAGTTCTCAGGCGGCCAGAGACAAAGAATCAGTATTGCCAGGGGATTAATCCTCGACCCTGAACTGATAGTCGCAGATGAACCTGTATCAGCCCTTGATGTATCAATACAGGCCCAGATTTTAAACCTGCTCATGGATGCAGGCCGGGATCGAGGTCTTACCTACCTGTTCATCACCCATGATTTATCTGTTGTGCAACATATCAGTACCAGGGTCGCAGTAATGTACTTAGGAACCCTGTGTGAACTTGCAGACGCTGAAACCCTTTTTAAAAACCCCAGACATCCATATACTAAAGCCCTGATAAGTGCCATACCAAAAATTGGTGATACAGCAGCCAAACATATTAAACTCAAAGGAGAGGTGCCTACACCTGTAAATCTGCCTCCTGGCTGCGTTTTCCATGAAAGATGTGTCTACGCAGATAAAAGGTGCAGAACTGAGATACCAAAGTTTAATACCCTTAAAGACGGCACTCAGATAGCCTGCCATGCAGTTGAAGAAAATAGAGATACTGCCTGAATTTATTTATCATATTTTTCTGGTATATTTTATTTATCCCTTGCATTGCCTCAAAGAAAAAACTTGAATTGTCCTGGAAAGACTGGTATATAATGCATTTGTTTCACGCGCCCGTGGCTCAGCTGGATAGAGCACCTGACTACGAATCAGGGGGTCGGGAGTTCGAATCTCTCCGGGCGCGCCACTTTCTGAAAAAATTTAAGAAGAAATATCCTTTAATGCAAGATAAAAAGCTCCTGCTGCAAGTTCAGCACAGTGATGTTCAGCCTCAGGTAACGTCTTAAGATATTTAATTATGTTCTCGTGCTTAATCTCCCATGCCCTGGTTATTGTTCGGCCCAGTGCAAATTTAATAATTGTATTGGCGCATGCATGGGTATTTAGGCAGCCCTGAATCTCATATGAAATTGTTTTTAATACATCCTTTTCAACCATGAGAAAAAATTCCACAATATCACCACATTCACCTTTTCTTATGCCATATCCGTCGGGATTCTGTATTCTTTCCTGAAAATCCCTCTTCATAGCCATCTCAAGAAATTCAAGGGAGTGATCGTTCCAGAAATTAAATTCTTCAGGATCACGCTTCATACCTTCTAATTTTCTATATTTCAATTCTCTGAAATCCATTATAATACCAACCTCTGGTCATACATACTTCCAACACCATACTCATCCCTCCTCATGAATTTATCAATTGACGGTCCTATCAACTGCATCTCAGGATTCATTTTTAACACTTCCCTGGCTATTTTTATTTCCTTTGTACATCCTGTGCTATATGTTGAATCCTTACCAATCCACTCGGGAGGTACTTCCATATTTAATAGTTCAAAGGATTTGCTTATATCTCCAACAGTCTGAAATCTCCAGATATCTATCAATCCGCTTTTTTGTACTATTTCCCACATATACATAAGATCATCAGCGTCCATGCCAGGCTCATAATAGCTGGATGGGTTTATTACAAAAAGATTTGAAAATTCCTGCTCAAGGTACTTAATAAATGTTGACATAATTTTCTTTGCCATATCAATCTTACCCGGGATGGATCCAATGATTCCACTGTAAAACATGACCGTCATATTTTCCTGTTTTGCAGCTTTCATCTGATCAATAATCAGTTGTGCCTTCTCTTCAAGCTCCTGATGGGAGAATCGAATACATTTGCTGGATTTTGGTTTAAAAGATATACAAACATTATTATTGTCCAGATATATATTAATTATATCCTGGGTAAACTTAAAATGGGAATCAATAAGACGTCTTTTCTGGACAGCACCCCTGGAAACTACAAAGTTGACTTCTTTGAAAACCCTGGAGAACGTAGTGGATACAAGTAATAGATTGAGGCTCTCTTTGGTGCCGTCAGATATTATATATATATTGTTATTAAGTTTAAAATTTTTCATAAGGTCATTTTTACTTAAAGCTTTGCCATATATAAAGTGTGCCGCCTTAAGTTCTCTGGATAATACAGGGTCACTTTTTGCATCAGCAAGTGATACTTTTGAAAAATACGGACTCTCTTTGACACTGATAACAACAGAATGACCCATTTTAGTCAGATATTGAATTAAAGCAAGATCTGCAATTATCTCACCTGCTTCATTGCTCAGCCACAGGATCCTCTGTTTTTTTTTACTCACCAGCTTTAAAAATTCTTTAAGGCCCTGGCCGGTTATCCTGGTATTAAAAATTTTAATAAAATCATCATGTGTAAGTTCACAACCAGGCCTTTGATCCAGGAATGAATCAAGGGATAACATGGTAATATATCTTGTAAGAACTATTTTATTAATTTTTTTTATTATTGTATCAAAGGATGTATCAGAAGATAGTAATATTGAATCATCAAATGAATTTAAAGCCTGGTCAAAATTATCAGAACTTAAGATATTTGCTGCTCTTTTATTCTTCTTAATCTTAGTTTTTACAAATGGATCTTCAATGTGGGTCCTGCTTAGAAATATTTTATACAGCCGCTTTTCAAGCCTTGAAGGAATAATAATATTCTGCTCTATCTCATGCTCATATTTAATTTCAATCAGAGATTTTAAAAAAATTTTTTCCTGTTCAGAAAAGGACTGATCATCAATGAGTTTTAAAATTTTTTTTAAGATCAATCCATATTCTTTTTTTGTCAGTTTATTATTTTCCCTGGACATAATTGAGCAGAACATCTCATCAGAGCAGGGATAATATCTTTCTCCCTCTTCAAGACTAAGCATGAATTCAACCTGCTTGGGAGATCCGACCTTGGCAGGGTAAGCATAATGATCAATATGATTTTCAAGAAAAAATACAGTATACCATGCATCAAGATCAGGGTTTATGCCAAATCCATAGGGAACTAAATTTTTATTCACTTTATATACATTGCTCCATCTATTCAAATAAAAATAATATACCATTTTCCATCAATTGAATAAAGAATCAATCAGCAATTCTCAGTGGTTATTTTTTAAAAGTACTGTCAAAATACGTGTCATATCTGGTACTTCAATATAATAATGGCAAATCCTGTATATATTTTGGAAATAACAAATAATGTTATATTGTCTTTTAAGGCATAAGATTGGGCAAGGTGAGGCCTGGATATGCTTTTGG
>Ga0256846_1000612_pt1 | contig 13702 bp, 11 predicted proteins | sample TevniametaG_FD_189098 | JGI IMG/M metagenome (GOLD analysis project Ga0256846, IMG submission 189098) | Tube worm associated microbial communities from hydrothermal vent at the East Pacific Rise, Pacific Ocean - Tevnia | ecosystem: Host-associated > Annelida > Integument > Unclassified ...
AAAAAATGTATTCTATACCTGCTAATACCTGGTAATCAAGGATCGACCCCAATGATGTTTCATGACCCCCTGTGTTAAGAATCCCTGAAGCAAAGAGCCTGGTATGATCGCCTGCATAGTGGTCAGTTAACAGTATAAACCCTGCTGATTTGTCATCCAGGCACTGGGTCCATCTGAAAGTTAAATCAAAAAGATCAAATATATCATTGTTCATGTACTGGACCATAAAATAGTTTTTACGCAGGAACATCAATTTATTATTCATGGTCAGGGCAAGATTTTTTTTTGCAAGCCCTGATACAATACCAGGAACATGGTAAAGGTCACAGGCTCTTTTTTTCAATTTATAATAACTCCTGGCAGCTTTACCATTATATCCCTTCTGGTTATAGAGATACTCAAATGTCAGGCTTGCCCCTGATTTAAATGTATATGTTCCGCCGGCAAGGGCAGTTGTAGTAAGTTTATGGTTATTTTGTCTTAACTTTGCCATTGAAAAACCTGGAAAACCTGGTTCAGCAACAGGGTAAAGCGCATAAGACCTGCGTTGCAATCCGATTTCAGTATAGAGTATTAATGCATCATTTGCTGTAATGCCTCCAAAAAATCCTGCCCTGTTCATGTCACTGCCGCCTTCTGTGTGGGATAAAATTAAGCTTGCATATCTGTTGCTGCCTGCATAATCACTTTTTATGGCATATGTTCTTCCAAAGTTGTTATCATGACTTCTACCGTTATCAGTATTGACAATAATAGAATATGTAAAATCTGTACCCGGCATGAAAATAATTTTTGCAAATTCCTTTCCCTCTTGTTCCTCATGGGGGGAGTTCTTGCCATTGTCAAAAAAGAAGGGGTTGGAAGGAGAGCATAAAAAAGATGGCCCCCATTGGAGAACCTGCCTGCCAAATGAGAAAAATAATTTTTCATTTGCCTGATATTGTGTAAGATATTCATTTATAAAAATTTCATGACCGTGTTCCAGGGTATCTTCCATGGTACTTGTGTTTATGTGATCAAAGTAGAAATCCGCCCTTGGTTTTACACTGGCAAAAAGATTTTTCAGGGAAAAAGAAAAATCAGGCCGCAGGCTTAAAGTACCGCTGTAATCTGCAAGTTTAAGAAAATCATTGCCAGGGTTCTGGCTTGAAAGGGCTGGCCGGTTAACCCCTGCCCATGAAATTACACTGATCCTGTATCTGTATCCTTTCCTGAATTTTTCCATATACCTGTCCCATAAACTAAAGGGTTCAGCCCCTGCATGGGTGCCACTATTTCCTGAGGCAGAAAGAGTAAAAGGGAAAAATAAGATAAAGAACAATAAAATTAAGAGATTTAATTTACCTGTTTTCAATAATATCATGAAGCCCATGATTTATCTCATTAAAAGATTCAGATTAAATGTTGAGTCAGGAATTTTTTTAATTTTAATATTTTTGTAATACATTGTTGTAATATCATCTTTAAAAATCTTATTTTTAATCACCATCTTTGATACAAAGGGTTTTACCATGCCATTGACAGTGATGCTGTTGTCATATTCAAATTGTGCACTTTTAAACAGTTTGCCTGAAACTGTATAAAAATCTGCTTTTATGCCCACAAGCTTATCCTTTGAAACCCAGTACCGGATTCTGTCATAGGTAACTTTTTTATTTTTGGCTTTCAGGTCAAACAGAAAGCAGGGCTGATTGTTGAACTCTCCGTTGTCATCAAATTGAGTTATGGTATAGTCTCCAGCATAACTTGTTGATGCAATATCCCCATTGGAAGCACTGCCAAGGAGTTTCTGCCTTGGAGAAATTGGCACAGGCTTTGAAAGTCCGGGCTTTACAAACCACATATTCCTGTCCCGCATTAGAAGTTTTCTGCCCTTTACCCTGGCAGGCATGATGAATTCAGCAAGTGAGTTTGACTTATCTGCCATAAGTTTTAAGGTATTATTCTTTTTTTTCCCTTTTTCAACTGATTCTATCTTAATGATCCATTCAAGTCCGTTACTGCTACCCCTTGCAATATCTGATGCCTTTAGAATTTCTCCAGGACTTTTTAAGGTTTCTCCATGGATGATATTTATTCCTGGTATCACCACCATAATGACAACAATCACTGTTTTAAAAAGGTATCCCATGATATTTTCTCCTTAAGTTATATTTAAATCTAAACATGCCCCAGTGCATCCACAACATTCAGGTTTGCAGCTCGCCTTGCAGGAAATATTGCTGCTGTCAAGGCCAGAAAAATCATGCAGATTGCCATGAAAATAATTGTATACGGTAGAAAATCAACGTGAAGGGGTACAGGTGATGAACTTCCCGGTGGTGTATAGGAAGGGTTTGCCAAGAATACAGTAAACCAGATAATAGTGTGGAAAACAGCACCAGTTACACTTCCAAAAAAGCCTATCATTGCTCCTTCAACTGCAAACAACATATTGATGCCGCGCTTTTTAACCCCAAGGGCCCTTAATGTTCCTATCTCCCTTGTTCTTTCAATAACAGACATACCCATTGTGTTAACAGTACTCATGATTACAATGACCAGGACAATTGAGAATATAAACAGAAAAATCATATCAAACATATTTTTCACATTGGAATAAAAGACACTGAGCTCTTCCCAGGTTTTAATTTCACATTCAATACCTGCATCTTTTAATTGTGCACTGATCTTTTTTTTTGCAATGTCCGTGTTTTTAAAGTTATCCAGCAGAACAACTATTCTGTCAGCTTTGTTTGAGTCCAGAAGAGACTGGGCAAATTTAAAGGGTACTTTCATAAACTTATCATTTATTGCATCAATGCCTGTGTTATATATGCCTGATACCTGAATATCCAGGGCATTGAGCTGGCCGTCAAGGGTCGGTGCCATGACAACTGCATCATCTCCGGGTTTTAACTTGAGATAATCTGCAAGGTCAGTGGCCATTTGAACCCCATACTCTTTTTTACCATCAAGGGGCTTACCTTTAATATCCATAAAACCCAGAAAAGGTCCAAGGATTTTTTTGTCATGGTCAGGCACAACACCCTGTGCCATAAAAATAGTTGAATTTCTGCCGTTTGAGACAATGCCGGATATATTAAGCCTTGGTGTTGCAAGGACCACGTACTCGTTTTTACCAATGAGTTCAATGATTTTTTTAATTTCTGCCTGTTCCATCATATATTTACCAGGATCGTTTTTGCCGGATTTTCCCCAGCCTTTTTTATATATGGTTAAATGCCCGATACCAGCGCCTCTGATGGCGGAAATTCTCAGCCCGTAATATGTATTATGGGTATATCCGCTGAAAAGATTAATAGCGCAAAATCCCATGGCAATGGCCAGTAATGTAACAAAAGATCTGCGTTTGTTTTTTATGATGTTGCCAATGGCAAGCTTTATCCATTGATTCATATTATACACTCCCTGGATTATAAAGTATTGGTTTTAATATCGTTCACTATTCTGCCGTCCTCCAGCTGTATAAGACGATCCATCCGGTTGAGGAGGCGCTGGTCATGGGTTGAAAAAATAAAGGTTGTTCTTTCTTTTCTGTTAATTTTTTTCATTATATCGATTATGGAGCCTGAAGTTTTCAAATCAAGGTTTGCCGTGGGTTCATCAGCTAAAATAATGGACGGTTTTGTTATCAATGCCCTTGCAATGGCAACACGCTGCCTTTGCCCTCCTGACATTTTATCCGGGCGGTGGTTTCTGGTATTTTCAAGGTCAACATCTCCTAAGCGTTTTATGGCTTCTTTTTCTGCCTCTGATGCAGATTTACCCATGATCTGAAGAGGCAGCATCACATTTTCAACTGCTGACAGAACAGGTATAAGGTTAAAGGTCTGAAAAATAAATCCAAATTTATGGTTTCTCAACTCAGATTTTGCATTGTCAGAAAGTTGGTCTATTTTATCTCCTTTAAAAAAAAGATCACCTGAACTTGCATGGTCAATTGTGCCAATCAGGTTTAGAAGGGTGGTCTTGCCGGAACCGGAAGGACCCCAGATGGCAGTAAATTCCCCTTCCTCAATTTCAAGATTGATTGTTTTTAATGCATGAACAATGGTTTTTCCAAGGAGGTAATCCTTGGTAATGTTTTTCATTTCAAATAATGCCATTGTAATAATCTCCTTTAGTATTCTTTTAAATACCGGTAATATATCCAGAAGTCATCTTAAGCACAAAAGAAAAGCGATAAAGTGGATAAAAAGAGGTATGGGCTGAAATAAAAGGTGTAGTTTAGATGTTAAGAGGATATCTGGTGATAAGCCCTGATTAATGGGATTGTTTAACAGGGAGTTTTATTGTAAAGATTGTGCCCCTTCCCGGGCTTGACTCAACAGTTAAAACACCATTGTGGTTTTCCGTGATAATAAAATATGACACAGACAGTCCAAGACCGGTGCCAACGCCAACACCCTTGGTTGTGAAAAAAGGTTCAAATATCCGTTTTTTTATTTCAGGGTCAATACCAGGACCATTATCCTCAATTTCAAACACCACATAATCGTTGTGACGGAAGTGCCGGATTATAAATCTGGGAGAAGTTGTGGGCTCATCAGCCATGGCCTCTGCACCATTTTTTAAAACATTTAAAAACACCTGTTGTATCTCATTGTTTTCACATGGGATCGGAGGGATTTTTTCCTGGTATTCCTTTATAATTTCAATGGAACGAAAATCATATCTTTTTTTTATGCTATAGGTGTTTTTAATCAGTTCAATTGTTGTCTCCATAATATCAGACAGGTAGTGTGTGGATTTACGGCCTTCACTTTTCCGGCCGAACAGGAGCATATTAGCAATAATTTTTGCAGCTTGTTCTCCCGAGGATTTGATAAGTTCAAGCATTGCAATTATATTTCTTTTTTCCATATACAGCTTGATGCTTTTAAAATCGAGTCCAAGCTCTTTTGCAGCATTTGTGTTGGCCTGTAAATCCCTGGTTAATCTGTTCCTGATCACCTGTATATTCTGCAATATACCTGCAAGGGGATTGTTTATTTCATGGGCCATGCCAGCTGCAAGCCCGCCAATGGACATCATTTTTTCAGACTGCACCATCATCTCTTCAATCTTGACCCGTTCACCGATGTCATCCACACGTATAACAGCTCCCTGGACAGTACCGGACTGAATTGGATAGATTGTAATATCAGTCAATATTTTTTTATTTGAAAACGACAATACTGCCTTGGATTCTTTGCGTATTTCATTCTGTTCAATGCTTTTTTTAACTGTGGACAGATGACCTGAAAGTGCCGGGAAAATATTTTTCAGCAGATTGCCTTCAGCCTTGTCAGAGGAAACTTCAGTTATATGTTCTGCTTCAAGATTCCACTGGGTAATTACTCCGTTTATATCAAGGCCGATGAGCATTGAAGGCATGGAATTGATAATACTTCTGATAAAATTTTTAGTATTTCTGAGCTCATGCTCAATTTTTTTAATTTTTGTTATATCCGTTATATTTACAACCATGTTGGTGGAAAGGTTATCCTCTGAACGGTAAAGTGCTGAGTTTATACTGACATCAAGGATTTCTCTGCTTTTTGTATATCTTCTTGTGATAAAATCATAATTTCCCTTTGGCTGCTCAAGTGTTTTTGTGATGGCTCTTCTTGTCTCCTTCCAATTATCTTCAGGAACAAAGTCAATCTGCTTTCCAAGTATTTCATCAGCCTCCCAGCCGAAAACTCTGGTAAAAGCAGGATTAATATATGTTGCCTCCCCGTTCTGGTTATAATATATAATCGGATTGGGTGATGCCTCCAGCATAATCCTGTGGATTCTGTCACTCTCTTCCTTGCTGCTTTTAGCGTTCTTTTTATCTGTTATATCCCTTAAAATAATCAACCATCCGTTTTGTCTGTTTCTGTTGTTTAACAAGGGTGATATTCTAAGTTTCCAGTGTTTCATTTGTTGATCAGCAAGGAACGATATCTCTGCCTCCACAGGATGGGGTTTCCTATGTTCAGTAACATATCTGTAAAGCGTTGGAAAAACTTCTTCCAATCTCAGCAGGATTGGAATCAGGTCTGTTTTAATGAGCAGCATTGAGGATCGGTTAAGGTTAAGAATGCGGTCATGCATATCAAGGGCAATGACCGGATCGTCCATGCTGTCCAGCACTGCCTTATGAATCAGGGGGATCAGGTTCAGCATTTGATATTTCAAAAGCCCCATGAAAAAAGCAAACCCGCTTATGGTAAAAGATATGGGAGTCAGGTCAAGGAGTTTGAATTCATCCAGGCTGAACAGGTATAAAATATTGGTAAACAATGGAAACAATATCCCGACTAAAACTGAAATCAACTGTTTTTTTAAAATACCCTGTGCATGGCATAAAGAGTAAACCAGGGTAATTATGGCGAGGAAAACAAGGATATAAATATATGTCAGGAAAATCCAGAATCCAGGTCCTCTGTTAAACATAACAGCATGGGAGACTCCTGTGGTGTCAATCCATGCATGTGTCCAGATAAAATGATGATAATCATTTGTCCATATTGTTAATATGGCCAGGAATGGAATTATGCTCAATAATACATAACTGGTTCTATGGAGTTCCCATCTTTTTACTGATAAGGCAAATACAAAACTGAAAATAAGTGTTCCAATCCATACAGCTCCCACATATCCTGTCTTAACCCACCACAGCTTGAGTTGAAACCCGGGACTTATAAATTCCATGCCAGTGGAAAGTGACCACACAGCAATGGAAACCATGAGAAGCATTAAAAGTCTTGCGCTTTTATCTTTAAAGTGGGGTGACAGGTATATGGAAACCCCCAGAGATACAAAACTTGCAAGGAAAGAGAGAAAACTATAAATGATTGATAAATTAAATATTTCCAATAAAGCTCCAGACGAGACAAATACCCTTTGAATCAATTAAATAAAACAGTACTTAACTTTATTATATACTTTGAACATGCAGCGTGTAAGGCACACAATACAGCAATTAAGAAGAGAATCAGGGCTAAAAAAGCCTAAACAATTATTGCATAATCATCTACAGTATTAATTAATAATGGTCGGGGCGGAGTGATTTGAACACTCGACCCCAGCGTCCCGAACGCTGTGCTCTACCAGACTGAGCCACGCCCCGACAAGCGATAAAAGTAATTATACTGATTTTTAAAAATTGTCAATCAAAAAGGTTATCTTTTATAATTGTAGATTCTCTTTCCGGTCCCACGGATACAATTTTAATTGCAACTCCTGAAAGTTCTTCAATCCTTTTTAAATATGCTTTTGTATTTTGGGGCAGCATGTTAAAATCTTTTATATTTGAAGTGTCCTCCTTCCATCCCGGCAGTGTCTCGTAAACCGGGGTACATTTATCAAGCAGTGCAAGGTTTGGTGGAAAATATGTTATGGTCTCATCCATATATTTATAGGCAGTACAGATTTTGATTTCATCAAGATCATCCAGAACATCAAGTTTTGTTATCACAAGACCTGTAAGAGTATTGAGCCTTGCTGCATTTTTAATGATGACCATGTCAAGCCATCCGCATCTTCTTTTTCTACCGGTTGTGGCACCAAATTCAGCTCCTTTTTTCTGAATAAAATCTCCGGTTTCATCAAAAAGTTCTGTGGGAAAAGGCCCCTGACCAACCCTTGTTGTATAAGCTTTTACAATTCCCATGATTTTGTTCAATGCTTTAGGCCCCACACCTGAGCCGCAGGCAGCATTACCTGACACAGTGCTGGATGAAGTAACAAAGGGATATGTGCCATGTTCGATATCAAGATGGGTGCCCTGGGCACCTTCAAACAGGATTTTTTTATTTTTTTCAATTCCCAGGTTAAGTAGAACAGAAACATCTGCAATATAGGGGATAAGTTTATCCTTTACATCTTTAAACTGTCTGATCACCTGGTCACAATCCAGACCATCTGTGTTGTGATATTTTTCAAGGTAAAAATTCTTCTCTTTTAATATGGTTTTAATTTTTTTATTAAATAGTTCAGAGTCAAGGAGATCAGCAAACCTGATCCCAACTCTTGTGGCCTTATCCTCGTAACAGGGGCCTATGCCACGGCCGGTTGTGCCGATTTTATCCTTGCCTTTTTTAAGTTCCCTTGCATGGTCAATGGCCTTGTGATAGGGCATGATCATGTGTGCCCTGCTGCTGATTTTCAGCATGGAAGGAGATACATCAATGCCCTGTTCAGTTAAGTATTCAATCTCCTCCAAAAGCACAAAAGGGTCAACAACAACACCATTGCCAATAAAACACTTTTTCCCTTGAATAATGCCGGAAGGCACAAGGTGGCTTATGATCTCATTGCCGTCAATAACCATAGTATGGCCGGCATTATTACCGCCCTGGAACCTAACCACATAATCTGCATGTTCACTCAAAAGATCAACAATTTTTCCCTTGCCTTCATCACCCCATTGGGTGCCCACAACAACTGTATTTGACACTATCGGCTCCTTCTGTTTTTAAAAAATCTTTTTATTATATCTGATGCTTCCTGTTCCAATACTCCTCCACAGGTCTCTACACAATGGTTGAGTCTTTTATCATCTGCAAGGTTGTACAATGAACCTGCTCCACCCCACCTGGGATCGGCTGCTCCAAAGACAACTCTTTTAACCCTGGCATGGATAATGGCACCCATGCACATAATACAAGGCTCCAGTGTAACATATATTGTAGTATTTAAAAGCCTGTAATTATTAAAATGTTCTGCTGCCATGCGCAATGCCAGAATTTCAGCATGGGCTGTTGGGTCATTTAGCGTTATGGAGCTGTTACAGCCAGTACCGATTATTTTACTGTTTTCATCAATAATAACAGCACCCACGGGAACCTCACCAGTTTTTTCAGCCTTTTCAGCCTCTCTGATGGCAATCCTCATATAGTCAGCATCCTTTTTCATCCATACAGTTATAATAGTGTTTTTAAATAAGGTCAATCGGTTTGCACCAATTGCAGCAATTCCCGGTCAAAAATTATTTTTAAGATTAACAAAGGAATAAGTGAGGCCTGGATACAATGGATTTAAAAACAAGACGAACCCTTTATGTTGGCAACGGGAAAAAAAGATTCAAGGTATAAGGTTTTTAAGTTTTGAGACTGCCAGAATAAATTCCTCTCGTGTGATTCCATAGTGGTTAAGCTGTTTTACAAACTGCTTTGCATTGGAATATCCTATCCCCAGAAGCCTTGAAAGCTCCTGCCTTGCAAGAGCTGCATTGGGTGCTCCCATGAGGCCCCAGGCATTAAGATCGTCCATGGTAAACTCACAGTGTTTTTCACAGGTTATACATTTTGCTTTTGTCAGGGCCTTAATAATAGACTCTTTTTCTGCATGCTCTATTCCGATATCTTTTTCCTTAACAGCTTCAACCTGGGTAAGGAATGCATTTTTACACCCTTTTATCCTGTCATTAAGTCTTTTTCTAATCTGCTCTCCGGCCGGGTCAGGATCAGTGAATATGATCACGCCGTTTTTTTTCCGGGCAGATTCAATGTTTTTGAATGTTACGTCAGATATGCAGAAGCCGTGTGTGATGATAACTTCTGCGTTAACTGCCTGTTTGACAGCACGCTCATCATCCCTGCCTTCGACAACAATTGTTTCAAGTATATGCACTGATCAGTCCCTGGCATTAAGTTCTGCCAAACTCCTTTATAACACCATACTGGATAAAGAAAAGGGCTGTAAAATAAAGAGATATGATAAAATATATACGATGGTCAAATGTCCAGAGGAATTTTGTTATGGCAATGATTGAATCTGACAGGATAAATATTGATGAGCCAATGAAGATATAAGGTTTGCAGGTCTTGACAAATGCTGCACTTATGCCCATGGCACCAATGACAAGCATATAAGCTGTAACAGGTATAAACAGAGTGCCAAGATGGGGTATAAGCACAAATGAGATCACAATAATATAGATGACTATACCACCTGCTTTTAATGCTCCGGCCCTGGTATAGTTGAATTTGCGTATAAACATAATCAGGAACATGATATGCCCCATAAGAAAGGAGGCAAGACCCTGGACAAAGTATAACTCCCTGTCAAGGTCAAGGAATATATCTCCGGCCATGCAGAAAAGAAATCCCAAACCCATGGGAAGTGCATCAGAACGTTTTTTTAACAAAAAAATACATGCAGAAGCGGCAATCAGTGCAGGTATTGCCTTTGGAAGAAAAGACCAGGAATATGGGTGAAAGGGAAGGGTTAAGATGAATAAAACAGCAAACAGTGAAAAGAGCAGATTGATTTTATTTTTCATGTGCATACCACCTGTCAGACTGCATATGGTTAATCAATTAAATTGGTTTTTGTGGAGCTTAACCCATATCATAATGATATGTCAATTAAGCTCCTGAAAAAGATTAAATCAATTGAATTATTTACGGCATTTTATACATCATGCCTGGCAGATAAAGGATGATTTCAGGAAATATCATAAGAATGATAACTCCCAGGATTACAGCCAGGAGAAAGGGAAATATCCCTTTAAAAATAGCCTCAAGGCGTATATCCTCAATAATGTTTTTTGCAACCCCGTATACAACATAGACATTTATACCCACAGGCGGTGTTATTACTCCCATTTCAGTCACCATGACAATTATGACTCCAAACCAGATGGGGTTATAACCAAGCTTGCTTACCACAGGAAAAAAAATTGGAACAGTAAGGGTAACAAAGGCCAGGGCATCCATGAAACAGCCGCCGATGAAATAGATGACTATAATAACCGCCATTACAAGAAAGGGTGCCATGTGCAGGCTGCTGACCCAGCCTGCAATGTCAAATGGTATTCTTGTGACAGCAAGGAATTTACCAAATATTTCAGCTCCTGCAATGAGCATCATGACCATACATGAAGTCCTTACAGTCTCATAAAGGGATTTTATAAAACCTTTCCATGTAATCTGCTGTCTTACAATTGCAACAAACAATACTGCAAAGGCTCCAATGGCAGCAGCCTCGGTGGGAGTGAACCATCCCATAAAGATACCGCCAATAACGGTTGCAAAAATAATTAATGTTTCAAAAAGGCCGAAAAGCGCCTTGATTTTTTCTTTAATTGAGAATTTTTCACCCCGGGGACCCTGTTCAGGGTTTATTGTGCAGATTATATATATTGAAAAAATAAAGAGAACAGTGACCAGAAGGGCCGGGAAAATCCCTGCAACAAAGAGGGCACCAATGGATTGCTCCGTAAGTATTCCATAAATAATCAGCACAACGCTAGGCGGCATTATCATGCCAATACCACCACCCGATGCAACAGAACCTGTGGCAAGTTCATTATTATAACCATATTTTTTCATTTCAGGCAGGCCAACGGTTGCCATGGTAGCTGCAGTGGCAGGGCTTGATCCGCAAACTGCACCAAAGGCAGTACAGGCTGACACAGTGGCCATTGCCAGGCCGCCCCGGATATTGCCCAGGAATTTATACCCTGCATCATAGAGCCGGCTGCTTATTCCGGAGTTAAAGGCAAACTGCCCCATGAGGATGAACAGAGGGATGGTTGTAAGGTTGTCATTTTCAAAAACAGCAAAGAGACTTCTGGATAGCAGTATAAGGGCAACATGGGGAGAAACCATAACACCATATCCCACAAAACCTGTAATAGCCATGACATATGCAATGGGCATTTTGGTAAAGAACATCATAATCATAACTGCAATACCAATTAGACCGATGCAAGTGGGAGTTGTTATTACGCTGTAAATCATATCAAATGAATCAGGAGTCATTATTACCCCCCAGTAATTTAATAAAATTACGAATAATACTCTCAAGAATGGTTAAAGAGAATATACACAATCCAATGCCCAGGACATATATCAGAATATAAACCGGAAACCCGAGATTCATGGAAAGTTCACCTGAATTTTGGGTATGAACAGCGTAAAGAAACATCTGCCAGGATGCAAGGCTGAAAAAAACCAGAGCCAGCAGCTGTGTAATGATACTAATCATGATTTGAACTGTATCAGGTAAAAGACGTACAAGTATCTCAACACCGATGTGCCCGTCAAGTTTATGGGTATAGGGTAATGCCGTGGCAACTGTTATGACTGCAAGAAAACTTACAATTTCAAGTGATCCAAAAATCGGGTGCCCGAACTTTCTGCCCACAACATCGAAAAAAGTTAAGAGCATCATACAGATAAGGCCAAGGGCACTGATGTTTTTTAACAGATCCGAAGTTTTATTTAATATTTTAGAAACTCTATTCATGGGAAAATTCCTGCCTGAATACCAGATTAAAATTAATCTTTCAGTTAATATCTTAAAAGAACAGAACAATGGCCGGAGACCATATTGATATGATCACCAGCCACTGATTGTATAAATACTTATTTCATCTCGGTTTTGATGAAATCAATAACTTTCTGTCCGTCAATACCCTTTGCATCAACTTTTTTTACATAGTTTGCAAAGAGAGGCTGAACAGCTTGTGCCCATTTTGCCGATGTTGCATCTGACTGGGTTATAACCTTTCCGCCATGTTTTTTAAAAGCTTCAAGCCCTGCTTTGTCACTTTCATCCCATGCTTTACCATGCATTGCAGAATATTTTTCATTCAATGCAATGATGGCTTTCTGGGATTCAGGAGAGATTTTATTCCATTGGTCCTTGTTCATGAAAATACCAAAGGTTGTGGTATATGAAGTTGAATAGTTTTCAACAACCCAGTGAACTACTTCTCCAAGTTTCCAGCCGTTATTTGATTCAAGTGGATGGGATGAACCGTCAACAACACCTTTTTGAAGCATTTCATAGGTCTTGCTCATGGGAGCGGCAACTGGAGTTGCTCCAAGAGCCTGCTGAATAAGGGCACTTGCACCTGTTCCTCTGAGTTTTAATCCCTTGAGATCTTCCATGGAGTTGATTGCTTTGTTACGTGTATGGATAAGTCCAGGCCCATGGGCATGGACAAACATCAGTTTGGTATCATTGAGTTCTTTTGGATTGAATTTTTTTACTACACCGTTAGCAACCCTGGTTGCCTGCACTCCGCTGGTATATCCCCAGGGAAGGTCAATGGCAGACAATAAAGGAAAACGTCCCTTAACATAGGAAAGAACTTCAAAACCAATATCAATGATTCCTGTTTCAACGGCATCATAGATTTTAGTTGGTTTTGCAAGAACTCCTGCTGGAAAATATTTAATCTTAACCTCTCCATTGGTCTGTTTTTCAACGTCTTTGCACCATTGTTCCGCAAGTTTACTCTGGATATGTGTTGGTGGGAAAAAATTATTATAACGCAGTTCAATTGCAGTTGCACTCTGTGTAAAACCTGTAATAAACATTACACATAGAGATGCAGCTAAAAGGCCAAAAAGTAATCTGTTTTTCATATACCCTCCTGATTAATCAATTATGTTTTATTATTGTTTTAAAAAGTATTGCAATTTATAGTATACTCCATATACAAATACTGAATTGCTCACCTGCTGAATTGCTCACCTCCTTTTTATTTTCCGGATACGGTTTTAATAAAATTAAGAATTATCACAATGTAACTGAATTTCAGCTATATTTAATTCACAAAGTAACTATATTTAATAAATTAACGATTATGTCAAGGAAAAAGATTGTGATGGAATAATTCCAGGTAAGATATTTTTTCAATCTTTATATTCATAATAAATCCATGTATTGCAGATATCCTTAAATATAAAATAATGCTTGACTAATAGCTGCA
>Ga0256846_1000613_pt1 | contig 13677 bp, 14 predicted proteins | sample TevniametaG_FD_189098 | JGI IMG/M metagenome (GOLD analysis project Ga0256846, IMG submission 189098) | Tube worm associated microbial communities from hydrothermal vent at the East Pacific Rise, Pacific Ocean - Tevnia | ecosystem: Host-associated > Annelida > Integument > Unclassified ...
ACCCGTAACACCCCGCAACACCCCGTAACAACAGCCCGTAATACCCGCAATATTCCATAACACCCCTTCCCTTGACGGACAAAGGAAACCTGACAAATAAAGAAAATCTTCGCTTCATAACTTTCCGCAAACAAAGATAAACCATTTTCTGTCAAATATAGCTTAAAGACCAGGCTTAAACGCTTAAACAGTTGTATGCATCAAAGCAAGTCTTTACAAAAGGACATTCTTTAGAGAAGGCCTCTCTCTAGACTTTGAGAAAAGGCTTCCAAGAGAAAGCTTCGCTTTGAAGGGCGCTCTTTTTAGAATAATCCCCGCAACTTATGGAGGGCAAACTACCTAAAAGCTTTACTTAAGGGGTTACACAACTTAAAGCAGATAGGTATTGGCGCTTACTCAGCAGCTTTTATGATATTGATAATCTCTTCAGGTTTGGCGGCATCCAAAAGCCGATTTCTTACATCTTCCTTACGCATAATCTTAGACAAACGCGCCAACGCCATAATGTAGAGCGACTTATTGCTCTCAGGCGCCGCTATAAGGAATATTAACTGCGAGGGCTTGCCATCAAGGGAATTGAAATCTACCCCGTGACTGGAACGACCAAACGAAAGGATTATTTTCTGAGCTGCATTGGTGCGAGCATGTGGTATGGCAACCCCAAGGCCTATTCCCGTACTTTCCAAATTTTCTCTTTTCAGGATATCTGAGAGGAAAGTCTCTTCGTCCGCAATAAGTTTAAGCTCGGCTATCTTCTCCGTCATCTCTTTGATAACGGCAATTTTATCTTTTGCTTTCAAGTCTAAAATAATTGCGTTCTCTAAGATTAATTCTGAAATACGAATCATCATCTCTCCTGGTTAATTAATAGCAGAGGCGTACTGTTAAGACGGCTCAGAAGGTCTTCTACGTTGATACCTTTGTATGGAAAGGTCGCACAAATATCCACTTCGTAACTTTTGACAACCGACGCAATGGTTTCATGAAGTTCACCCTCCTCCAACATTAGAGAAACCTTTATTTCCCTTTCAAATGCAACATCCTCTATTTGATAAAGGAATTTCCAGTTTCTATCCTCCAATTCGTCCCTCTCCTTCTTCTTTTTCTCGCTTGCGTTCTCATTATTTTCAGGCAGGACGGATAAAACAATTAGCCTACTGTCTAGTTGGGTAACCAAATCAAGTAAACCTTCAACGCGATCTATTCTGGTTTGTTCAGGGTCTACGTAGAATAAGATTCTTTTGTACACTTAAACGTTCCTCCTATTTTCCTATACAAAAGCGAGAGAAGATATCGTCTAGCACCATATTGGTTAAATCAGGACGTTCCACTCCCGATATAATTTCCAAAGCCTCACGCAACTCCTTGGCCTGCATATCCAGATAAGGAGCCTTACGAGCGGAGTAGAGGTTTTGGGAAAGGTTTTTCAACCGCTCCTCCTGAAACCGATTAGCGTAGAATGTTTTTCCGCTAACCGATACCTCTTTTCGGAATCTATCAAGCAATTCCTGCAAATTCTTTTGTTTCAAAGCTGAAATTTTAATTTGTTCAATATCGTCACTTAAAGCGGGTATTCGACGTACCGCATCAATTTTATTCCACACCACCACACCGGGTTTAGTTTTTATAAGCTTCAATAACTCCTCATCGGCGGGCAGAAGACCTGTGGTAGAATCTAGAAGAAGAAGGAGAAAATCGGCTCTGTTTGCAGCGCCTATTGCCCTTTTCACGGCAATCTTATCGGGCAGCGCCTCTGCAACCCCAATACCCGCCGCATCGAACAGTCTCAAGCGACCTTCGGGAAACCTTAAGGTTCCTGTAACCAAGTCTCTCGTGGTACCGGGTACCGAGGTAACTATAGAACGATCGTCACCTAATAAGGCGTTAAATAATGTTGATTTGCCGACATTAGGACGTCCCAACAGCATTACCGTCAAACCTTTACGTTTCGTTCTGCCTCTTCGGAACGACTCCATAAGCTCTTCTGTTTCTTTTATCAACTCATCAAGAACAGCTTCAATTGGAGGAGCATCAGTTAAAGAAATATCTTCTTCCGGAAACTCAAGCTGAGCCTCAAGAAAAGCGTAAAGGCTTCGTACCGAGGTTTCAATTTTTGTAAACTGCGCGGATAATTTACCGCTTAACTGCGATATCGCCGCGCTGACACCCTCAATGGTTGATGTTTCAATGGCGGCCAACACAGCTTCAACCTGAGTTATATCTATTCTGCCGTGAAGATAGGCCCGTTGGGTAAATTCACCAGGTTGCGCCACTCGCGCCCCCAAACCTAAAAGCAAGGCCATTACCTGTTCCACAATTATAGGATTACCGTGCGTGAAAAACTCAACCATATCTTCTGTAGTATAACTACGAGGCGAACGAAAAACCGCCGCCATAACCTCGTCAATAATTTGCTCACCCTTACGAATATAACCGTTGGTTACTCGATGACTTGCAATATCGCTAAGTCGTTTTTTACCGTGGAAAATTTGGTCACACATCCTTAGAGCCTGAGGCCCTGATACCCTCACAATCGCCAAAGCGCTTCGTCCGGGCGGCGTAGCGTGAGCTACGATGACGTCTTGAAGATGCTCAAGAATCATTCCTTGGGAGCAATAATTACGTTCTTACGATAACCTGTACCTATTGTGTAAAACCGAATATCTTCTTGTTGTGACAATGTTCTTTCCACAATTTTGCGTTCTTTATCAGTTAAGGGATCAAAAGCCATTTCTTTTCCGGTATCACGCACAATTTTTGCTATTGCCAGGGTTTTCTTTCGTAAGAAATTTTCTCGCCGCTGTTTGTAGCCGCCAATATCAACAATAATGCCTGGAATTTTATTGTGGCGATGTTGGAGTATCGCTTGTACTACTGCCTGCAGCGATCTTAGTGTTTCGCCCGCTCGGCCTATAAGCAAACCGTCAGACCTACGGGTTCGAGCATTCACATAGTACTCATTGTCCTCTCGCTTCTTCCACTCAATACGGGCGCGAAACCCGGCAAGTGAGATTAGCTTCGAGAGGACTTCTGCAAGTTCTTCCCCGAAGGAATCTCTTTGTTCTGCTGTTTCTCCCATTGAATACCTCCAGTTCGTCCTCTCTTAAACACAGTAGACTCAATAATAGAGAGAACGTTAAAAATCAGCCAGTACAACTGCAGTCCTGATGGGAAGTTAAGAAAAACTGCAGTAATTATAATTGGAAATATGAAGGCGGTAGTGCGTTGTTTGGGGTCAACATTGGTGCGTAAGGCCTGAATAATAGAGGCAATACCCATCAATATTGGCAGAATGTAGAAGGGGTCGTGTTGGGACAAATCCGCCAGCCAAACCAGGTCGCCGGCGGGAATTCTAATAAAATTAAACAAGTTAATGGCCTTATCAATATGCAGGTGAAAAAGATTCACAAAAGGAGCGCCGCGCAAGGCTATATTGTTTCTCAACACACCGTATAGACCGAAGAATACGGGCATTTGTATAAGCATAGGCAGGCAACCGCCAAGGGGTGATACCCCGTGATTTTTGTAAAGCCTTTGGGTTTCAGCGTATTGCCTTTGCTGATCGTCTTTGAAACGTTCCTGAATTTCTTTTATTTTAGGCTGTATCATTTGCATCTTATGCATAGATTGTTGTTGCGAACGTGAAAGAGGCAAGAAAATCAACTTGATTAATATGGAGAAAATTATTATTGCTATACCGTAATTAGGAATAAGCTTGTAAAGGAATTGGAATAATTTTAAGATTGCCACACCCAGCCACCTAAAGGCTGAACCTCCAAGTTCAACAATTCTTGTCAAACGCGGTTTGTGCAAACGCTTACCAAGCTGAGCCATAAGGTCATAGTCAAGCGGTCCAAAGAACAAGGTGTAATCCTTGCTACCAAAACAATTAAAGCTTAGTCCAATTCTTGAATCAAAGGTTCGTTTTGGCTCAATTCGCCCAGTAACTGCTGTTGAAGGCATAAGAATTGCCGCAAAGTACTTGGTTCGTAAGGCAAGCCATTTGTAAGGACCAGACTCAATATCCAATTTACCTTTTTCATATTTCTTAATTTTTGATATATTTAACCAACCTACGTTATTCTGTCCGTCGTAGTAGTATAATTGAAAGAGGGTTTTTTCAGATTTATCACGAGGTTCTGTTGTGTTCAAACCATTTTCGCAATCAACACGAAGAAGAGCTGTTGAATCTTGTTGGGTAAAGTGCAGTTCGTAATTAGAGAGATAGAGAGGAATCTTAATACTTTGTTTCTCTGCATCAAGCGTATCCATCCACACAAGGGTTATTGAGGTATCTGTTATTCCTTCAAATCTCAGGGTTTGGTAACTTGAATCTGTTTTTCCTAAGATATCAAAAAACGTAGATGGTTTATCTAAAAGGGTTACAGGGATTCTTTCTGTAGTATTAATCTCTTTATTCTTCTTAAAATTCTTAAGCTCAACCCTTGATATTCTGAACCCAGGACGATATTGCCAAGCTATAAGCGAAATTTTAAGTTTTTTATTTTGCAGAACAAGGGAATCCGCTTGTATTTGGGGTTGAGAACTTAACTCGGAGGGTTGTTGGTTAGAGTCCGCTTTCAAAGCAGGCGGGGGGGACTGCGAATTTTTAGCGTCGTTTGAGCAGGAGCCGCCTTTTAAGGAATTAAAAAGGAAAAACATTCCTACTATCAAGATTATAATTATTATTGTTGAGCCACTTTCGTTCTTCACTTTAGTCACCTCACAGGGTCATATCCACCCGGATTCCATGGGTTACAGCGCAGCACTCTCCAAATAGCCATACCTGAACCGCGTACAACACCATAGCGCTCAAGCGCCTTTATGGCATACTCAGAGCATGAAGGCTGAAAACGGCAGGTTTTTGGCGCTCCGGCAAAAATAATTTGATACGCCTTAATTATCCAGATAAACAGTCTACGCATAGCGTTCATTTAATTTCCTTGCGGCAAGGTCAAATTGACGACGAAGCCGTTTCCAATCAGGTGTTCCCCTTATAATAAACACAAGCTTTCCCTTTGGGAAAGCCTGCTTCATACATCTGTAAATCTCACGCATCCGTCGTTTATATAGGTTACGGGCAACCGCTTTCCCTGTTCTTTTAGGAACAAAGAACCCTGCCTTTTTTTCACAAGCGGGCAGAAAGTGCATTCGCAGATATTCTGTAAATAAAGGCTTTTGTAACAAAACCTTTTGAATGCTTTTTCTGCCTCGCAATATTTCCCTTCGTGACAGGGAATTAGCGCCGGCAAAATTTACCGGCTGATTCACGCAGATAGACGTTTACGCCCCTTGGCGCGACGGCGTTTCAGCACCGCCCGTCCGTCCGATGAAGCCATGCGCTTACGGAAACCGTGCTTACGCTTACGCTTCAAATTACTAGGTTGATACGTTCTTTTCGGCATAACGTTTTTCTCCTTTGTCTAAACTATAGTCGTAGCTAGGATTATACCCTTAAATTATTCCAAGTCAATCAAGTCTACGCGCTGCCAAACACTTACCGAATTCCGGTAGTGTGGAAAAATCGTATCCGTTGGATGCCCATAAGAACACTCTCTTAGGCAAATGATACTCTAAAAACCGCCCGACAACAATGTATGTGCATTTGAAGGAATAAGGAACTGCTAGAAGTCTTAATTAACATAGTAGGCTATACAGATTATCGCATAGATTATATCTGCGCTTTCTTGCAAGCTGCTTGCATTTCCGTAAGAAACGTTGAGACGGGAAAAAATTAACGCTTTGCAATAATTCTCAAGTCCATATTAAGAAATTGTTTTGAAAAAGCGGGGCATAGCGCCCCGCTTTAAGTAAATACCTTAAATTCTCACTCTATTATTTAAGCGTAGACGAAATTAATTTGGTTTCATCCACAACAGTAGTAAGAGTGGTATCAGAATCTTTTATTTTCATTTGAACGCTTTTGCTCTTGCCGTAAACAAAACCTACATCAGGCGCCCAATACATAATGTTCTCCCATTCTTCATACACTTTATACTTCTTGTCAGTGGGTGAGATAACATTTTTTATCTTAAGACAGTTTTTATAACCGTTGACTGTTTCTTTGTCCGCCACAACTTCGTATTTAAGTATCATCATAGTATCTTTACCGTTATTCATAGTTTGCGCAACTTCCCACTTGTCGCCAAGCTTAGGGTTGTTCGGCTGCTTAAAGGACGGTTTCTCGTCTTTTATGCTAATGTATGTGTAAACCCAATCTGTATCAACTCTAACACACTTAAGTGTCCTCATATTCGGTTGAGAGCTTTCAGAACTCAGAATTCCCCAAACGGTCAGTTTTTCTTTACCAGTTAACTCTGTTTCACCGGTTACCTCTTCGGTTCTTTTATAGGTTTTTTCCAATGGTTTCTTTTCCCCTTCTGTTGTAGATACCTTTGTTTCATATGTCCACTTGTTTCCTTCGGCAAGCGGATAATAGGGCGATTTTGATTGTCCTTTGGGGAATAACACATTGCAGCCCGTTGCTGCCACTAGCAAAACTGCGAGAATAACGGTTAATAAAGTTTTGTTCATAACATAACCTCCGTTAACTTTTTAACCCTAATTTAACATGCGTAGTGTAAGTGTTTGCTTAAAAATGTCAATACTTACGCTTTTGACTACAAAAAACCAGCTAGGAGTAATTTAAGGCGGATACTGTTAACTGTCACAGGTTTCAGAAACTATTTCTGGAGACTGGAATGCAATAACCCTTGATTACAGATTACATCAGGGCTTTTAGAAAAAGTCCAGCTATGTTTTGGCACTATGTTTCTTAGAGTTATTTTTAGCGCTCGACGCTCTAAAGACACTACCGCCAATGAATTCTTTAACTATTGAACCCGGAGGTATAGCTTCTGCTCCCAAAGGCATCACTAATTCTAAAAGATCCAACATTCTCTCTGCTTCAGAAATAAATTTCTTGGCTTTTACTGTTTTAAGAAGCTTAAAGGCCTTATTTCGCATCACCGCCAGTTCATAAATAAGGGCTGAGTTAAACATCTCATCGGCTGTCTCCTGATAAGGAAAGATATTACGTTCCTCACCTCTGCGAACCGAGGGCCAGCGTTCCAATGACTTAGTGGGACTGTGGCCGCGATACTGATAATCCCTGAGTATTCTGCGCAACATTCTGGTATCGGATGTAGAAACCATTCGTTGATCATGATAGTTAAGCTGGGTAAGGGCTGAAACGTACACCTTGAATTTCAGATGTTTGGGAACAGCTGAGGTTAGGCGTGGATTAAGGGCATGGATCCCTTCTACGATAAGAATTTCGTCTGAAGCAAGCGACATTGTTGTGCCGTCAAAGTAACGTCTTCCTTTCTGAAAATTAAAACGCGGCCTGTCAACCTTTTTGCCTTCAAGTAAAAGAACAAGCTGCTGATTGAAAAACTCCAAATCGATTGCGTCAATACCCTCAAAGTCGGGTTTCCCTTCGGAATCAAGCGGGGTACGGCTTCTATCAAGAAAATAGTCGTCAACCGACAGAGGCAGGGGCTTTAGTCCGTTTACCCTTAAGTGAACGGCCAGACGCTTTGAGAATGTTGTTTTTCCAGCAGATGACGGCCCTGCGATAAGCACTATACGCGGCAGTATTGTGGTGGCCGCTATACGATCGGCAATTCTGGCAATGGACTTTTCGTGCAAAGCCTCCGCTACGTTTACAAGTTCTACACCTTTGCCGTCCACAATAAGTTTATTTAACTGAGCAATATCGGATATTCCAACCGCCTCACCCCACTCTTCGTAATGATGAAAAACCAGAAACAGCTTCGGCTGCTCAACGAAAGGAGGAAGCTCAGGAAAGGACTCCGGTGTCGGAAACCTAAGAATAAACCCGGGAGGATAATGACGCAGCTCAAATGAGGCAAGGGAACCGGTTGACGGAACCAAGGGCCCACGCGCCCAGTCTGAAAACTTACCGCATGTATGAACGCAGAAATGGTTCTCAGTGGCATAATTGAGTAAATCAAGCTTGGAGGCGTTGTTGTTTTTTTCACAAATCTTTACAACCTCAGCCTTACTCACACGGCGCATAGTTATTGGCAAATCGTCTGCGAGAAGTCCAAGCATTTCAGCTTCAAGAAGCTCCACATCACGCTTTTCCAAAATCTTACCCGGAATCCTTAAGGTGCAATAGAATCCTTTTGATGTGGAATGCTCCACCAGCAGCCTTCCTTTCGGAAAGGCGCGCTTGGTAGCCATAGTAAGTATAAAAATAAGGCTTTCCTGATGAACACGCAAGCCTTCAGGTTCTGTAGCAAGTATAAATTCTATTTTAGCGTCACGAGTCAAAGGAGTATTAAGCCCTGCTAACTCTCCGTCCAGCTTTGCCGCAATAATGGGCTGTCCCGCAGGTATAAGTTTAGATATCGTCGTACCTTCCTTTACTTCCCGCACAGTTCGATTCAAACGTATCTTTATCATGAATGAGGATTATAAGCTCATTAAAAGCGGAGTCAACGCTGTTTTGGAAAACCCTTGGCGAGGGTCTTAAATAGAGCCGCTAGTAGCCTTAAGAAGGTCACTGATTATGATTGACTAGGGTGGAGGAAAATTCCTAAACGGCAACGTTAATTTTTTTGCTGACTGAAAACGAATGTATCAGTTGGTTTTCTTGACAGGTTTTTCAAGCTGACAGGGGTTTTTTAATTGGTTTTTGATAGATACGGTAGGTTTTGGTTTTTATCCCGCCCCAGCGTTCGATAATACGAATCATATCCACATTATCTTCAAGTATCCAGCTGAATTCACCACCGATATATCCGTGTTTTCGGGCGGCTTTAAATATTTCGTAATAAAGCAGCGCGTCAAAACCATAACGTCGGTATTTGCTAATAACACCAAGGATAAGAATGCGTACTCTGTTTATCTTTCCCTGATTGAATAAAACCTTAAGAAATCCGAACGGAAAAAGCCTGCCGTTAGCGAATCCCAAAATTTGATTAACATCTGGAACCGCAACCGCCATGGCAACTATTTTACCGTCAAGCTCAACTATGGGGACCAAATCGGGAACTGCAATAGATTTCAATTGCATTACGGTATGCTCAAATTCAGCTTTAGTAAAAGGTACAGCCCCCCAGTTTTCCTTCCATGCCTCATCGTGAACTTTTTTAATCAGCGACGCCTCCCCAACAAGATTCTTCATATCAATATGGCGTACCTTAATATTGTATCGCTTTTTGAGAAGTTTAACAATACGCTCCACCTTTTTCGGCATACCTTTTTCAGTTTCAGCCCAGTAAGCGTATACATCCTTTACTTTCTTAAAACCCTGAGCTTCGGTCAAGCGAGGATAGCAAGGCAATGTGTAGGGCATCATAACGAAAGGATCCTCATCTGAACCTTCCACAAGAAAACCAATTGTTTCGTTGATATTAGGGTTCATCGGACCGCGCATGTAGGTCATTTTTCGCAAAGCTAACCATTGCTCACAAGCTCTGTAAAGAGCAGCGGCCACATCTTCATCGTTTATGGATTCGTAAAATCCAAAAAAGCCCATTTTCTCAGAGTGCAGCCTATTGTATTTTTTAGAAATAATAGCTGCAATTCTGCCTACCAGCGTATTACCTTTATACGCCAAAAATAACTCCCTTTCGGCATTATCCCAAAACGGGTTTTTGCCGGGTGTAAGAAGCTCAAGCTGTTCAGAAATTATCGGCGGCACCCAATGTTTGTTACCTGTATAGAGAGTCCATGGCAGTTTAACAAACAACTTAAGGTCTTGTTTAGAAACAACCTTTTTTACAGATATTTCGGTTTGATTAACCAAGATTAAAGCACACCTGTTTCAACGCCAACTTTTTTGAATATGTCAAGGGCGCGTTTTAACTCTTCCTGAGTATGGGTTGCCATATAACTTGTGCGAATAAGCGACTTAGATGGTGGCACCGCAGGGGGAAGCACCGGATTAACGAACACTCCGGCCTGATTGAGTTCTTTCCAGAAGAAAAGTGTTTTCATGTCATCGCCAATATGCAGAGGAATAACAGGCGTGGTTGAAGTACCTATATTGAAACCCATTTTAGGCAATTCCGTAAGCATAAGCTTGGTGTTTTTCCACAACTGTTGCCTACGTTCAGGTTCTTTTTGCATTATTTCCAACGATTTAAGGGCGGCAGCGCACGAGGCTGGGGTTATAGAAGCGGAGAATATAAGGGATCGCGCGTTGTGCCGCAGAAAGGTAATAACCTTACTTTCGCCGGCAATAAAACCTCCAAGGGAGGCGAACGATTTTGAGAAGGTACCCATTACCAAATCAACTTCAGCTGACAAGTGAAAATGCTCGGTAACGCCGGCTCCGGTTTCCCCCATTACACCAACGGAATGAGCTTCATCAACCAGTATGCGCGCTCCGTATTTCTTGCAAACAGGAACAATCTCAGACAAAGGAGAAACATCACCTTCCATTGAAAATATTCCGTCAACCACAACCAGCTTACCCGCTTCTTCAGGAAGTGAAGCAAGAAGCTGTTCAAGAGAGGCTGCATCGTTGTGAACAAAGCGTTTAAGATTTCCTCTGGCCATAAACGCCCCGTCTATAATGGACGCATGATCGAGCTTATCGGCTATAATATAATCGCCTTTCTGACAAAGGGCGGCAATTGAACCCAAATTTGTTTGATAACCGGTAGAAAAGCAAATACAGTCTTCCTGATGAAGATAGTCAGCAAGCTTTTTTTCCAGTTCAATATGAATATCAAGGGTACCATTGAGGAAGCGCGAACCGGTACATCCGGTGCCGTACTTCTCAGTTGCCTTAATAGCCGCTTCCTTCACCCGCGGATCGGCTGTAAGACCAAGATAGTTATTTGAACCCAGCATAATCATATGTTTACCGTCAATTACTACATCATGATCAGGCTGCGAGTCAATAGGAATAAAATAAGGGTAGTAGCCTTCGTCCTTGACGCGCTTTACCAGAGGAAAGAAGTCTTCGCATTTCTTGAATATATCCACCGAGGCCTCCATTTACTGCACATAATATACTCAGTAGAACATTCTACAGCTGATGCTAAGCTTGTCAAACGATTTTTCTTTAGCAATTGGCTGTGTTAGGCAACAAATTCCGCTAAAACTATGAAGGAAGCTGGACGCCGGATAAGATTGTTTTTCCAGCTTATGCCAGTTCACAAAACTGCCTTTGAAGGCTTATGAGTAAGTGCGCTTCGCCGACTCACGGCTTCCTACAGCAAAGATTATTCTTTATACGCTTTGCAATTTAATTTATTTCTGAATGAAAACGGGCATTGCATATCCAAAATTCGTAAAGTTCTACGTGTCGCTGTAGGTATTTCGGGGTTACAGTGTTGGAAGGGAGGAGGAGGAATTCGGTGGAATAAAATTATTTAAGAAGAATAAAGCGGGCTGAACGCAACATAGGTGCGGTAACACGCAGGGTATACACTCCTGTGGGAAGATATCTACCGCTATTATCAAGTCCTGGCCAAACTACCTCGAAAACCCTATCGGTAATTGAACCTGAAAACACGCATTCACCCGTTACAGAAAAAATTTGATAGTTGATTGGAGCATCCCATGTGTTTGGGAATTTAATGGTTACCGAGCCGTGCCAAATACTACTGGCCATTTCAATATCATCTCTAAGGGTATCGCCTGTTTCTATAGAATCTCTGTCGGGCTTACCGCCTCCTGGAGGATAGAGAGAAACCGCATAATACTTGGCGTATGCCGCCCACGAAGCTGCCGGATTATACCACACTCTACATGCCCCGCCTGCGGCTTCGTAAAGTGCAAAGCTACCGTAAGGCGGATTTGCGCCGGGATCGGCAATCAATACTATATGATGTCCAAGCCAGGCCAGTGCATCACCCGGTTTAACATCTTTTTTGTCTATATGATACCATTTGCTATATATACCGGAAACATTAGTTCGGGGAATATCCCACAGCTTGCATACGTAAGCCGAGCAGTCAATTCCAGTTGACCAGTCCGGCGGATAAATTCCGGTTTCTTTACCGTAACCCAGATAATGACACATATGATTGCCTGCCGCAAGCCTACGATTAAGCTTATCAAGATAGACCGCCGAATCGTCGTTGCCGCCGTAAGAATAAGCCATACCCTGATATGTTTTTCCCGCCTGCCAATCGGAGCTTTTATGCTCGCTGCATCCGTACTTTGAAAACAAGCTATCCCAGGCCAGAGTATTGGCTGTATCTGCATACCAGCTAAGACCCGCATACTGCGCCGCTTCTTCAAGAATCTCATCACGGGTTGGCACAGCCTGGAGAGATAGCGAAAACCCAAGAAAAAGCAGAACTAATTTGAGATATTTATTGACCATTTCAGAATACAGGCTTCGCCTTCTTCATTGCTTATAAATGCGTAAATATTCCCCACCTTGTCAACGCTCACATTTCGCCAAGCGGTATTGTAGGAATAAGCGTTCTGTGGGAGAGAAATACGCGATGCTGTTTTGTTGGTTTTTGAAAAAACCTTTATATAGCGTGTTATCAAAGAGTTGGGGTTAGAAATGGAGTAACACTCTTCGGCAATCCACAACAGCTTGGAAGAGGCAGCAAGGAAATAACTTGTAGACCCCTCAGAGCAGCTAATTTCTACCCCGAAGACCTGCGGAGTAGAAAGCTGCAACGCTTTCAGAGAATTGATATCAGCTTCCTTGAATTCAAGATAATCATCTGCGCAATATTCTGAAAGTCTCGCGTTATTCGAATGAAGCGTGCAAAACTTATTCCCTGAAAAAACAAGAAGCCCCTCTGCTTGATGAATTAAAATTGCCGTAATTGGCTGTTTTGATGTATAGGGAATTAAAAAAACTTCTTCGTCTTTCTTTAAGACCTCCTCAGCTAAAGCGCGTATTTCTGCAGGTTGAGTGCGATTCTCCAAAACCCACACTCTTCCTGAGCTATCGACTGCCATATCAACCGGACTAAAAGGCGTTTGTATCTGCTTTATGAACCTACCCAAGGTATCGTAGACTATAATTCGCTTATTGAGTTGGTCTAGGAGATATAGAGATGAAGACACAGCAAGCAGCCTGCAAGGTCCTAAAGCCACGCCTTCTCGCCTAAGAGCAACCTGATATTCACCCGAGCCGTTACTTAGGCGAAGCAAGGTTTCAGGTTCAGAATACGAAACAGCCCATAATGGCAAGACCAGAACAATAAGTGTGAATATCCGATACATATAAGCAGAATAGGTCGGTGAAGGCAGTTGTCAAGTCAACCTGTCGCGAATTGGCAACGCTGACACGGAACATTTGTCTCCCTCTCTAAGCGAAAAGGCTGGAGTAGGCCAGCCTTTTAATTTCGGCGCGCTATCTTTTATCCCTCTCCCAGTGGGAGAGGGGGGGCGACTCCAAAGGAGTCGGCGGGTGAGGGTTGTTAGAGTCAACGTTAGTTGATCGTGAAGTCTCTTTTCCTTAAAAGATGTAGATATAGAGAGAATACTTCCAAAAAGTCAACGTTAGTTGACCGTGAAGTCTCTTTTCCTAAAGAAAAATTATATGAAAAAGATACTTCCTTAAAGTCAACGTTAGTTGACTTTAACTATCTTCACTATGGTTTGTTCTTTGTTCCTTGCAAAGTAAGTGCCTTGGGGTAGGGCATTTATGCTTACTCTATCGTTCTCAATGGCGTTTTCTATTACCCTACCGGTAACATCAACAAGTTCTGTGGCGCCGGCAAC
>Ga0256846_1000614_pt1 | contig 13673 bp, 12 predicted proteins | sample TevniametaG_FD_189098 | JGI IMG/M metagenome (GOLD analysis project Ga0256846, IMG submission 189098) | Tube worm associated microbial communities from hydrothermal vent at the East Pacific Rise, Pacific Ocean - Tevnia | ecosystem: Host-associated > Annelida > Integument > Unclassified ...
TTAGGCAGCAAATCAAAGCCGGAAAAACAGCCGAAGAAATCAGACAAACTTGGCGAGAAGGTATTGAAGATTTCAAGAAAATCAGAACAAAGTATTTGATATATGAATAGTTAATCTAGTTAGCATTTTAGCCTTATTATTCATTTTTTCTTTCTTCTTTGATGGCGTGGATAACAGAATTTATTTTTTTATTTGGAATAGTCATCGAGAGCACATAGTGTTTGATTAGCCATTTTCCGTTTTTTTTAATCAATACACCGGAACCGCGACATTCACCCATCCAAGTGTCGAGCAACTCATCAAACCAAGCTGCTTTTTGCTCATGGTCAAAATGCAGATGACGTTGCTTGCTTTTAAAACGCCAAGCTTTTCCCTTGTCAAAATAAGGTTTCGCAAATTTTTGGAATGCCGTTTTTGTCCAAACTTCTGAAGCATCTGTTCCTACAAAAACCGAATTTTCATCCATTTTTTCAAAATATGCGTTGAAATTGGCGTCTGCTGCTGCTTGATGCCAATCATCCAAAACTTGATTAACATTTTCACTGTCTTGAACAATATTTTTATGACTTGCACAACCGGCAAAAGACAAAATGCCGAGAAGGAAAATAATTTTTTTCATTTGTTTGTTTTTTTAAATTCATTGATAATCTGCTGTTTATAATATGCACTGACATTTGTTGCTTGTTGAATCGATTGTTTAATAAAACAGAACGCATCATTTAGTATATTGATTTGTGTTTCATTTGTAATTTTTAGAGAATTTAATTAAGTCTTCCGAAGAACAGATAGGTGATAAATATAGCGGCAATAATACCGGCAATATCTGCAATGATGCCGGCAGTTGCTGCATAGCGCGTTTTTTTAATACCCACAGAGCCAAAATAAACAGCTAGAACATAGAAAGTGGTTTCTGTAGAGCCTTGTAAAATAGATGTAAGATGCCCGACAAACCCATCTACACCGTGGTTCACCCAACTTTCAACCATTGCTGCTCTGGCGCCGCCGCCGGTGAGTGGTTTCATAAATGCCGTGGGAAGTCCGTCAACGAATTTTGTATCTGTGCCGAGATGGGCAAAAATGAATCTGAAAAAATCTAAAAGATAATCCATTGCGCCGGAAGCAGTGAACACACCAATTGCAGCAAGCATAGCTACAAGATACGGAATAATGGTAACCGCCACTTGAAAACCATCTTTTGCCCCTTCGATAAAGGCATCATAAATATTGATTTTTTTGTAGAAGGCAACAGAAATGAACGAAACAATGATGCTGAAGAGTAGAATATTACTTAACAGATTTGTGAATACGCTTATTTTTTCAGGGTCTTCAAGATAATATACATAACCTGCAATTCCGCCAATCAGCAATGTGGTGCCACCGAGATACAAACCTACCACCCGATTAAAAATGTTGATGCGTTGCACAAAACTTGTATATAAAAGTCCGACCAAGCTGGAAACAAAGGTGGCAATCAAAATGGGCAAAAACACATCGGTTGGGTTTATGGAGCCTTTCATGGCACGTAGGGCTAGAATACTCACCGGAATAAGCGTGAGTCCTGAAGTGTTGAGCACCAAAAACATGATTTGAGCATTGCTTGCCGTATCTTTTTTCGGATTGAGTTCTTGCAGGTCTTTCATGGCTTTGAGTCCCAATGGTGTAGCAGCATTGTCAAGGCCAAGCATATTGGCAGAAAAATTCATCATCATGGAACCGATTGCCGGATGGTTTTTAGGCACATCGGGAAATAGCTTAGTGAATAATGGGCTGACAGCTTTGGCAAGAATATTAATCATTCCGCCTTTTTCTCCGATTTTCATGATTCCCATCCAGAGTGCAAGAATGCCGGTCAGACCCAAAGAAAGTTCAAAACCCAGCTTGGATCGTTCAAAAAGCGCTTTCATCATCACGGAAAAAATTTCGATATCTCCAAAAAATATCAATTTGATGAGTCCTACGATAAAAGCAATCAGAAAAAAGCCTACCCAAATATAATTCAGTGCCATATTTTTTTGTTTAAAAATAACCGGCAACTAAGATATAAAAAATATGACAGAATCATACAAAGTGCAAACGATAGAAATAGTCGGGTTAAATAAAAAAAGCGGAGAATAATTTTATTCTCCGCCTTTCTGTCTATTTGTGTTGGAAACTATTTTCCGCCGATTTTATCCAAAACAATATCAATTTTATCGTTGAGCGAAAATTCATAAATCATCCATTTTTTGTCGGGCTGATATAGTTTAAAATAGAACACAATGGGTTGTCGGTCATATTTGACAAGATAAATATACTTAACAAAACTGTTTCCTAATTTTTTTTTGTCGATAAGCTGATTGCCGTGATAGTTCCCCATTGATGCAGGCAAACTGTTGATTACTTCTACTACGTGATCGATATCTTTTTGTGCTTTGTTTGCCCATGGGTTGGTGGCATATAAATTTCTTACCGCCTTTTCAGGTTGCGTTTGATAGGACGAAAAGAATCTGTCAATCAGTTGTTTTGGAGTTTGTTGCGCTATGAGTATTCCTTGAAAACTCAGTAGTAAAATTAAAATATAATTTTTCATTTGAATGGTTTTTTAATTTAATCACAAATATTTTTTCCATAAACTGTTCCATCATATTTCAGCTCGGTAATTTCACCTGAATTCTGAACAAAATATATGGCTACTCTATATTGATTTCCTTCAGCATCCGTAAGAATTACTCCCTTATTGCCAACCACTTTATAGGTGCCGGAATAGCCGTTGTTTCCGCCATAATATCCATCGCCGCCACCGCTATATGAACTCTCGCTTCCGTAGGTGTAATGTCCGCGACCGTCAAAAGTTATGCGTTGTGTGGTGGAATAGGAACTCGAGCCGCTATATCCTGAAGATGAATAAGTGCAAAAAGTTCCGTATAGTCTGTTGGCACCCGCTGTATTTGTATTTCTTCGTGAGATATTTGATTTTACTTTGGTTAAAATATAAGTGCCGACTCCTTCGACATACAGATATAATTTGTTTCCTTTGACCTGATATTTATATTGCATGCTGTCTCCATACTCATTATAAACATTGATTTTATTTCCTCGTACTTCATATTTATAAGAAGCACCTGCCATGGTCATGTTTTGCGGGCTAAAGCTTGTGATGCTGCCGTTGGAGGCTTTCCAATTGCCCATTAATTTCTTTTTTTGTGCATTGCCATTTATGCTCAACAAGAGTATGACGGCTGTGATGATGATGTTTTTTGTTTTCATAAGAATTTATTTTATACATTGATATTTTGGGTTATTCGTTTTATCAGTTACAATTAGGTCTTCCGGCGATGCCATATTTAGTACCGTTAATTTTCACGTAATCTCCTTGCACACGTGTGTAGGAATATTTGTGTGCTGATCCGTTTTTGATCATGACAATAGTACCGTGTTTCATATTTCCTTGGATGCGCTAGTGCCCCTGCTCTCCGTTTTGCGAAGCGGTTCCCCAGCCACCACCACTATATCCGGATTCTCCGGACTCATTATAGGTGCCGTTGGGACAAAGATTGATGGTGGTTTCCGAGCCTCCGGTTTGCCCTCCGCCCACAGCTGAAAATCGGTACAGTTTAACGGCAAAACGGCGTTGTAAATTAGCATCATTAGGTCCGTTGACCGATGCATTTCCTTTATTTCCGGCTTTTTCAATAGATTTTGCAAGCAGGGCAAGTTTTTGTTGGCTTTTTTGGAAATCGCGTTCGTTTTTGTGCCAAGAAACGAGCTTGTTGTTTTGTGCATTAAAATACATATCATAGGGTACTATGCCGACCCATTTTTGATGAAGTTTCCATCGTGCTATTTTTACATTTTGTTTTTGTTTCACGGTTTTTGGTTTTCCCAAAATTTTAGCCACTTGATTATAGGTCATTCCGGGATATAATTTGTCAAGTTTTTTATACGAATTGAAACCGGCACTTCCACAAGAGGAGAGTAGTGCTATTGTCAATATAATAATGAAATTGGTTTTGTAAGAGTGTTTAGGCATAAGGCTTATTTTAAATTAGACATTAATTTGATTTTTGCATAAAAATAGTTGTGAATTATAGCATATAACAAATAAAACAGGTAAGAAATAGGTAAGGTGATGAGAAGAAACGAGTAATGAAAACGTAAGGATTTGATTTATAACACGTTTGCAATCAACGAATTAAAAATAAAAAAAATGTTTTCTTTGTAAAGAAGATGCTCAAGATTAGAAATCGAGAAGAATATCAAGGTTTGTCTGAACTTTTTTGTTCAAACAAAATATCACACCTTGATGAATATTTTCTTATGGTATAAATATTTGGCAATCAAGATATAGAAAATTATAACGGAAATGGCATAGAGCATCGAACCGAATTCATTGTTGCCCAAGACCTTGACAAATATATTTTTATAGAACCAAGCGTGGATGCTTTGTTTGCTTCCGGGAAAATGCAGCAAATAGAAGCTTTTGGCGATAAACACAGAGAGTGTGAAAACGGCAATGGCGTTTGCTCCCAAATAGATAAAGATATTTCCCCATTTCTTACGATTAAGCACATCGCTTAAAAAATAAATCAGCCCGAAGAAAAAGAAAGCCAATCCGCCGGTGTAGAGCACATAGCTGCTTGTCCACAATCGTTTGTTTAGAGGAAAATATTGACTCCACCACCAACCGAGCAAGAACAAACCGATTCCGATTCCGACAAATAAGATGGTTTTGCTGTGGGGTGATATTTCTCTTCTGATGAGTATCAGCCCCAGAAAAAATCCGAGAATTGTTGTGCCAATAGCGGGCAATGTGCTGAATAGTCCTTCGGGGTCATAATCTCCTTGAACATAGCCGTTTTCTTCATAGTGTTTCCACATATGGTTTTTTCCGATGAGCTGTCGGTCTATTACGGAAGCTAAATTGTGTTGTTTGCTCAATTGCGGTTTTTCTCCGCCAACAGATATTTGTGTCATGGCATACCAATAGCCTCCCAGAAGCAGAATAAGCACAGCTATATACCATCTGTAATTTTTTATGCGGACAAACAATATGGCGGCAAAAAAGAAAACGAGTCCGATTCTTTGCAAAACACCGGGCAATCTCAAATGAGAAAGCGATTTGAAAAACGGAAAGTGATAGGTGAATCCGGCAAGCAATAGACCGATTCCAATGATTTTCAGACTTCTAAAAACGATTTTTCGATAGACTTTTATATCGACTTTTTTTCTTTTTTTATGATAGGCAAGGACAATAGATGTTCCGACAATGAACAAGAAAAAAGGAAAAATCCAATCTGTGGGTGTAATGCCGTGCCACTTGGCATGGTCAAGCGGTGGATAGATATGTGCCCAAGTTCCCGGAGTGTTGACTAAAATCATAAAGGCAATGGTCATTCCTCTAAAAATATCAACGGCAACTACTCGATTGGGTTTCATCTTTTTTTTTGGGTATAAATTTATGGAATTATTTCATTTAAAAAGCTGATAAGGAGCTTTATGACAAAGAAACAGGTGATTAATATGTTTTTCTGAAAAAATTATAAAAAAAGCTTTTATGTTTGACTTATTTTTTCAAAACAGCTTATTTTTGCAACCTAAAAGCCACTTTAGCTCAGTTGGCAGAGCAGCTCATTCGTAATGAGCAGGTCGTGGGTTCGAGTCCCATGAGTGGCTCTAATACGATTTTTGAAAGCAGCCGGTTTTTCTTGCCACGAATACACGAATGATTTTTGCAGGAGTTTATAGAAACCTTTATTGATTACGTAACTTTTTGATGTTTTTTGAGTTTTTTTCTTTAATACTCTACAACGTCCTGCTAAACGCAGTTCTACTCTACGAACGAAGAATGTAATAAATCTGTATAAGCACATTTATTCCATATACGTAGCATTTGTTGTTTTTATAATTCCGCAACGAGATTAATGGTTTTTGACAAACAATCCAAAAAATCTTGGTTAAAAATTAGACAAAAGATGTCTCAATGCAATGGAGCTTCATCACTCGACATGCCGGAAAAGTAAAAAGTTCAAAGTTTATAAAGTTGAGGGGCAAAACGACTCGGAGAAGTTATAAGTTATGAATTGTTATTTCGATGGAGCAATCCCGCATAAACGGGAGAGCAACGAGAAATCTATTATAAAAAAAGATTCATTTTCCTTGCAATTGTTTGGAATGGCAAATGAATTGTAAATGCGAAAAAAAGTGCGATCAAAAATTTCAGAAACATTTCACTTTATGAACTTTGAACTTTGAACTTTTTCCTTTAAACTTTAGCATTTCTCTAACAAAATTATTACTTATCTTTATTGCCGATTTTATCAAGCTCGATGCAAAAATTTTTTTTACAAAAAATCCGACAGATTCCTGACTATCAAAAAAAGAAATATCTTTTGGCTGTTTCCGGCGGATTGGATAGTCTTGTGTTGAGTTTTCTTTTCCATCAAGCCAAATTGAATTTTGAAATAGCGCATTGCAATTTCAAACTACGCGGAACAGAAAGTGATGAAGACCAAAATTTTGTAGAGCAATTGTCTAGGCAGTTAAATGTTAGGTTGCATATGCGTATTTGCAATGCCTACAAGCATCCGAACAACAACATTCAGTTGGCTGCCAGAGCGTTGCGCTATCAATTTTTTGATGAGTTGAGACAAAAATATCATTTTGATTATGTGGTTACGGCGCATCATCTCGACGATGCCATCGAAACTTTTTTCATCAATTTGAATCGAGCCACCGGACTCAAAGGGCTTTTAGGAATTACGGAAAACAAAGGCATACTCAGACCTTTGTTGAATATCAGCCGAAAAGAAATTCTACAATTTGCTGTGGAACATCAACTGAAGTGGAGAGAAGATTCCAGTAATCGTGCAGACAAGTATCAACGAAATTATCTGAGACACCATATCATTCCGAGTCTTAAAGAAATCAATCCTAATTTTGATCAAAGCATGCAGAAGACCTTTGAATTTCTCAAAGAAACCTATGCTGTTGTCGATGATTGGTTTCGGCAGAAAAAAGAAGATATCACAACTTGGAAAAATGAAGAACTCCATATTGATTTGAGCATTCTGTCAAAAATCAAACAACAACAACTGTTTCTGTATAAATTGCTCTCTCCTTATGGTTTCACAGATTGGAAAGCCATTCTTAAATTGATGAAAGCACAAAGCGGAAAAGCAATTTTCAGCAACACACACCGACTGGTCAAGCATCAAGACATGCTCATTCTGACGGCACAGGAACAAGAAAAACATGCAAACTGTTCGGTGAGCAAAACACAAACAAAAATTGATTTGCCCGTTGCAATGCAATTCAACAGGCTTGACAAAGTGAGTGAAAACAAACTGAAAAAAGCAAAGAAAAATGAAATTTACGTAGATTTTGATTTGCTCAAATTTCCGCTAAATATCAGAAAATGGCAAGAAGGAGATTTCTTCTATCCTTTTGGAATGAAAGGAAAAAAGAAATTGAGTGATTATTTTAAAGATGAAAAACTTTCGTTGGCGGATAAAGAAAAAATTTGGTTACTTTGCAGCGGCAATGAAATCGTCTGGATTATTGGAAAAAGAGCCGATAATCGCTTCAAAATAAATCAACAAACAAAAAAAATTTACAAAATCGAATTACTATGAAAAAACTCTGGTTATTATCTTTTTTAATTCCTTTTTTGACATTTGCACAAATGGGCGGACAACAACAACTCGTCAATCCGTTGCAATGGCATACCAATGTTGAAAAAACATCTGACAACACTTATAATCTAATCATTGAAGCGGACATTGAAGATGATTGGCATCTGTATTCCCAGTTCAATGATCCAATGGGCTCTCTTCCTATTGAATTTGAATGGAAAGATGCAAAAAACAATTATAAAGTCATTGGAAAAGCCAAAGAAATTAATACGCATAAGGCATACAACGAAGTGTTCAAAGTGACCGAAACTTTTTTTTCCAAGCATGCCAAACTGATTCAACCCATAAAGCTTATCAACAAAAATCATCAAAAAATCGATGTCACACTCTATGGACAGGCATGTAAAGAATCGTGTATCCAAATCAAGAAAAAACTTTCTTTCGACTTGAATAAGGCAAAGGATATTTCCGAAAAAAAAGAAAAGAAAAACGTGGTGATTCCGCCTGCGGAAAAAACGGAAAAATCTAAAAAAATAGAAAAAAATATCTCGAAAAAAACAAATACATCGGAAACGCAAACGACTGAAAAATCTCAAGAAACACAACCAAAGGAAAAAGCAAAGGACAGTGATTTTACCAATGTTCAATTGCCCGTAAAACAGGAAAAACAAGCCGGCAAAGAAGTCAAAGTTTCAGAAAAAGAAACACTTGTCGATACAGACAAAAAGAAAAAAAACGCTTGGAGCATTTTTTGGTGGACTTTTATTGCCGGATTGGTAGTGCTCTTAACACCTTGCGTGTTTCCAATGATTCCGCTAACCATCAGTTTTTTTACCAAACAATCTGAAAAATCAAGTCAAGGAAAATTCAATGCCATTGTCTATGCACTTTCCATTGTTTTAATCTATGTTGCCTTGAGCATTCCTTTTCATCTGATCAGCGGTATGGATTCCAGTATTTTCAATAATTTTTCCACCAATACTTATGTAAATTTGATTTTCTTTACCATTTTCATGTTGTTTGCACTCAATCTATTCGGAGTGGAAAAATTAGATCCTGTTCGTTTGATTCCAAACTCTTGGGTCAGCAAAACAGATTCGCAATCAAACAAAGGAGGCATTCTTGCCGGATTTTTCATGGCGCTAACTTTGGTCATCGTTTCATTTTCTTGCACCGGTCCGGCTTTGGGACTAATTCTTGGAAACGTGCTCTCTGCAGATGGCGGTCCCATGTTGCTCAGCATTGGCATGCTGGGTTTTGGTTTAGGAATAGCCTTGCCATTCGGACTTTTGGCTTTCTTTCCCAGCCTATTGAAAAAATTGCCGCAATCCGGCGCTTGGCTCAATTCCGTTAAAGTTATTTTTGGTTTTATTGAACTGGCTTTCGCTTTCAAATTTTTGTCTAACGCCGATTTGGTCAACCAATGGCATTTCCTTGAAAGAGAGGTGTTTTTAGCCATTTGGATTGCCATCACTTTTGCCATGGCAATGTATTTTTTCGGGAAAATCAACTTGCCGCACGATGCACCCCTACAAAATATCGGCGTAACCAGATTTCTCTTAGGACTTTCAACTCTGGCGTTTGCCATCTATATGCTTCCCGGACTTTGGGGAGCGCCTTTGAATTTAATCAGCGGATTTCCTCCACCCATGAAATATGCAGAATCTCCCTACGGAGTCGGGAATACAAAAGTATCGTCAAACAATACGGTTTCTGACATATTGCCGGAAGGAGCTGAATACGGACCGAATAATATCGTCACTTTTGAAGATTATGATTTGGCTTTGGCATATGCCAAACAAACCGATAAACCTTTGTTGATAGATTTCACCGGACGTGCCTGTCAAAATTGTCGATTGATGGAAGAAAAGGTTTGGAGCAAACCTGAAATTTTGGAAATCATGAATAGGGATGTTGTATTGGTTTCTCTTTTTGTGGATGAAAGAACCGAATTGCCTAAAGAAAAACAATATATCTCAAAATATACCGGTGATAAAGTCGAGACCGTTGGTGAGCGTTGGAGCGAAATGGAAACTTTTATTTATAAAAACAATTCTCAGCCTTACTATGTTATCATAGACCATGATGAAAAACCGATGAATGAACCGGTTGGATATACACCCGATGTGGCAGAATATAAACAATGGCTCAAAGAAGGGGTGCAGAATTTTAAAAAATAGAAATATTTTCACATGAATTTCAAAGCAACTTGAAACATTTTGAGTTGCTTTTTTTATATCTGTTTCTTGTCTTGATATGATTATAAAACTGCAATTTTTTGTAGTGGAAAAATAGCTAACTTTGCGAAAAAATAAATTATGTCCAATATTGTAGCCATTGTCGGAAGACCTAATGTCGGGAAGTCTCAACTTTTCAACCGATTAACACGGCAACGCCAAGCCATTGTCGATGATGAAAGCGGTGTGACCAGAGACAGGCACTACGGAAAATCCGATTGGAACGGAAAAGAATTCACGTTGATTGATACCGGAGGATATATCAAAGGTTCTGACGATATTTTTGAAGCTGAAATCAGAAAACAAGTGGAATTGGCAATTGATGAAGCCGATGCCATTTTGTTTATCACCGATGTAGAAGAAGGTGTAACCGGATTGGACAAAGAAGTTGCCAAGCTTTTGAGAAAGACAAAAAAACCTGTTTTTCTCACCGTCAATAAGGTGGACAACACCAAAAGACAAGAAGATGCTTATGAATTTTACAACCTCGGACTGGGAGACATTTACCCGATTTCGGCTATCAATGGTAGTGGAACGGGAGAACTGCTGGATGACCTGGTGAAAAGTCTTCCGGAGGAAAAAGAAGCTGAAGAAGAAGATTCCACAGTGCCTAAATTTACCGTTGTGGGAAGACCTAACGCAGGAAAATCCACGCTGATTAATGCTTTGCTGGGAACAGAAAGAAATATCGTAACCGATATTGCCGGAACCACGAGAGATACGGTTGCCACAAGATATAACAAATTTAACCAAGAATTTGACCTGATTGATACTGCCGGCATCCGCAGAAAAGCAAAAGTCAAAGAAGATATTGAGTTCTATTCGGTGATGCGTGCCATCAGAGCCATTGAATATTCCGATGTGATTTTTCTGATTGTAGATGCCACCAGAGGCTTCGAAAGCCAAGATCAAAAAATATATGATTTGGCCAGAAAAAACAATAAGGGAATTGTTGTTCTGGTGAATAAATGGGATTTGATTGATAAAGAAACCAATACTTCCAAAAAATTTGAAGCATACATCAAAAATGAAATTGCAGCTTTCAATGATATTCCTATTCTGTTTATTTCTGCACTGAACAAACAAAGAATTTTCAAAGCTATTGAAATCGGCATGGAAGTTTATCGGAATCGAACCAAGAAAATCAAGACCAGTGCATTAAACGATGTGATGTTGCCCATTATCAAAAATAATCCGCCGCCTGCTTATAAAGGAAAGTATATCAAGATTAAGTTCATCACACAATTACCCACACATTCGCCCAAATTTGCATTTTTTGCCAATTTGCCGCAATACATCAAAGACCCTTATAAAAGATTTCTTGAAAATAAACTTCGGGAAAATTTTGATTTCACCGGTGTTCCCATAGAAATTTACTTCAGAAAAAAATAAATATGAATGTTTGGCTCACGGATATTATTCTTTTCTCTATCGGCTTGATTGTGGGTTTTATCAATACGCTGGCGGGCGGAGGTTCCGTTTTGATTTTTGGTTTTTTGGTCTATTTAGGATTGCCTATTCACAGCGTGATTGGAACCGGCAGGCTATCTTTTCTGGCACAAGGATTTTTTTCAGTTGCCGGTTTCAAAAGCAAAGGAGTTTTTCTCTATCCGTTTAATCTATATCTGGGAATTTCTGCCATGTTTGGTGCCATTCTGGGCGCTTGGGCAAGTTTGCAAATTCCGGATACATCCATGAAAAAAATTGTGGCAGTGGTTATGCTGTTCATCGGAGTGCTGATTTTTATTCAATCGGGAATCAAGCAAACCGATTTAGCAGAGAAGATTAAAGGAAAACATCTGTTGGGGAGTTTGATTATTTTTTTTATCGTCGGACTCTACGGCGGTTTTGTACAAGTGGGAACAGGATTTATTGTGATTATTGCATTGATGCTCTATAACCGATTGAACATCACACAAGCCAACAGCATCAAAGGTTTGGTTATTCTGATTTTTACTGTCCCCGCCCTGCTTTTCTATGCTTATGACAATAAAGTAGACTGGAAACTCGGTTTGATTCTCGGACTTGGAACGGCAATAGGCTCTTGGATTACCAGTCGGTGGTCAGTGGGGATTAATGAAAAATATATCAGATATTTCATGGTGTTAATGGTCGTATTCATTGCTTTCAAATTGTGGTTTTTTGATTGATTTTCAAATGCCGAATCTCTATAGCCTTGTCATACACAAACTTAGTTTGATAAATGTTCTCTTTTTCACTTTCCTGTTTCCACATAGAAAATATAGTCTTATCTTTGTGGCATGGAAACCCAAAGACAGAAAAAAATAGCTAAAATCATCCAAAAAGATTTGGTTGATATCCTACAAGGCGAAGTCAGAAAACACGATATTCGCAATTTGATTATCACCATTTCAAAAGTAGGCGTTACGCCCGATTTGAGTTTAGCACGTGTTTATATTAGTGTTTTCCCCTCGAGCAAATCAGAAGAATTGATTGAAGCACTTCGTGTAAATGCCAAGCAAATCAAACACGAAGTGGCACAAAAAGTACGGAATCAGTTGCGAAAAATGCCGGATTTAAGATTTTTTATAGATGATTCTTTAGACTATATTGAAAAAATAGACCGAGCACTCAAAGACGGAGAAAATCCAATTCAATAAAACCTGAATGTTTTGAATTATACCCGATATATTGCCCAACGATATCTTCTGTCAAAAAGCGGGAACAATGCAATAAATGTTATTGTATATATTGCATCTATCGGAATTTTTTTTGCATCGGCAGCCTTTATCATTGTTTTATCCGGATTTTCCGGAATACGAACCTTCAATATCAATCTGATTAAACTCACAGACCCCGAATTGGAAATCGCCGGCACCAAAGGAAAATCTTTTCTTTTCAATGATCAAATTGCCAAAATTTTAGAAGAAAACAAACAAATCTATGCCTACAGCAAAAGTCTGGAAGAAAAAGTATTCATCAACTATAACGACAAACAAAAAATAGCTAAAATCAAAGGTGTTGACAGCAATTATTATAAAATAATTCCGTTAGACACCGCCGTTTTTATGGGTAATTGGATTGAACCGGAAACCGCTCAAATTGCCGTGGGTGTTTCTTTGGCAAATGAACTTTCCATGGGCATCAGTCAAGGCATTGAAAACAGTCTTACATTGATGGTTCCAAAACCCGGAAAAGGCATGATTACAGATCCGAGAAAAGCTTTTCGATCCATGTCTTTTTTTCCGGTTGGTATTTATCAATCCTCTCCCGACCATGATGCCATTTTCTTATATTCAAGCTTAGAAGCTGCACAACGATTACTCGGCTATGAAAAAAATCAAATTTCCGGAATTGAAATAAAGCTAAAAGATCAGAGATCGACTGAAAATGTGAAAAACGAACTGAAAAATAAGCTGAAGAATCAATTTGTAGTAAAAAACAGAGAAGAACAAAATCCCCTGATTTTTAAGATGCTCAACACAGAAAATCTGATGACCTATTTCATATTGGCACTGATTCTGATTTTGGCACTATTCAATATTATCGGGTCTATTCTGATGATTATCATAGATAAAAAAGACAATATCATCACACTTCGACAAATCGGATTAAACACCAAAGAAATCAAAAAAATATTTATGACACAAGGGCTGGGAATGACTTGGATAAGCGGCTTTACCGGAATGCTTTTCGGATTGATGATTATTTTTATTCAGCTAAAAAAACCCTTTCTATTGATTCCTCAAACCAATATGCCTTATCCGGTTGAATTTCACCTTTCCAATATTTTTGTCGTTGCGCTCACTCTCGGGCTACTCGGATTTTTTTCTACTTTGATTGCCGTCAGAAGTATAAAAGAAAT